>Ga0115013_10001166_pt1 | contig 15362 bp, 9 predicted proteins | sample SouAtlMetagenome_2_FD_88686 | JGI IMG/M metagenome (GOLD analysis project Ga0115013, IMG submission 88686) | Marine eukaryotic phytoplankton communities from Atlantic Ocean - South Atlantic ANT15 Metagenome | ecosystem: Environmental > Aquatic > Marine > Oceanic | place: South Atlantic Ocean...
CCAGCAGCAGCAACTTCAACAGCAGCAGCAACAACTTCAGCAGCAGCAAGCAAACGATAATAGTGGTTCCGGTGGAAATGATCAGATGTCGATGATGATGCAGCAACAAAATGGTGGTGGCATGGATGGAATGTACAATGCTAATGGAATGAACCAAGGGGGTCCTCATGGAATGAATTCAATGGGAGGGAACAATATGGGAATGGGAAACCACCAACAGCAACAACAAATGATGCAACAACAATCTAATTCGTCGTCGGGTGCAAATGCATCAACTGGAAATGGATCTAGCAGCAATGTTCAAGATCAACTCCTTAAAAGCCAAGAAGAACAAAAGGCACTCGAAGATCAGTTACGAAAACTCAAAGACGACATCGCTAAGAGCAAGAAGGAGGCCAAGGAACTGAAAAAGCTTGCTGGTGAAAAGGGTGACAATGAGGATGGTGCAAATGCAAAGCGTAAAGCTGAGGAAGATACAGAAGCTGGAGCAAAGAAAATCAAATCCGAAGAATAGTATTTCTAGCTAAATCATGCTTCTTGTCAGAAATTACTGCATTGGAAAGGAATCTTTTCCGGTCCAGAAATTCGTAACATATAATCTTAGGATAAACGTGTCGTTTTGGATGTACAATTTGCAAATAGTCTGCTTGGTAGGTCAGTAAGAAATGCATGATGTAATTATACGTCACATTCAATAGGACTCTTTTCCGTTCCAAAAAAATCAGGCAAGTGTTTTGGGAAAAATTTCAAATACAAAAACTTCTTTCAATTCTCTCTCGCCTTCCTGGCGAACATGCCGCCACGCAAGGCATTCAATCGACCAATTCCTTCTCCGTACACTACTAGCTATACTGCTTACGCTTGAGAATCTAGTATTGTCTCCTGCATCCCGCCGTTGAAAACTCAAAAGCAATCGAGCATTTAGGTTCAATTTGAACAAGGAAGCAACTGTATCCAGCAAAGAATCTAACATACTCACTAGCCATACGCAATCACTAGCTATGATCCAATCCAATGAAGAAATCGAAGATATTTCTTCGCTCAAGGGTGCAGTCCAATCAATGTTAGCGACACTAGCCCATCCACCAATATTACCTATTGGAAAAACTAGATCGTCTTCATATTCGTGTTCTTCTTCCTCCTCCTCAAATTCGATGTTGCTAGAAGCATTACGTAGCCAAGTTGGTTTTTCCATTGATTCATCTACTTCTGCTCTCAATTTTTCTCTATTGCGTCTCAAATTCGGTAACAAAGAGTGTTCGACCAAAGTAGGACTTCCACAACAATATCAGTAACAAATTGACAAATCCATTCATTCTCCCTGAAAATGTTCTCGTACACAAACTTACAGGTCGGTGAGCAAAACTTTGGATCTAGAAGCAGCTGCTAACATCGTTCCGACAACTCCAACGCCCCTATGGATAAATCAAAAGATTTTGGCATGACATGAGAACGATTGAAATCAAACATACATTCTCTGATATATATTATCTCAGTTACTTACGCTCCCAACTCGAGAATATTTTTCCCGTCTTTTGAATTTATCTCGTTTTGAATGGTGGCTAGTCTGGCATTGTCATCAGTCGAAGGGAATAGGAGGCATTCAATCAATAACCTTGTTCCACTCCAGACCTGGAATCCCGTCCGACCAGCCAGTGTATAGCCTATATTATAGAGTTTTGTCAGATCTATAGCAAAATTGAAAAATAGAATATTTACTTCACCTCTTTTCGGGACGTCTGAACTAATTCACTCACCCGCATCAAAGAAAAACGGATCTACCGCAGTAGCATTTTGTGTTGCTTCAAATTGATCATTCGTAATTGCTGATTCTTGGCTCTCCAAGACACCAGACGAACGATCCCTGCAACTGAACCATAGCCTATCATTGTCGGACGTTTTTGTATTGGTGTTCTCATCGGCGCCTATCTTAGTCGGGAGCGTGCAGAAGAAGGAAACTCCAGATCTTCCGATGAGCCCTTCTTCTAGCTCTTCTCCACATTTGAAATCTATTGGAGGTCTTCGTAGTTTTGATGGATCTGTCATCAAACCATTTTGAAATTCTTCTTCCATCATGAAATGATTGCGACGGTGCTTTTCTTGTAGAAATTTTTGAAGCTTTTGAGGTTTTGTTGGCACGAGCGGACGCTTTTTTTGTGGACACGAAACGCGCGGAAAAACATACATCACCATCGCCCACTTGGACGGATTTGAAAATCCTAGATGGAAGCAGCAAATACACCTCCATTGCACACAGCTGAATTTGAACACAACTATTAAGATTCCGCGGCATCCAGAGGAAAGTGCTGGGTGTCTAGGGATTATTCATTCCATGTGGCAAAAGAAAACTCTTATCTAATCTCTTACTGCATATTGCTTTTGCAAAATTGATTAAGTTTGACTGTCTGTCTAGCTACAGCTTTCTAAGACATTCTTTCGCAGAAGCTCGTTCATCAGGATCAATGACCAAAATACGGTGTAAGAGCCACAGGAACCACGCATCATCACCATCACGTGATACAATCGACTCTAATGGAGGAACTCTCTTTACATATGATAGCTTATCCAACCCCAGGACACGGCCCATACGATGAGATCCATTCGAATTGAAAGCTTCGTGCACAAGCTCAGTATTTTTTGCTCGTTTCAGCATTTTTCGTGGAAAGGAACCGACAACTTGTTCGATCAGAGCCAAATGCTCGATGTTGTCATGAGTTGCAAAAAGAAGTTCGCCCTGGTAAAGTTCTGCCAAAATACAGCCAATGGACCATAGATCAGAAGGCATGCTCCATCCAACCCCTAAAATTACTTCAGGGGCACGGTATTGTCGTGTATTTACTATTGAAGACTTTTTCTCGTCGTCATAAGTTGCTCCTCCGAAGTCAATTACCTTGATTCGGGTACTCTCTGGAATACTATAGCCGCCTCTTTGGGGGACTTGCTTTCCATTCAGCAGCAGTATATTCTCGGGCTGTATATATTGAACAATTGTGAACAAATGCAATAAGGTACAATTTTCAATAATAGTCGTAGAGCACACAGGAACGTATTTTAGATAAAAGTACCTGCCAATACAAAACTGTGATTACTAAAATAAAAACCCATCCAATGGAACAAAATGCACGTACCTTCAGGTCAGTATGAATGAGTCGAAAGCTGTGCAAGAATTCGAGTGTTTCCAAAAGCTGTATGGCAAAGTCACGGATACATTGGATTGGAAAGGGATGATATTTTTGACTTTTTAAGAAGTCATAAAGAGAGGGTCCCAAAGATTCGAAGACCATACAATAATGGCCGTCAAATGAGAAGGTATCGTACATAATAGCACAGTGAGTCAACCCTCGCCGACCGCGTCGATTGACATCCCTGATGATGTCGGCCTCGATTTTCGCAGAATCATAATATCGTTTGATGTTACGGACAATTTTAATGGCTACGACATTGTTCGGGTTGTTGTACTGACGCTCGCGTTCACGATCGTCATCATGAAGTAAATATTGATCAGGCGGAGGCCTGTCATTTTCTCGTCGAAAGTAATGGTCTTCGTCCCATCGTCGCCTCTCTCGTCCTCGTCTGATATCCAAGCACTCCACAACACGTCCAAAAGTTCCCACACCGACTTCTCTGAGGATTCGATATCGATCAGAGATGACACAGCCATCTCTTCCGTGGAAGTGCCCAATCGTATCATCTTGGGTGCTTGAAGGAGGAGACGATTTGCGTGATTTTTTATTACTGCTATTTTTAGTTGAGCTTTTACCACTGTTGTTCAGATTATGGTGGCTAACATTGTTGTGTTGCTCTCTTTGCTCCATGTTTTGACTTTCCAATGTGGTCACTTCGTGATCTTCTCCCGTACGCGATGATCTTGCTATCGTTGTTTCGCCTTTTTTTGAAGTATTTTCCTTTTGCTGTTCATCAGAGTTTTGGTAACCTTCATCATCATCGCTGACCACGCCTGCTCGAGATACAAGCCGTACTGCCTCATCATGTGACGGATTTCGACGATGATAATTATTCGGTCGTTCATCATTCTCGCTATATCTCCGATCGTACTGCGCTTTGCGATCGTACTCCTGTTCTGTAATACTATGGCTTCTACTCCGACTTCGTCGGGACACTCGAGATGATCTTCTTCTCTTCCAGTTTCTTGATCTTCGATTACTATGGTAATGCGACTCTTGGGAGGACGAAGAATACGACGGTGATCGAGATCTCTGCCGTTGTTTTCTTCGGTGTCGTCGCGATCGATGTTTTCTTTCACGACCACTTCTACGGTCATGTACACGCTTGTCTTCGTCATAGTAGTGGCGGGCATCTTCATCGTGATCATAACTATCGAAACTTCTGTCTCTTCTTCTTCGTCTAGTAGTAGAGCGTGGTCTCTTTCGTTTCTTTCTTCTATCCTTGTTCTGCTCTTCTGGAGATGATACGCCCCTATTACGAATTTGGCGTCGGTATATTGAACTATCATTCACATTGCGGCGATGAAAGTCTTCGGCATCATCATGGCGACTTCGCCGTCTCCCGCGATTTTCAGACCGCCTCGTTGGCATCGTCCCATTCGATTCAATGTAATTTCAATTCGTTTCGTGTGCGGGTAAGCTGATTTTAGAGTAGGCTTGTGCCATGTTTATCCCAAGAGCTTCAGTGATCGGTTCCACTTGCTAGTGAGTAGAGCCCTTCTTTTATATCGGCCCGATAAGAATAAGAACCCGAAGTGATCGTTCGTCTTACGGTTACGTGAAAGACAACGGAGGACAGATCTAGTTTTTCCAATGTGATTTTCCTCAGTGCGCGCCATGTCCCACATCCATTCATCCGATTTTTTAAAAAGCAATCAACTCATCATTTTCGAAATTTGCGTTGTCGAATCAATCCACCTAAACAAAGCTGAACTCTTGTGACAACAGCGACAAAATGGGTGGGCGAAAGTTTCAATCCTCTCCATTATCCTCGCCAGCCTCAGAGGCAAAGAAATTGAGAACTTCGCATCCGCCGCTTTCATCCGAGAATAATCCCTTTTGGAAAGTGTTCGGCGGAGATTGCAATCACGCCTTCATCGGACTCGATAACGAATACGGTTCACATGATGAAAGCGAGATGGTGGTGGATGAAGAAAACGGAGATGATGTTGATCAATTTGACCACATTTTCGACGATATGCTCCAATTCGTGAACCTATCAAATACTTCAAAGCTAGGCTACGACAAAGTAAACGACAATTTCGACGATTCAAAAACGAAGGAAGAACGAAACCAAATTCAAACACTCACTGAAAAGACAGTTAATAGATTATTAACGCACATGCGTAAATTCTATGAAGTATCTATGAATACCTTGGACGAACAAGATGGTCGGAAAAGAGCAACAACACCCAATGTTTGTGTATCAGCAGAAGATGTTTTCCGGCTACTTCTACCTTGGTCAGTCAGGGAGATTTTGCAGAAATCTTACAAAAATGGATCTTCGGCTTCATTGTCACCGCCTTTACCATCACTAAAATTCCTTCACTGGAAAACACTTCACGAGTGTTTATGCTTTTTATCAAATGATTCTAGAAAGGGGGGGGGAAGAGGACAGAAAACATCGAATAGTCGAAGTAGAAACAGCAGTCTCAATGTCCTTACATTAAGTACAATGCACAAAATTGTTCCAATTGCATTAACACTTGCTTTGGGAGAGGATGTGGGTTCCGAGATTGCTGTGAATGATAGTTCAGATTCTACCATGACCATGCAGGAAATCACGACAGCCTGTTTTTGTCGATTAGTAGACGATCTTTATAGGCCTCCGTTAGATGTTGTTTGCGATACGTTATTGCCAATCTTGACGAGACACGGCGTGAAAACAAGTGATAAAGCAAGCATAGAATGGTTAAGTGTCGTAACATCTACATTTCGGCTCATGACAATGAGACTAACAAATGCAAATCCAAAAAAGAGTTTTCAATTGCTTGTGCGACCAAAAGTTTTTCTTGACCTAGCAACTATCCACCATTGCATATCTGGCTCCAAGCTCATGGAATATTCTGCTTCCAAAAGGCAGAAACACGACCTTCAAAACTTAAAAGATATATACAAAGAGTTCATTCGTGACGGAATATTTAGCTTGGAGCATCACATGGATGGCTTTCGGTCTTTAAAATTACCTGTTCCTTCGTTTGACAATACTTCACAAAAGCAGTTGATAGATGACGACGAAACTGCTGCACACACAAGTCCAAGTACTAAGTCTTCGTTTCGGATCTACCAGGAAGGATTATTATTTATCTTTGAAGAATTTTTGACTCCTTGTGATGGATGTAACGACAGCGGGAAGTTTTCCTCCAGAGATGCTTTAATCGTATCCAGTACCTTACCTCTATTCTTAAGTATTTTCATCGAACAAGTGTCAAGGATACAGAAGCAACAAGTGACATCGAAATTTCATAAGAAAGGCAAGGTAATAGACAAATTGGGTCATTTACAATTTCGATTTTTCTCTTGCCTTTCAGGATACCTCATTAAAGGATTGATATCGTCCGGAAAAAATTCTTCAGAAACGCAAATTTATGATTGTCAAGCTAGACTTTCTTTCATCACAATGTTAGGAATGAACCTAAATATTTTGATGAGACATAACGTTTACCAGCCATCTTTAGGTAACAGCGTGGAAAGGTCTTTTCTCGACAGAATTGGAAAGGAAATAATTCAGTCGATGATTGGGCAGGCAGGAGGAAGGGAGGTTTCTTATGATGAATGGAGAAAATCTCTAATCATTCTTGACGTGCTAATTCAGTTGAATCATACTATATTACACGACCGTCTTGCTGAAATTCTAGAAAAATGCCTAACGCATGATTCAAATGACGAATCTAATCCGGACGCATCAAGGATATGTACAGAAGCATCGTCTTTTTTTATTACGATTGTGTTGACATACGGTAGATTACGCCAACTTGATTACTTTTATCGTTGTCTCTTTAATGCTATCGAAGCACTATCACATCAAAACAACCTACACGGACTCAACCAACATTTTTCCTTCGCAAATGATAGCACTATCTCATCTCATCTCGGGACTATTATCCAAGGAAGCCCTATAGAACAACTGAAACAAGTATTTTCAAACGTTAATAATTCAATCGCTAGTCGATCAGTCAATGAAGGCAAGAAAATTTCAAGAGAAGTTACGATAGTCGCAAGTGCTGTTGTTACGATATTCTTCGTCGGGCTTCTTCAGAACATTCGGATCGATTCGAATTCATTCAATGTAATCTACCCCATTTGCAACGATATTATGAATGTGTCAGTTGTTTCTTTATTAGGATCTGATACAGAGTGTACCAAAAGCTCCTCAAGAAACATAGAAAATTTAACAAATGCAACCAAGATTTGCGCCTGGACAATTCATCTAAAGAATCGATGCGAGTTTTGGATTGGTGAGAAACGAACGAAGTCATTTGAAGAAGAGGACTTCGATATACCCCAGGCGCTCCACCGTGTTCTTTTAGATGCGACTTCCGGTGTTGGCGACTGTATCTCTGAGAATGTCATAGATGACTCCAATCTCCTGGAAGCTTTGAAATTTCTTGCGTGTCAACGAATTCAACAGTTACATAGAAAATGTTACGAGAAACAGGTGATTGCATACGCAACGGACGCCGAACAATATAATACAACAAATGAGAAATTGGAAGCCCAAAAACTGGTAGGCTTCATTCTTGGAAGGTCTGGTTCAAACAAAAGTAATGTAAGATTGGCAACCAGAACGATAGATGAATTAGTAGTTCTTACCGAGTCTATCGCAATATGGGCCCCATATGCGGATGAAAATAACATCGATTCATTTTTTAACCAGCTTCTACAGACTGTGTCGACCATGGATGCATCTTGTAAGCGTGAAATGGATATGCTATTACCAGTCCTCAACGATTCAAGCTTTTACGAGATTCCAAATGTTTCACCGCGATTCGGTAGAAATATTGTTTCTTACTTGGCGGAAAATATGGAAATAATTTTGAGCCGGTGCGATGGTTTGTCATCCCAACAAATGGAGGTCTTGCGTCCAATACTTTATCTAAATTCGGATGGGTCATCAATTACAAAAGTAATGGAGATTAATCAGAGTGGGATTTTGTTAACATGCAAATCGAAGGAATTGCCTGAAATCAACCTGTATTTACGACATATCTTACGAGTTCTAGATATGTCAGAAAAAGCTTGCGATTTTATATGGAAAGAACACAAGGACAGTTCTAAGTTATTTCAGGCTCTGGTAACTATGGAATCGATTTGCACTATCTTGCAGATAAGTAACAAGAGATCCTTCCTTGATATGAAAGTGCGCCTTGTGTCAGTTTTGCGTATCACGGCTTCAAAATTAGTCTCTGAGTTCAAATTTCAATCTCGTGAAAGTGTGTCAGCAGAAGAATTTATTACATTGATACCAAATGTACTGGAAAATACATTAAAAAATATCGAGCATGACTTATCTCCTGACACGATACATCGATGTATTCATTCTTGCTCCGTGCTTGTTGAGTCATTGGTCAATAGATACATCGCGGAAGGCGGAAAGTCAGAAACAAAAATAATCGAGGTTTTGGATTCAACATTCGATCAAGCCGAAATTGCCAGAGGAGATTTCCAATACCTGATATTAGTAAACTACGCCATCATACTTCTGAAATCACTGGGGAGATTATTCGATACGGACAATGATACTTATACAATTGCATTAAAAGAGTTTTATCGTATCATCAAAACCCGACTTTGGCAAAAAGCTGAGGAATATTGCTTCAATCCTCCGAAAGATACCAAATCCTTATTTCATACTCAGTCCACTAAATTCATTGCCGATGCTCTCTGGTTCTCTTCAACTTATTCCAAGACACAGCTTATTCAATTGGATTTGGTAGAGAATAAGATTGTGACAAAACTCAGCAGTCTCTTAAAACAGAATTCGAACGAGTCAGAAATGCGATCAACTTCGTACTTAGTTGGCTGTCTCGCTAAAGCCAAGCCATCAAAAACTGCGACACAAAATCTCTTGAGTGATTTACTTGTTGCAAATCTAAAACAAAGTGATATTTTCTTGACTCCACTTTGCATCTTGGCAACGGGAATGGAAATGAATGAATTCGATGAGTTTTTAAGCAAACTTACTACCGATACTGTGGAAGTACCTACTACAGTGATGAGATTAAGGATTGTCCACAACATTATTCTTTCAGCAACGATGCAGGGTCATATAGACATCATTTCGAATCATTCAGCGATGATCATAAACAACTGCCTCCAGGTAATGACACAAGTTGCCAATCAGGTTGACGGAAATTCCGATGCAACCGTTGAAGTCTCTTCGTTGATTATAGATATGGCCAGCAAGAGGGATGTGGTGGTTCTGCGTGAAAGAGATATTGCTCGTATACTTGCCCGTATTACACCAACAATCAATGTTAGCAAACAACCCAACGGAGGAACGATGACAGAAATTCAATTGAAAGCGTATGATGCTTGTTTCTCTCTCGTATCGATGTTTCTTCAGAGATTTTCCAAACAAATCCACAATTGCGTTCCATCACTTGTAGTAACCATGACTTCAATGCTGCAGTTTGTCCTGAGTGAATCATTGCCTACAACATCTATGTCTAACTGTGGGCAGAAGTATTCAAGACTCTGCGAGCTACTACTTCCGCACGGAGATGTTTACAAAAAGCACGTCATCTGTCTCATCTTACGGTTTGTGAATTCTTTACGAAATGACATACATCCAATTTGTAAGAAAAGTCTTTTGCCCGGTATATATTGTCTTTTGGATATAATCCAAGAGCACGAAACCATGCAGCTTAATTCGATGCTAGATGAAGAATGCAGGGCTCTACTTCGAACCATCCACGATGGATACAAAAAGATTCACGTGTACAAGGGACAATAACAGAAAAGTTTATAGCTTAATTCAAACGATTCAATTCGATAAGTTTTTGTACACAATCGTCGACGTCAAGGTCTTCTAGTTCGTCAAATATACTACCGGTTGATGAGTCCGAAAGATTAATTTGTGGGTCACGAGACCATTCTTCAATCCTCTCTTTACTTATACCAGCGTCAAGAAGAGTCTTCCCAAAAACATCCAACTCCAAGTCCGAACGCAACCAATTAAGCTTTTCTGCTAGCGCTTCAAAAGGAGAAGCCGATGCATGGACACCATTGTCTGAGTTATTTGGCATGGAAGAGAGTCCTAGGACTTCGTAGTCGTTTAAAATCAACCGACGAATAGAACTTGGCGGAGCAGTATTTGGATCTGTGGGCCCGATTAGATTGCGTCGAAATGCTGACCAAGAGAGCTTCTTCGGATCCCACTCCACAACGAAACAGCGAATCTCGTTAGCTTTACCCACAAACTTTGACCGCATCGTCATGAAAAAGGCATTGAAAACATAAAGCTCGGGGTTATCATTCACTGACATTTTTGCTATTTAACGAAGAAGGAGGATGAAAACGTTAGCTGCAAAGTCATCATTTACGTTCCTTTCGATAACAATAACGTCACACTTTTCGTACCGCAGTAGAAACCGCCTCCGAATTTAACCGCCGTAGCCCTTCGCCAAGCTTCGTTCAACTCTTCGGGACTACACTTGAAGCGTTTGCAAGCCTCTAAAGCGTTTGAGGCTCGGCCCTCCTCCAGCACTTTTTCCCACTCCTCTCCAAAGGTTTCTTGAAACAATTTTCTCGGCACGGGGATTTCATCGGGAGGTAAAATTGTCGCCTTTGACGCAATTGAGTAATAGTGTTGGTCTATGAGACCCTTACTATCGATTTCTTCCCCACCAATGCTTACTTGAGAAATAATATCAATCCCCTCGCTTTCTAATTTCCCAGTAACCAAATCATATACTTTTAAATTATTAGCATGAGGTTTGATAAACACAAATGCCGAATTCCTTAATTTGTTGGGCTTCGGCACTGTAATGGGAGATTGGCACGTGTCTACCGCTTTATTACCAGTCGCTTCCGTATAGCATATCGTTGTAGTGACCAATAGCACAGAGATAAGTAGGACTGATGCAATATCTTTACCGAGTCGAAACGTCGTCATCACTATCGTTTTAAACCACTGTATATGATATGTACACCTCTCTTTTTCTGATGGCTGTTTGCCTGTGGTCTATGAAAACCTTGTTGGAATTCAACTTATAGTTTTCGATTTACAGTTCGCTGGTGTTCAGCAAGAACGACTACACTATCAGGAAGAATGAAAACTACGTGTTGAAGTTCTAAATTATTTGAATTTGAACAGTTCGAGAATGATTTTTTGGCGCAGGACACAAAAAATAATGCTCGGTCTGGCATTCTGTCGTGAGAAGGGAATATTTGATTCATTTTCACTACTTCCAAGAAGTTTTGAAGTACAAGTTAATGCTGTGCAAGAATTCACAACGTGTACTAAGGTAAAATATGCACGTCTATAACAGCGTCGATGTCTGAGTATGAGAAATACGAGGACCTAATATACGGTACGGGATTTATTGATTAAACAAAATGATATTAAAGAGTGATACAAAAAGGCTGGCATTACATTCCCCATCCGCCGTTGTATCCACTGTTTGTGCCCGCTTGCTGTGGTGGTCGAGGGGGGGATGCATCTGAATTGGTCCCCGTTAGGCTTTCAATGTATTTGTTTGCATTTTCTCTTGTCATGGAATAACACGTATAGTGGACACGATATTTACGTTCAATGCCATTGCGATCGGGCAAAACAACTTCCATACCAGGCGGCATTGGGCAGTTATGATTGCTTAAAGCTGCAGCTATACCTGGACCGATAGAAGCATCATTATATGAAGGTTGGTCAGGTATATGCGGACCCGCTGGCCGTGGAGGGTAGAGAGGGAAGGAGCCGCCTTGCAAAGCACCAGCAGTAGTATGAGAGTTGTTAGGGTCCAAAGTGTTGCTGTGTTGTGAGGGATGCTTAGATGCGGAAGGTGGTTGCTCTAGGTGAACGGCGCGATACGAAGTTCCAGGTGGAAACGAAGAAATCGCAGATACAAGTGAATTCGGAGGGTGTGAAAGTAGTGTAGAACTTCCAAATGCGTCTCCAACAGGAACCATACGCAAAGAACCTTGTTCGTTTCCAAACTGAGAAGATTGAACTGAATTTTTCGAAGAGGCCATTCTTGACAAGACGGGCGTTTGTTCTGCAGCTAGCCTATCTTCCTCAGCAAGTCGTTTGGCTTTCATCTCGTGATAAGCATCCATCTCCTTCCGATAACGCTCGCTGTCTTTTTCAGCGAGTTTTTCGTATTCTTTTTTGTCAGCACTACTGAGATCTCGCCATTGTTTCCCAATTATCTTCCCAAGGCCTTCAAATCCAATTCTTGGACCATTCTCCTGCTGCTGATTTGCAATAATTTTTGTTCGTTCTGCTTGAAAGTACAGATTGTAAGCGCTCAAAGGTCTCTTAGGCATGCATTTTGGCTTCTTTTTCCTTCTTGATATGGGTATATAGTCAGATTTCTTTTTCGAAGACGACGCGCTCTTTGAATCTGTATTAGTTTCAGGCGTAGAGTTCGTCTCCTTCTGTTTTGATGAGACTTGAGAATGAATTCTTTTACGGCTCACTCCATTCTTCTTTTTTGAAATATCAACCTCAGTTGTAGCTCTTGAGGTCTTGTCCAAAGCCAAACCTTGGGATAGCGGAGGAAAATCCGCAGACTTGTTTGAGTTAGCGTTGTTTGCAACTTCATCAACGCCAGTGAAAGGAGGGAAAGCGTCACTCTCCTTCGCTAGAGTGAAGGGATCTTCTGCCCAGTCGTCAAAATCTATAGTTGGTGTGTTGGTGTCATTATCTCTGGAACTGTTTATCAGGGACGCATCTTCACAGCGACGATCGGTCCTATTCCGCGATTCGGTATTGATTTGCGTCTGGCTCGTTTGAAATTTCGCCATTGTTGATGGTTTTATGTCAAGAATAGGGAGGCCGTCGTCAAACTTTTCCCTTTCCAAAAGCCTCGTTGTATGTTCAGATACCGTATGTAGGTGTGTTGAGCGTACTGTTGTTTCGCACACGACAAACTTCCTAACTTTGCTCTGATTTTGATTTCTCTAAGTACTAGGATCTATGATTCTATGGGTTCTATTATAGGTTTTCTTTACAAAAAGAGGCATATATAAAAAGAATGGTGGAATTTTGAATTTTTGGCGGTCAGATGTCTGGCTGGCAACCGTCTTCCGAGACGGTATTTTCGAACCACCGATATTTTTGGATAAAAATCATAAAAGTCGTTTGACGGTATTCATCTTCGATTCATCATTGTTACGAAAATTTGTTCAGAAGTATTCAGAAGGCAAAGAAAACAAAGATCTTAAAAATGCCAGCAGAAACTACAGAAGTTGACTCGGTTGAAATTTCCGGAGCCAAGGAACTGACACCATACGCGACTGGGGAACAAGATGATGCAGATGCTTCCGTAGCTTTCAAAAGCGATGGGAAATATCGAAACAAACAGCGTTGTTTGGTTTTATGCCTACGAGGTGCAACTGCTCGGTATCGTCATTTGTTGGAAGACTTGCGTACATTACTGCCTCATCATAAGAAGGAGTCCAAATTGGATAGTGGAAAGAGTGGCGCTGCTTCAGCCGTGAACGACATCGCACAGATGAGAGGATGCAATACTGTTCTCTTTTTAGAATGCCGAAAGCGTCAAGACGCTTATTTGTGGCTTGGGCGAGTAGGAGACAATGTTGGGCCATCCGTCAAATTTCACCTTACCAATGTCCATACAATGGATGAGCTTCGCTTGACCGGTAATTGCATGAAGGGCAGTCGACCGATTCTAACATTTGACGATTCTTTTGATAAAAAAGGGCACCTAAGGCTCCTAAAATCACTTTTCACTGACGTTTTTGGAACTCCTAGGGGTCACCCGAAAAGCAAGCCTTTTGTTGACCGGGTAATGGCCTTCTATTACGCTGATAAAAAGGTATGTCCTCTGAAAATAGTGTACGCCATAGTGAGATCAAATGAATATGCATTGCGACATGAGAGTCCTTGATTACAAAAATGATGAGCGTATGTCAGACTTCGGGATGAGAAAAACATCATAAATTAGACTACGATGGAATGAGACTTGTAAAGAAGCGATATATTCACGAGCTCTTTCAAAAAGCTGTCAATTGTGTTTTGATTTGAAAACTTACATTATTTTGTGCCTGTTTCTCGATTATTGTCATTTTTCCTTCTAGATTTGGGTGCGAAACTACCAAATAGTGGTGCAACAACCCACCAATGCTTTAGAAGCTCACCAAGCAAAGAAAAGAGACGGCCAAGAAGATAGCACGTCTCTCGTTGAAATCGGACCTCGATTTGTGCTCAATCCTATTCGTATCTTCAGAGGCTCCTTCGGTGGCCAAACTTTGTTCCAAAATCCGGATTTTGTCTCTCCCAACGAGATACGAGCTGTCGAAAAAAGGCAAAAGGGACGTTCGTACGAACAAAGGAAAGAAAGCCAAAAACTTCGGAAGAATCGGCAAGAAGACATTGTACTTCCAAAAGATCCCTTAGATTCTGTTTTCCGATAATACGGAAAAAAATTAACACCTCGAGAAAATGCGATCTTACAAAGTATTTTAGATTTTGTCATAATATTGCTTGAGACTGGCTTACATCATACTATTCCGAGATACGTCGTTTGCAATGTGGATTATATTGTTTCCTGAACTTTGTTACTGTTAGTGTGGTATTTTAGTCAATCTGATGGGTACGAATTGATATTCTTGAAACGTTTTGGAGATCATCTGAAGGGTATTGCCACTTTTTGCCGATTACTAGGAAAGTCAAGTTTGTACTTGGACAGCTCTGAATGTTACAGCGGAGTAATATAGTGCTATGGATGCAACAACACTAGCAGCTACATATCCAAGGCATAATGCTTGACGATCAGCCAAAGTCACTTAGGGAATCTTATGTTCAGGTCTAGTTACAAAATTATCATAGTATGAGAGAATAATCTATAAGGGCAGTATTCGAAAAAGATTTTCATCATTATCAAAATCTTGTACTCTTTTGTTAGCGTTTGAACTTTTCTAGCTTGATTCAGGAATCTATAGAAGACTAACGTTATATTTAGTAATCAGCGTGTAATCCTCTCCAATTTCGTAAAATATTGTTCAGATTGAAGTTTAATTGGAACCCCTGAAGGGTCACGGAAGGTCAATGCATCCCCAGATGTTTCTTCCGAAGATGGTTTGTAAACAATATTTAGCGAATCGACCACCGGGTTCGGCACGATGTTTTTCTTCTTCTTACCCTGTAGAAGAAGCACTCCCATACAATTAGGGGACGGTGACATATATACCGAGTTTTTGGGAGGTGCAGGC
>Ga0115013_10001167_pt1 | contig 15356 bp, 15 predicted proteins | sample SouAtlMetagenome_2_FD_88686 | JGI IMG/M metagenome (GOLD analysis project Ga0115013, IMG submission 88686) | Marine eukaryotic phytoplankton communities from Atlantic Ocean - South Atlantic ANT15 Metagenome | ecosystem: Environmental > Aquatic > Marine > Oceanic | place: South Atlantic Ocean...
GATGGCTATAGCGAAACTTGGGCAAAAGAAGCCAAACGTAGAGGACTAACCAATACCCCAAAAACGCCAGATGCCTTAAAAGCTCGAGTGGATAAGCAAACCATTTCTTTATTTGAAGAGATGAGGGTCATGAACGCAACAGAAGTTCGAGCACGATATGAAATTCAAGTAGAGGAAACTATCATGCGGATTCAGATTGAAAGTCGTGTACTTGGGGATATTGCGCGCAATCATATTATTCCTACAGCTGTAAAATATCAAAATACGCTGATCGAGAATGTGCGAGGGCTAAAAGAAATCTATGGCTCAGAATACGCCAAACATGCCAGTGAGCAAATGGAGCTCATCGAAAAGATCTCGTCTTATATCGCCAATATCAATCGGGGAGTAACCGATATGATTAACGCACGTAAAAAAGCCAATGCCATATCCAACAATGAGCAACGGGCACAGCTGTATTGTAATGAGGTATTACCGTTTTTTGATGAAATCCGCTATCACTCTGACCGACTCGAGCTTCTTGTTGACGATGAATTATGGTCTATGGTCAAGTATCGTGAACTTTTGTTTTTGCGCTAACAAACAAACGGATATCTTTGTAAAAAATACCATCCATGTCCGACCAACGGTACAGCCAACGTGGGGTTTCCGCAACCAAAGATGATGTTCACAAGGCCATTGCCTCCATTGACAAAGGGTTGTTCCCCAAAGCATTCTGTAAAATCGTTCCTGACCATTTGACCAATGATCCCAATTCTTGTATCGTCATGCATGCTGATGGAGCAGGAACTAAGTCCTCTTTGGCTTATATGTATTGGAAAGAAACAGGGGATTTGTCAGTTTGGAAAGGTATCGCGCAAGATGCACTTGTGATGAACCTCGACGATTTACTATGTGTGGGTGCGTCGGACAATATCATATTGTCATCGACCATTGGACGAAACAAAAACAACATTCCCGGTGAGGTCATTGCTGCCATTATTCAGGGGACAGAAGAATTGATTGCAGATTTGGCCAAACTCGATGTACATATCTACAGCACAGGCGGGGAGACCGCTGACGTTGGGGATTTGGTCCGTACGATTATTGTGGATTCGACGGTTACCGCTCGCATGAAACGAGCGGATGTGATTGATAACGCCCGCATTCAGGCCGGAGATGTTATTGTTGGCTTGGCATCATCTGGACAAGCAACCTATGAAAGCGAATACAACGGAGGGATGGGAAGCAATGGACTCACCTCTGCGCGACATGATGTGTTTTCTAAAACACTAGCCAGACAATACCCAGAATGTTTTGATCCCAGTGTGCCAGAGGAGTTGCTATATGCAGGACAAAAATCATTGACCGATGCGACAGATACTCCACTAAATACAGGCAAGTTGGTGCTGTCCCCAACACGAACCTACGCACCTATTGTCAAAGCGATTTTAAATCAAGTCGATCGGAACCAGATCCACGGGATGGTGCATTGCAGTGGGGGAGCCCAAACCAAAATTTTACACTTTATCGATGAGCTTCATGTTATCAAAGACAATTTGTTTGACACACCTCCTTTGTTTAAACTGATTCAAGAGCAGTCTAGAACGGACTGGAAAGAAATGTATCAGGTCTTTAATATGGGTCACCGTATGGAGTTGTATGTACCCGAAACAATTGCCAGTACACTCATTTCAATCTCTCAGTCTTTCGGAGTAGATGCCCAAGTTGTCGGTCGGTTAGAGGCCTCACCAAAAAAACAGCTCACGATTTTGTCTCCCTATGGAGAGTTTGGGTATTAAAAAACCCCTCACTGAGGGGTTTTTTTAAAGAATTGAACAGGATTTAATAAGCAGCTATTTCATAACTCATGTTTCCATCAACATCTGTTGTTTTAGTAATTATAGCTATTAAGTGTAATGAGTAACTTGAAGTATTATTATTAACATTTTGAGGAGTTCCACTAATAGCAAAACCCTCAACAGAATCAAATGATGTTGGCGGAAACGACTCAAAACGAATAAACGATTCATTTTCGAGCTCATGAATGGCTGGATTATTAAAAGTACTCTAGTCAGTACAAGATACAGCAATCAGAAATATTAGTGTTTTGTAAATAAATTTTAAATTTTTCATCGTTTTCATTTTTAATCAATAAAATCAGTTGGATTTGTGTCCCAGAATACTTGATCAGTCAATTTTTTCTGCTCAAGGTTTGGATTATCATTTGAATTGATTGTTTCATGATATATGTTTTGTTTAATCCCAAGAAACTAGGCTTACCTATCTATTTAGGTGTCATTGGAGGCCGAAAAAATGTGTCAAGCCGATTTTGTTATAAAAATGTGTTAAAATTAGTTACTAGTATGAGAAAACCTTAAAAATCACGCTTTATTTCACTTTATTCTTGTCTTTTGTCGAAGTGACCCGTTGCGTGTTTTTGTCGTAACTTTGCCCCATGATTGACCGTTTGGCCATTGTAAAACAGCGTTTCGACGAAGTTTCGGATTTGATTATTCAACCCGATATCATCGCCGACCAGAAACGCTATGTCGCTCTCAATCGAGAATATAAAGATTTGAGCGCCTTGATGGAAAAACGAACAGCATATCTCAATCTGACCCAACGACAACAGGAAGCAGAAGAAATCATATCAGATGGCTCCGATCCAGAAATGACTGATATGGCAAAAGAGGAGTTGGAGGAAGTCAAAGCCAATCTCCCAGAACTCGAAGAAACCATTCGCTTTATGTTAATCCCCAAAGACCCGGAGGATGCGAAAAACATTGTTATGGAACTCCGTGCGGGTACAGGTGGAGATGAAGCATCGATTTTTGCTGGAGACCTGTATCGAATGTACACCAAATACTGCGAAAGCAAGGGATGGAAAGTGAGTTTGGTTGATCTTAGTGAAGGCACTGCTGGCGGTTTTAAAGAAATCATCATGGAGGTATCGGGTACAGATGTATATGGTACCATGAAATTCGAATCTGGTGTGCATCGTGTACAACGCGTTCCCCAAACCGAAACGCAAGGACGGGTACATACCTCTGCTGCTACAGTGATGGTTTTGCCAGAAGCGGAGGAATTTGATGTTGAAATCGATATGAATGAGGTTCGTCTCGACCTGTTCTGTTCTTCAGGGCCTGGCGGTCAATCGGTCAATACGACCTATTCAGCTGTACGGCTCACGCATATCCCAACAGGGATTGTCGCGCAGTGTCAAGACCAGAAGTCACAACATAAAAACAAGGAGAAAGCGCTCAAAGTACTCCGTTCTCGTCTCTATGAGTTGGAGTTGAGCAAAAAACTAGAAGAGGATTCTGCCAAGCGTAGTGCAATGGTGTCTTCTGGAGATCGCTCTGCAAAGATTCGAACCTACAACTACCCACAAGGTCGTGTGACCGATCACCGCATTGGCCTCACGCTTTACGATTTACAGAATATTGTCAATGGGGATCTCGACAAGTTGGTTGACGAAATCCAGTTGCATTACAACACCGAAAAACTCAAAGTTTCTGGCGAACTGATATGACAACCCAATCACTCACCGAGCAGATTCGTAATAAAGCATCCTTCTTATGCGTAGGTCTGGATTCAGACCTCGCCAAGTTGCCAGCGGCAGTGTGCAATCACCCAGAAGCACAGTTTGCGTTCAACAAAGAAATCATTGAAGCTACTCATGATTTGGCGGTGGCCTATAAAATCAATACTGCTTTTTATGAGTCTGACGGTTCAAAAGGGTATCAAGCCCTTGAAAAAACCATAGAGTATTTAGATCAAAACCATCCAAACCATTTTACGATTGCAGACGCCAAGCGAGGGGATATTGGCAATACCTCAACTCAGTATGCTCGTGCATTTTTTGAAAAGTTAACCTTTGACTCCTTAACGGTCGCTCCTTATATGGGTCGCGACTCCATTGAACCCTTTTTGCAATTTGAGGGGAAGTATGCGATTATGTTGGCACTGACTTCAAACCAAGGGGCCTATGATTTTCAAACCCTAGACACTGTCGATCGATCACTCTACGAAACCGTCGTCGCAACCAGTCGTACATGGGATGGCGCCGATCGCTTGATGTATGTGCTTGGTGCAACCAAAACAGAACATCTAGCCACCATTCGTGCTTTGACACCAAAATCTTTCTTTTTGGTGCCTGGTGTAGGAGCACAAGGCGGGGATTTGGAATCTGTATTTCATGCAGCGGCCAATGAAGATATCGGACTCTTGGTCAATTCGTCAAGAAGTATCATTTTTGCTTCAAGCGGAGATGACTATGCCGAAGCAGCCAGAAACGCTGCAATGGATTTACAACAACAAATGAAAAAACTGCTCTGATGCTGCACTATTCCACCCATTTGCATCCCACATCCAAAACATGGGTCACTTTTGTCCATGGGGCAGGAGGGAGTTCTTCGATTTGGTTTAAGCAGTTGCGTGAGTTTTCAAAACATTTTAATGTATTGTTGCTCGACCTCAGGGGGCATGGTAAATCCAGAATGCAGTTGTCTAACGTATTTAAAAAGAAATACACTTTTGATGTGTTGGCAGAGGATATTATTGCTGTTCTGGACAAAGAAAACATCATATCATCCCATTTTGTCGGGATTTCGCTTGGTACGATTTTAATCCGTCAGATTGGAGAAATTTATCCCCAACGTGTACAGAGCATGGTAATGGCTGGTGCGATTATGAAACTCAATGTGCGCTCACAGATTTTGATGCGCTTTGGAAACATCTGTAAGTCCATCATTCCTTATCTCTGGCTGTATCGATTGTTTGCCTATATCATTATGCCAAAAAAGAGCCATAAGGAGTCGAGATCACTATTTGTTCGAGAGGCCAAAAAACTCTATCAAAAAGAATTTTTACGCTGGTATAAACTCACTGCCGAACTCAAGCCCTTGTTGCGATTGTTTCGTCAAGTGGACATCAATATCCCTACTTTATATGTGATGGGAAGTGAAGATTATATGTTTTTACCAAGTATTGAAAAACTAGCAGCGGCACACCAATCTGCAGAACTGAGCATTGTTCCGCAATCAGGGCATGTGGTCAATGTTGATCAGCCAGATGACTTTAATTATCGTTCGATTTCATTTATTGAGAAACTCAGTCGTTAAGAAAATACGATTGTTTTATTGCCATAGACCATTACTTTGTGGGCAATATGATTTTTGACCGCACGAGCGAGGACAATCTTTTCCAAATCCCTTCCTTTAGCCACGAGCTGACTCACACTATGGGTATGGGACACATGTGCAACATCCTGTTCAATAATTGGACCAGCGTCAAGCTCTTCAGTCACATAATGGCTCGTCGATCCAATGATTTTCACACCGCGCTCAAAGGCAGAATGATAGGGTTTTGCCCCTGGAAAAGCAGGTAAAAAGGAATGATGAATATTGATGATGTTATTTGGATACTTATTGATGAGCTTTGGGGAGACAATTTGCATATATCGCGCAAGGACAATAAATGAGACATGGTGTTGTTTAAGCAATTCCAGCTGTCGTTCTTCGGCTTGTGCTTTGGTGTCTTTGGTGATAGGAATATGGTAATAGGGGATACCGAATGATTCTGCGATCGGCTGTAAATCAGGGTGGTTACTCAAAATAAATGGAATTTCCACTTCGAGTTCACCAGATTTAAATCGACCCAAAAGATCATATAGGCAGTGATCGTATTTGGACACAAACAGTGCCATACGTGGCTTTTTCTCTTGGGGGTAGAGTGACCATGTCATTTGATACTTCTCGGAAGGGCCATCGGCAAATGCCTGTTGAAATTGTTCAATCGCTTGCAGGTCGCCATTAAACTCACTTTCCAAACGCATAAAAAATGCCTGATTTTCTCGATCGACATACTGATCGATATACAAGATATTGCCCTTATGGCTATAGATAAACTGGGTGACTTCTGCAATGATTCCCTTTTGATCGGGACACTGAATGACAAGGGTAAGTGCGCTCATATCGGTTGCAAATGTAAAAATAGAAAGAGGATAAAAAAAATCCCGCCTAAGCAGGATTTTTCAAAGAACTAAACTATAACCTAATTAATGTTGGTTTAAACGGAAATCCGCATACGCAGACATACCATGCTCGGCTCCGTCCAATCCAGCAATTTCTTCTTCTTTGCTCACACGCATACCACCACAAACTTTTGAAGTGATAAAACCGATGATTGTACAGGATACCACACAGAAAACACCAGTGATACCAACACAAGCCGCTTGTACAGCAAATTGATCAAATGAAGCACTGTCTCCAAAAATACCTACAGCGAGAGTACCCCAGATACCAGCAAACAAGTGAACAGCGATTGCACCAACAGGATCATCGAGTCTTTGCTTGTCCATAAAAGCAATTGCAAGAACAACAACAATACCACCGATTGCACCGACAATTACAGCCTCGATTGGGCTCATTAAGTCAGCACCAGCTGTGATACCTACCAGTCCACCAAGAATACCGTTCATAAACATTGTTACGTCATAATTCTTGTAAAGAGCCAATGAAAAGACAAATGCAAAGATTCCACCTGCAGCAGCAGCTAAAGAGGTCGTTACAAGTACTAAAGATGTCAATGCTGGGTCAGCAGATAATACAGAACCACCGTTGAATCCAAACCAACCTAACCAGAGAATTAATACCCCAGCAGCAGAGATTGGTAAGTTGTGGCCAGGAATCGCATTTGGCTTGCCGTCTTTGTCAAATCGACCAACACGAGCACCTAAGAAAATGATTGCTACAAGAGCAGCGCAGCCACCGACAGAGTGAACAAGTGTAGAACCAGCAAAGTCATAAAATCCGACTTCTTCAGTAAACGTGCTGAAGAATCCACCACCCCATTGCCAAGAACCAACGATAGGATATACAAATGCAACGAGTAGTAAGGAGTAAAGCATAAACGCGCCCAACTTGATTCGCTCAGCAACAGCTCCAGAAACAATGGTTGCAGCAGTAGCAGCAAACATGCCTTGGAACAAGAAGTCTGTCCAATATGTATAGCCCTCATTATAGGCAAGGTCAGCAGCAGCAACAGAATCAAGACCCCATCCAGCAAAGCCAAAATAGCCATTAAAATCTCCAGGGTACATCAAGTTGAATCCGCCTATGGCGTACACAAGAAGTCCCATTGTGATGACAAAGAAATTCTTAAATAAAATATTTACGGTATTCTTTTGACGGGTCATTCCACTTTCTAAAAAGGTAAATCCTAAGTGCATAAAGAATACAAGACCAGTACAGATCATCATCCATACGTTGTTTATTGTTAATAATTCCATCAGTATATATTTTATATTAATTTAATGTATCTCCTCCTTTGTCACCTGTACGAACGCGGTAAGCGTCTTCTACAGGAAGAACAAAGATTTTACCGTCACCAACACGACCAGTGGCACCAGCTTTTACGATGGCATCAATAGCAGGTTGTACAAAGTCGTCATTGACAACAATTGATAACAAACGGCGTTGAATTTCAGATGTGCTGTAAGAAACACCACGGTACACGTGCCCTTTCTTTTCGTTTCCAATTCCAGTTACGTCCCAGTAGCTGAAAAAAGTCACACCAGCATCATAAAGAGCGTCTTTGACGTCTTCGAATTTGGTTTTGCGAATAATCGCTTCTATTCTTTTCATGATTAATAATTAAGTGAATAAATGTTTTTTCTGATCCTTAATTAGAAGCTCATTCCAAAGACCAGGAAAGCTGATTCAGCATCAGGATTGTATACAAAAGATGAGAATACAGGAAGAGAATAGTCTTCAGTAATTTTAATGTCTTTGCTTCCGCCGATAGCAATATTTACAAGTCCGCTATCTCCATTGGCATACCATGCAGTTTCAGCGTCGTCACTTCCATAACCAAGAGCAATATCAACAACACCGACTGAAAAAGCAGCTTCAACATAAAGTGCTTCCACTTCAGTGAAGTAACCAACAGTTAAATCAACTGGTCCGACAGATGCTCCAGCACTTACTTCAAGATAAGCATCTTCAAAAAGTCCTTCTTCAGTGGCATAAGCGCCACCTGCACCTGGAAATGTGTAGTTAGTAACAGTTAATGAAGCAGGACCAAAGCTGTAAGAAGCATAAAGATCAAGCTCATGACCTCCGTCACCACCAGTTGTAGGGAAACTACCCCAGATACCAAGCTCTAGATCACCAGAGGCAATTGACATCCATGGCTGTACATGAGGGCCCGCACCAAATTGTGTTCCTCTCCATACATATTGGCTAACAACGTCAGCGCCAAAGTCAACTTCTTGTGCTTTGACATTCGTAGTTGAAAGAGTTAAAACAGCGATAGCTGCGACTCCGAATAAATTTTTAATTAGTTTCATAATAGTATAATTTTAAATTATTAATGCCTCAAAAGTATACTTTCAATATTACAACCATTAAAAAAATGGGGTTAAATATTGTATTTTTATGATATTTTAAAATATACCCCCTAAATAATTAGGGTATTAAGAAAATTAACTATTAAATTTTTAGAAATACATTAAATTTAGAGGGGTATGGGTCACAATACACCAAAAATGTGGCACTACACGCCATATATTATGGGAATAAAGCAATAAACAGGTGATATTTTTAAAAAATCAGCTTTGATAAAGAAGTACCCAGCACAACCATACCAAGGCAAACAAAATAGGTCAGACTGGCATAAATAAGTAATGAAACACCACCAGAAGTGCGAAACAATGTGAGGTTTTCCAGAGCAAAAGCGGAAAATGTAGTCAGACCACCACAAAATCCGATGATCCAAAACAGAGTATTTGTTGAATGGACAGAGGTGTTGCGTATCCATTGATCAGCCAAAATACCGATCAGCAAAGAGCCAATGGCATTTGCCAATAAGGTTGGCCAGGGGTAGAGTGAATTGGTTTGCTTTAATATTATGGTAATCGCATATCTGCTGATACTCCCCAAGCCACCCCCAATAAAAACCCACAGCAACTCTCTCATAATGATACACCTCTTTTCAGAAATAGTAGCAATCCGATAAAAACGAGAAAGCCAATAAGCACCCAGAAGCTCCCTTTAAAGTAAATGGGATTTTTGGCGCGGTCCTTACGATAACTCCATACCGTTAGTATGGTAAATCCAACAATAAAGAATTGTGCAAAAAGAAGTTGTCCTGTGCTAAACATTGTTTTATTTTAGGCAAAACAAAAATATGAAGAATAAACTTTCCGCAGTCACTGTATTTCACAAAGCATTTGGATTAGGGGTTAACAACACACCCACTACAGATATAGACGAGTCAACCATAAACTTGCGCTTTTCCTTGATGGATGAAGAAAACAAAGAATATCTCGAAGCGATAAAAAACAACGATATGATCGAGGTGGCAGATGCTTTGGGAGACATGTTATATATTCTCTGCGGAACCATTATCACGCATGGTATGCAAGATGTGATTGATGATGTGTTTGAAGAAATTCAACGCAGCAACATGAGTAAACTCGGTAGCGATGGCAAACCGATCTATCGGGAAGATGGAAAGGTTTTAAAAGGGCCAAATTACTTTAAGCCAGATATTTCAAAAATTCTAAACCAATAGATTATACCTTCACGCGCCATCCATAAGGATCGTCGGTGCGGTTGTATTGAATGGAAGTCAGATTTGATTTTAATTTCAAAGCGAGTGAATCTTCTGATTTTGGAAGTTGAAAGTCTTCTCCTTTATAACCAAATCCGTGAATTGGTAAAACCACAACTGCAGTACCAGATCCAAAAATCTCTTTTAAGGTGTTGTTTTTCGATGCCTCAACGAGTTCCGATACAGAGAGTTGACGTGTTTCGACTTGAATCCCAAGATCTTTTGCAAGTTCAAGAACACTTTTTCGAGTCACACCATCCAAAATGCTATCCGAGGTTGGTGCGGTAATCAGCTTATCTCCAATATAGAAAAACAAATTCATTGTACCCGCTTCTTCAATATATTGATGAGTTGCAGCATCCGTCCAGATGATCTGCTGATATCCTTCATCAATAGCGAGCTGCGTGGGATAAAATTGACCAGCGTAGTTTCCTGCTGCTTTGGCATAGCCAGTACCTCCTTGGGGTGCACGGCTAAAGTGATCAGCAATTTTTACGCGTACTTCACCACTATTATAATAGCTAGAAACAGGCGCACAAATGATCATAATACGATACTCTTTTGCAGGAGACGCCTGCACACAGGCCTCACTGGCAAACATAAATGGGCGGATGTAAAGAGAGTTTCCAACTCCTGGTTGCACCCAATCTCTGTCTAAATCAATTAGCTTATGGAGGCCTTTCAAGAACAAATCCTCTGGAAATTGAGGAATTGCCAAACGTTCTGCAGATTTATTCAGTCGTTTGATGTTTTGATCGGGGCGAAAAAGCCACACGTCTCCATGATCGTCTTTATAGGTCTTCATTCCCTCAAAAATGGCTTGTCCATAATGTAAGGCGCTGGCTGATGGATCGAGCTGTATGGGCGCATAAGGAATGATTTCTGGCTCGCTCCATGCTCCGTTAGCATAATCACAAACAAACATATGATCGGAAAAGATTGTGCCAAAAGACAAGTTGTCGAAATTAACAGATTCAATTTTAGATTTTTGGATAGGGCGTATAATCATTGTTGTAGTTTTACAACAAAATTACGAAAAGTTGTAGATTGAAAATCGTTAGCTTCTTAATTTTGTAAAAAAAAGATGAGGATTCTTGTTACAGGTGCAACGGGTTTAATCGGCACACAACTGTGCAGTCACTTGCTTTCCAAAGGGCATTCCCTACACATTTTGACAACAAGAACCCCTTGGCAAACTGATGACGCCCAAACCCGAGTTTTTCAGTGGTCTCCTCAAAATATGCAAATCGATCTTCGCGCTTTAGAAGGAGTTAATGCTATTATTAACCTTGCGGGGGCGAAAATCAATCAGCGCTGGACAACAAAAAATAAACGTTCAATTCTCAATAGCCGGATTCAGTCTACAAGCTTGTTATTTGATGCTGTGAAGCAAACCAAACAAAAAACGCATCTTATTAATGCATCAGCCATTGGGATTTATCCCAGTGATGTTCAACGGAAATATACCGAGTCAGATACTGTTTTTTCAAACGATTTTGATGGTGAGGTTGTTCGTCAATGGGAAGAAGAAACCAAAAAGTTTGAAAAGATGTCTTGCAAAACTACCATATTGCGTATTGGATTGGTGCTATCAAATAAAGGCGGCGCTTTTGTTCCGTTTTCACAACCGACTCGATGGGGATTAGGAGCATGGTTTGGCAATGGGCAACAATGGCAGTCGTGGATTCATATCGATGATTTGGTCGGTGTGATTGATTATTGTTTACAAAACCAGTTGGAGGGTTGTATCAATGCAATAGCTCCAAATCCGGTGCGTCAGCGCGATTTGATTCAAACCATCGCCAAAGCAGCAGGTGCATTGCAGTTTTTACCTGGAATCCCAAAGTTTTTGATGTCAATTGCTTTAGGTAAAATGCACAAATTGATATACGATAGTATTTATGCCAAGCCAGAACGGTTGCTGGACAGTCGATACCCGTATCAGTTTCCCGAGCTCTCGGCTTGTGTAGCCGATTTGATCGCGAAAGATAAATGAATTGATGTCAAATTGGCAGAAGTCTACTTTTGGCGTTACTTTTGCCCATTATTTTTTAAAATGTAGTGATGGCGAAAACCAACTCTAAGAAAAACACAAAAAATACGTCGGCAAAAAAAAGTAATCAAGAGGATCTTCAAAAGAAAATCGATGAACTCACATCGGAAGTAGAAAAAGAAAAAGATCAGTTTTTACGATTGTTTGCCGAGTTTGAAAACTATAAAAAAAGAACCTCAAAAGAGCGTTTAGAGCTTTATAAAACCGCCTCTCAAGAGGTTGTAACTGCGCTTTTAGCTGTAGTTGATGATTTTGAACGGGCTTTGGCCGAAATGAAAAAGTCAGAAAAGCAAGATCAGCTTCAAGGAATTGAGTTGATCTATAACAAGCTGATTGACATCTTACAAAACCAAGGATTAGAAAAGATGGAAGTTGGTCAAGGAGATGATTTTGATGCAGAATTGCACGAAGCAATTACACAAATTCCAGCTCCAGAAGATAAATTGAAAGGCAAAATTGTAGATGTTGTTGGAACAGGTTATACACTCGGTGAGAAAATTATACGTTACCCCAAGGTAGTTGTCGGAAATTAATATCAATTACGATAAAATGAAACAAGACTATTACGAAATATTAGGGGTTTCTAAATCGGCTTCGGTCAACGAAATCAAAAAGGCATATCGCAAAAAGGCGATTCAATTCCACCCAGATAAAAATCCTGGGGATACCAAAGCGGAAAAGGAGTTCAAGAAAGCAGCAGAAGCTTATGAGATTCTCAGCGATCAGCAAAAGCGAGAGCAATATGATCGATTTGGTCATGCTGCCTTTGAAGGTGGTCAGGGATTTGGTGGTGGCGGTATGAACATGGAAGACATTTTTAGCCAATTTGGAGATATTTTCGGCAGTGCTTTTGGCGGAGGTTTCGGCGGTTTTGGCGGAGGTGGAAGACGCACAGTAAAAGGCACCAACCTTCGGGTACGCGTTAAGCTGTCCCTGGAAGAAGTCGTTTTGGGCGTTGAAAAGAAAATTAAAGTCAAACGAAAAGTCCAAGCACCAGAAGCAAGATTTTCAACTTGTTCAACGTGTAACGGTACAGGACAAGTCATGCGGGTGACCAACACGGTACTCGGTCGTATGCAAACGGCATCAACCTGCTCGGCATGTGGCGGTTCTGGACAGACCCTTGTCAACCGACCATCAGGATCAGATCCAAATGGGTTGGTGAGCAATGAAGAGATGGTGGCTGTCAATATCCCCCCAGGTGTGGAAGATGGCATGCAACTCAAAATGTCAGGAAAAGGAAACGATGCTCCTGGTAATGGAACTTCTGGGGATCTAATCGTTTTGGTACAGGTACAAGGCCATCATTCACTCAGTCGAGAGGGTGACAATCTTCACATGGATCTGTATGTGAGCTTGCCAGAAGCCATTTTGGGTGCCTCCAAAGAAATTGAAACTGTAGGAGGTCCCGTTCGAATTCGGCTAGAAGCAGGCATTCAGTCTGGAAAAATATTGCGTTTAAAAGGAAAAGGAATTCCAAGCTTAAACGGATATGGCACTGGGGACTTACTGGTACATGTCAATGTGTGGACTCCGCAACACCTTTCGAAAGAACAAAAACAGTTTTTTGAGTCAATGCGTACAGATGAACACTTTGTGCCAGACCCGAAAAAAGGAGAAAAATCTTTCTTTGATAGGGTAAAAGATATGTTTTCGTGAAAAAAAAACAGTCAGCAATAAAAATTTGTGCTATATTTGGCTCAACTATAGATTTTTCTATAGTTAATTTTTCTTTTTCATAGCAATTTTTTCCCATCCTTAATTTTAATTAAGGGTGGGTTTTATTTTACAATCATTTTGTACTTTAGTTGAATGGAAAGATTTGTTGATTTTTTCACGAAAAATCTATCGTTTGGTGGCTTGAGTTTCAATCTGAAACTATTTCTCATTTTTCTTCTTGTTTTTTTTGCTGCCAGATTGATCCTTCGGCTCTTTAAAAGAATTGTTTCACGCAATTTTACACTTGAGCGAAAAGGAAAGTTTAAACCCATTTTTGGCTTTCTCAATTACAGCATCTATACGATCATCATTCTTTTGGCACTGCAAAATATGGGTGTAGAGCTCACTGCAATTTTTGCTGCTTCTGCTGCCTTGTTGGTGGGGATTGGATTTGCACTCCAAACCTTTTTCCAAGATATCATTTCAGGTGTTTTTATTCTGATTGACCAATCGGTTCATGTAGGGGATATTATTGAAGTTGATGGTAAAGTCGGAAAAGTCGAAAATATTACGCTTCGGACAACGCGCGCCGTGACGATAGATAATAAAGTTCTTGTGATTCCAAATCACCTATATCTGACCAACACACTTTACAATTGGACAGAAAATGGAAAAATTACTAGAGAGCGTGTAGCTGTTTCCGTTGCCTACGGAACGGATGTGAAACTCGTTACTAAAATATTGATCGATATCGCACAACAACACAGTGCGGTGTTGAAAACACCAGCCCCTACAGTTTTGTTTCAAAACTTTGGAGAAAGCAGTCTCGATTTTGAAATTGCCTTTTCGCTGAAAAACAGCTTTAAAGCCGTTCCGATTCAAAGTGATATTCGATTTTCAATCTATGAGGCCTTTGCAGAGCATAATATCGAAATACCATTCCCCCAACGCGTAATTCATTCATCATAATATGTCAAATATTTTGCTTATTGAAGACGAGGATAGCATTCGTCGGGTGTTAAAAAAGGTTTTACAGGAAGACAATCAATCCTATAAATTTACTGAAGCAACGGATGGGCAAGAAGGAATCTCAACCATTAAAAAACAAGAGTTTGATCTCATTCTTTGTGATATCAAAATGCCCAAAAAAGATGGGATTGAGGTGTTGGATTTTATTCGAAATCACACGCCTACAACTCCTGTCGTTATGATATCTGGTCATGGGAATCTGGAAACAGCAGTAAAGGCCATGCGTATGGGTGCATTCGATTATATTTCAAAACCTCCTGATCTCAATCATTTGTTATCAACGGTCAGAAGTGCCCTGCAATCGAAAACCCAGCCAGCACCTGTTCAAAAGGCAGTAAAAAAATCAATTATATCCCAACAAATGATTGGAGAGTCTGATGCCATGCAGCGCATTCACAAGTTGATTTCTAAAGTCGCACCCACACAAGCTCGCGTCTTGGTGCAAGGTCCAAATGGTAGCGGTAAGGAGTTGATTGCTGATGCCATTCACAAAAACAGTCTTCGTCATAAAGGTCCATTTGTGGAAGTGAATTGTGCAGCGATTCCTTCGGAGCTTATCGAAAGTGAATTATTTGGTCATGTCAAAGGAGCGTTTACTTCGGCACACAAAGACCGAAAGGGAAAGTTTGAAGCGGCTCATGGCGGCACACTGTTTTTAGATGAGATTGGCGATATGAGTCTGCCAGCCCAAGCCAAAGTTTTGCGCGCCCTTCAAGAGCACAAGGTTCAGCGTGTGGGAAGTGACAAAGACATTTCTGTTGATGTGAGAGTGGTCGCAGCTACCAATAAAAATTTAACTGAAGAAATCAATGCCAGGCGTTTCCGTGAGGATTTATTTCATCGACTAGCTGTTATCGAAATACAAGTACCTCCATTAAACGACCGCAGAAGCGATATTCCACTCCTTATCGACCATTTTAATGCTGCATTAATGCCACTTAAATCGATTGAACAAAACGCAGTAAAAATTCTTACAGAAATGAATTGGACGGGAAACGTGAGGCAGCTTCGAAATGTA
>Ga0115013_10001168_pt1 | contig 15351 bp, 16 predicted proteins | sample SouAtlMetagenome_2_FD_88686 | JGI IMG/M metagenome (GOLD analysis project Ga0115013, IMG submission 88686) | Marine eukaryotic phytoplankton communities from Atlantic Ocean - South Atlantic ANT15 Metagenome | ecosystem: Environmental > Aquatic > Marine > Oceanic | place: South Atlantic Ocean...
GGGATCAGATATTATAGTAGGAGATAGAACTATTGACGTACATATTCGTAAATTGCGAGAAAAATTAGCCGACCACTATGTCAAAACCGTAAAAGGTGTTGGCTATAAATTCGAATATTGATGCAATGGACAACTCCTAAAAAAATTGCAATTGCACTTACATTAGCCCTGGCAGTGCCTGTTTTTGTATTGTTTGCTTTAATGTTTTTATGCTTTGAAATTAGAATGCCAATCTTGCAAATAATTTTAATTTTAGCTTCATTAATACTTACTATTTACTTTATTACTTATTCTTTTTTAAAGAAATACATTCACGAAAGAGTCAAGGTTATATACAAAACCCTGACTCGACATAGAGGCGTAAGTACAGATTTAGAGACAGATTTAGATAAGGTTGACGAAGATGTAGATGAAATGATTAACGAACGTCAAAGAGAAATAGAGGAGCTTAAAAGTATGGAGTCTTTTCGTAGAGAATTTTTGGGAAATGTTTCACACGAACTAAAGACACCTATATTCAATATTCAAGGTTATATACATACACTTATTGACGGTGCCATAAAAGATGAAAATGTCAACATGCAATATCTTAATCGTTCAAGTAAAAGTGTAGATCGAATGATAAATATTGTTGAGGATTTAGAGATGATTTCTAAAATTGAATCTAATCAACTTGAATTAGAGTTTACTCGTTGGAATATTGTTGATCATATTTCAGAAATTTTTGATGTGTTGGAGATGAAAGCAAAGAAGCGTAGTGTAAGTCTAAGTGTCAACAATCAGTCAACAAATAATTTTGTTGAGGCAGACAGAGATAAAATTTCACAAGTACTAATTAATCTTATTGAAAACTCCATTAAGTACGGCAATGAAGGTGGCCATACCAAAGTACGCCTTTTTGAAATGGGTGAAAACTTATTAATTGAAATTGCTGACAATGGTGCAGGAATTACAGCTGAACATTTACCTCGTTTATTTGAACGATTTTATAGAGTAGATAAGTCCCGTTCACGAAGTGAAGGTGGAACAGGTTTAGGTTTATCTATTGTCAAGCATATTATTGAAGCGCATCGTCAGACAATTAATGTAAGAAGTACTGAAAATGTTGGAACTACCTTTTCATTCACTCTTAAAAAGGCTTAGTAAATCGTGCCAATCGACTTCGAAATTATCACTTGTTAATGGAGACAAATTCTTTGCTTTTTGAAAGGCATGTTGAATATCCAATTCCTTTTGATGCATAGCAAAAGCCATATTTTTATCGTAAAAGTATTTGGCTAAAAATAGCTGTTCGGTTTGTCCTGGAGTTGGCACAAAAATGGCTTTTTTATGCAGTTTTGCTATGTCCATTACAGTAGAATAACCAGAACGACTAATGACAACATCTGCATTTACCATTTGTTGATTTAGTGACTTGGCACTGAGGTGGCTAACTAGCTTCAAGCTTTCTATTTCCTCTTCTTTATTTTCCTCTGTTTTGCCTAAAACTAATAATGCTTTTAGTTTTGATGCTATTAACTGTTTTTTTAGTAATTCCTCAAAAATACTACGTTGAGGTTCTGGACCAGAAACTATGGCTAGAATATCTAAATCTTCTGTTTTTTCTAGCTTTTCAAAACGTGATAAAGCACCGATATATCGACATTTAAAAGGAGTATTATTAGCATTTGAAAGTTGACCGCTCAAAGAATGTTTGTTTGAGTCAGGCACCCAACACTCGTCAAATTTCTTGATGTATTTGAAATTAATCTTTTGTAAAGTTTCAGAAAATATTGGTGATTGTATTTTTAGTTGATGAGTCATAAATACGCAAGGTACTTTTTTAGAGTATAAGCCATAACGATTATCTGAAATAACACCGTCAATGTTATAATCTTCAATAATTTGTTGCAATTGTATGTGTTCTTTGCGAATACTTTTCCAAATTTTAAATAATTGACTTAACATGCTCACTGCCATTTGTCCATTTTTTGGGTATGTAATGTTATATCCCTCTAGCTTTATAAAATCATTTTTTGGAAACTCTTTAATAAGTAGTTCTAAGGCTCTTCCGCTAGTAGCAAATACTACTTCAAAACCTTCTTTTTGTAAAACCTTGGCAATAGGAATACATCTACTAGCATGTCCAAGCCCCCAATCCAACGGTGCAACAAGTATTCGTTTTTTAGAATTCACGTTTCGAAAGTACTTAAAAATTGACCTATTTTTGAAAAAATTTAAAAATTGGCAAAAAACAAACATCGCAAGTTTTCTCAAATGGCAGAATTCTCTAATGTATTTCAGCCTACATTTGAAGAATTAAAAGCAGGCTTTTCAATTAAAGGGAAATGGAAGTCTGATATATTTAAAAATAATTATCCATTAGTGTTAGAGTTAGGCTGTGGTAAGGGCGAATACTCTGTAGGTTTAGCAAGGAAATATCCAAATAAAAACTTTTTAGGCATAGATGTAAAAGGGTCTCGAATGTGGAAAGGTGCAAGTGATGCCTTGAATGAAAGAATGTCTAATGTAGCCTTTTTAAGAACTCGAATTGAATTTATAGAATACTGTTTTGCAGAAAATGAAGTTGATGAAATTTGGATTACATTTCCTGATCCCCAAATCAAAAAGAAAAGAGCAAAAAATAGATTAACACACCCTAAATTTTTACAACTTTATTCAAATATAATGCAAGATAATGGATTGATTCATTTAAAAACAGATAGTCAATTTTTACATAGCTATACACTAGGAATAATTCAAGGGCATCAACATTTTTTGGAAGATGCTGAACATGATATTTATAACGCTATCTTAGAAAGAGAAAATATGGATATCAAAACACATTACGAAAAACTCTTTTTAGAAAAAAATATGCCAATTAGTTATTTAAGATTTCGTTTAAAAAAATAATCTTGCAATTACGTATCTTTGTACCCGATGAAAATTACTAAAGAACAACTTCTGAAAGCATTGGCAACTTTTACATTACCTGGAGCTGGCAAGGATTTAATTTCTTCTAATTCAGTTCGTAATATCCAAATATTTGGTTCAGAGATTGTTTTGGATGTTGTTATTGACAATCCAACTTTACAATACAAAAAGAAAGTTGAATTAAATTGTATTGAGGCAATTCACAAACACGTTGATGAAAAAGTAAATGTTAAAGTAAATATAATTGTTGAAGTGCCGGAAAAAAAATCTAATTTAATTAGAGGAAATAAAATACCTGGTGTTAAGAATATAATTGCTATTGCATCAGGTAAAGGTGGAGTTGGTAAATCTACTGTGACAGCCAACCTTGCTGTAGCGCTCGCCGATAAAGGCTACAGTGTTGGAATAGTTGATGCGGATATCTACGGTCCTTCAATGCCTATAATGTTTGATGTTGTTAAGGCCAAGCCTACAGGAAGAGAAATAAATGGAGTACGTAAAATAGTTCCAGTTGAAAGTTATGGAGTAAAATTATTATCAATAGGCTTTTTTGCAAACACTGATCAAGCAGTAGTTTGGCGAGGAGCTATGGCTTCTAAGGCTTTAAATCAAATGCTTTGGGATACTGATTGGGGCGACTTAGATTACATGCTAATTGATTTACCGCCAGGTACGGGAGACGTACATTTATCTATTGTGCAATCAATACCTGTTGGTGCTGCAATAATTGTTAGTACTCCTCAAAATATCGCTTTAGCCGATGCTCGAAAAGGTGTAGCAATGTTTCAAATGGACTCAATAAATGTTCCTGTTTTGGGGATAGTTGAAAATATGTCTTATTTCGTTCCAGAGGAATTGCCAAACAATAAATATTATATCTTTGGAAAAGAAGGCGCTAGTATTTTAGCTGATGAACTAAAATTACCATTATTAGCTGAAATTCCTCTAGTTCAAAGTGTTAGAGAAGCATCTGATGTTGGTCGCCCTGCTGTTTTGCAAGGTTCCACACCATCAGCAATTATCTTTTTAGATTTTGCTGAGAAGGTTGTTGAAGAAATGAACAAAAGAAACCAATTTGAGGACACTAAACGTGTTGAAATAACTAATACTAATGGATGCTCAACAAATTAAATATGGGAATAATAACAGATACAAAAATAATTAACAAAATAGAAGATGCTTTAGCACAGGTTCGACCTTTTCTTGAATCGGACGGCGGTGACATACGCCTAATTGAGGTTACTGATGATTATGTTGTTAAAGTAAAATTATTGGGTGCTTGTCGTGATTGTAAAGTTAGTATGATGACTTTAAAAGCTGGTGTTGAGCAGGCAATAAAAAAAGTTCTACCTGAAGTTCAAAAAGTAGTTGACGTAGATAAATTAGAAGATTAATGACTAAAGAAACAGTAGAAAAAGTAGTTATTTTCTTCGCTGGTGATTCTGGGGATGGAATTCAGTTAACAGGATCACAATTTACTAACACTGCTGCTTTGTATGGAAATGATTTAAGTACATTTCCTGACTTTCCAGCAGAAATTCGCGCACCGCAAGGAACCTTAGCGGGTGTTTCAGGCTTCCAAATTTCTTTTGGAAGTACAGAGATTTTCACTCCCGGCGATGAATGTGATGTTTTAGTTGTGATGAATGTTGCTGCATTGAAAGCAAATATAAATCGACTAAAAAAGGGGGGAGCAATTATTGTTAATACTGATGGTTTTGATAAAAGAAATTTAAAGCTAGCCGGATTTGATGAAGATAAAAATCCTCTTTTAGACAATTCTCTTTCTGACTATAGGGTGAATGAAATGAACATAATCAAATTAACTAGAGAATGTTTAGTAGATGTATCCTTAGGAGTTAAAGAAAAAGATCGTTGTAAAAATATGTTTGTACTTGGGTTCGTTTATTGGATGTATAACCGTTCCTTAGATCATACAATAGAGTTTTTAAACCAGAAATTCAAAAATAAACCAGATGTACTTGATGCTAATATTCGTGTGCTAAAGGCTGGCTATAATTTTGCTAATACATGTGAAATTTCAAGCACCAGATTTGAAGTTAAGCCCGCAAAGATGGCCTTAGGAAACTATAGGAACATTATGGGAAATCAAGCTACAGCTATTGGATTAATTGCAGCTTCACAAATGAGTGGCCTTGATTTATTCTATGGCTCATATCCAATAACCCCTGCATCTGATATTTTACATGAATTAGCTAAGCATAAAAATTTTGGTGTGCGTTCTTTTCAAGCCGAAGATGAAATAGCTGCTATTAGTGCTTGTATTGGCGCATCATTTGGAGGAGCTTTAGGCGTTACAGCAACATCTGGTCCTGGTATAGCTCTTAAAGGTGAGGCAATAGGATTGGCATTTATGTTAGAAATTCCTTTAGTAATAGTAAATGTTCAAAGAGGAGGTCCATCAACAGGTTTGCCGACTAAAACTGAGCAGTCTGATTTATTACAAGCCGTATATGGAAGAAATGGTGAAGCCCCTGTTCCAGTTGTTTCTGCGAGTACACCATCTGATTGCTTTGAGTCAGTTATGGAAGCTTGTAGAATAGCAATTGAACATATGACTCCTGTCTTTTTTCTTTCAGATGGTTATATTGCAAATGGAGCAGAACCATGGTTATATCCTCAGTCAAAAGATCTTAAAAAAATTAGCGTTCCAATGTCAAAAGTTAATAATACCGATTATTTACCATACAAAAGGAATGAAAAATTTGTTAGGGAATGGGCGATTCCAGGAATGTCGGGATTGGAACACAGAGTCGGAGGTTTAGAGAAAGAAAATTTAACTGGCAATGTATCCTATGATTCAAATAATCATGAATTTATGGTTAAAACAAGAGCTAAAAAAGTTGATGAAATAGCCAATTATATTCCAAATCAAGAACTAGATGCGGGTTCAAAGAATGCCAAAGTACTCGTGCTTGGTTGGGGTTCGACTTATGGTGCAATAAAGACAGCAGTAAAAGAATTATTGAATGAAGGATATTCAGTAGCTCATACCCATTTACGATACATAAATCCATTTCCTAAAAATTTAGAAAGTCTAATTCGTAAATACGATAAGGTTTTAATACCTGAAATAAATAATGGTCAGTTGATAAAGTTAATACGTGATAAGTATGTAGTTGATGCTATTCCAATGAATAAGATTCAAGGTATACCTTTTGAAGCAAGAGAAATTAAAAACCAAATTATTGAGTTACATGATGGAGAATAAGGAATATACAGCTAAAGATTTTTCTTCAGATCAAGAGGTGCGTTGGTGTCCTGGATGTGGCGATTATTCTATACTTAAGCAGGTACAGTCAGTAATGCCATTAATTGGTGTTCCTAAAGAAAATATTGTCTTTATTTCAGGTATTGGCTGTTCTTCTCGATTTCCTTATTATATGGAAACATTTGGTATGCATTCAATACATGGAAGAGCAACAGCTATAGCAAGTGGACTAAAAGCCGCACGTCCCGATTTAAGTGTTTGGATAATTACGGGAGATGGTGATTCATTATCGATTGGTGGTAATCATTTAATTCATCTATTAAGAAGAAATTTTGATACCAATATTTTATTATTTAATAATCAAATTTACGGACTTACAAAAGGACAATACTCTCCAACCTCTGAAAAGGGAAAAAAGACTAAGTCCACTCCAATGGGTTCAATTGATCATCCTTTTAATCCTTTAGCTTTATGTATTGGGGCAGATGCTACTTTTGTTGCAAGATCGATGGATAGAGATCCAAAGCATTTAAGAGAAATGCTAATTCGATCAAATGATCATAAAGGAACATCGTTGCTTGAAATATATCAAAATTGTAATGTCTTTAATGATGGTGCTTTTTTTGGAATGACAGATAAAGCTACTAAAATGAATCAGACGTTGTTTTTAGAAAATAAAAAACCTTTAGTTTTTGGTGAAAATAAAGACAAGGGTATTCGTTTGGAAGGTTTCAAGCCTGTTATTGTCTCATTAAATGATTTTTCATTAGAGGATTTATGGGTTCATGATGAAAATGATAGAGTTAAAGCAGGATTGCTGACACGTTTTTTTGACGCAGATTTTCCAAGACCTTTTGGAGTATTTTATTGTGAAAAAAGACCAACATATGAAGACGCTTTAGTTCAACAAATTGAAGATGCAATTGAAGTAAAAGATAAAGGAGATTTAGATTCTTTACTAAAAGGGTCTAATACATGGACAATAGATTAAAAAAATCAAATTGTACTTTTATTTAGTAAATGATTAGGGATCTTGCAAATGGGAATTGGCTCCATCTTATGTTTATTTATACTATTTAAATGTAAATAAATATCCATAACTTCTTTATCCCTGCCTTTCAATGTGTTTGTGTTTTCGTTAAAATTCATTGCCCATTCTAGTTCTGCATATGTTGCTCCAATTTGTTCTTCGTCAGTTCTGTTGTCACTCCATAAACCATCAGTTGGTTTTGCATTGAGAATTGAATTAATTATTCCTAGCTCTTTACCAATTTTAAATACTTCAGACTTTAATAAATCAGCAATCGGACTTAAATCTACTCCACCATCACCATATTTTGTGTAAAAACCTACACCAAAATCTTCTACTTTATTACCCGTTCCTAAAACTAAATAATTATTAAGTTGAGCATAATAGTATAATGTTGTCATTCTAAGTCTTGCTCTAGAATTAACTAAAGCTATTTCATGAGTTTCGCTGTGAGCATTATTAATTAATGTTTTTTTAAAATGTTCATAAGTCTCTCCTAGGTCTAATAATATTGAAGAAACGTTATTAAATTTTTTTTTCAGCCAATTAATATGATCTTTGGCTCTATTAATTTGATCACTTTGTTGATGAATCGGCATTTCTAGGCATAAGACCCTTTTTTTTGTTTTGGCTGCTAATGTTGAAGCAACAGCAGAGTCTATTCCTCCTGAAATGCCCACAACGAATCCATCTGTTTTAGATTCATTTGAATATTTTAAAAGCCAATCGGTAATATAGTTTATACATTCTTCAAATCTCATAGTTTTGCAAAGTTAATAAATCGTAATTTTACGTCATGAAAATGAACATATATTATTTAGCTTTTTTTTCACTTTTTTTATTATTCTCATGTAATAATGATGCTTCTGAAAGTTTTGAGCTTGAACTGAAACGTTTAGATACTCTATTTGTTTCTAATCCAGCAAATGTTTCTTTTGAAGATTATGCTAGTGATTATGGTGATTTTTGGCAAATTTATACTGAAAATGTAATTAATCTACCATCTGATTCATTTTCTGAATCATTAATAAATTTTCAACAAGAAAAAGATTTTGCGAATCCCTACAAAGAAATAATTGATCAATATCAAGATTTTAGTCCTCAGCTCAAAATTCTGTCAAGAGCATTTTATCATTATAACGAGGCTTTTCCCAACAAGGTAATTCCTGAAATAGTTACTTTTTTTGGAGGTTTTAACTATGTTGCTATTGCAACTGACAGTGTACTTGGCATTGGATTAGAAATGTTTTTAGGAAATAATAGCTATTACTCTAAATTAGTACATAAGTTTCCAAAATATATGCACCAACAATTTAATAGTAAATATCTAAGTTCAGTAGTATTAAATGGGTGGTTAGAGTCAGAGTTTCCTGTTACTCTTGACGATTTTTTAACTCAGATGATTCACTTTGGAAAAATAAAATATACTCTCAATAAATTACTTGTTGATGCACCACCCTATATTGTAATGGGCTATACTCAAGAACAGATTAAGTGGTGCCAAAATAGTGAATTCCCAATTTGGAAATTTCTTATTGAAGAAGGTTTGCTTTATACAAATGATCAATTTCTTGTAAGTAAATATCTGAATCCAGCTCCATATTCTAAGGGTATGCCTGTTGAATCACCCGGACAAGTTGCAGTTTGGGTAGGATGGAATATTGTTAATGAATTTATGGCAAACAACAAAGATGTAACTATTTCGGAGTTGTTTGAAATTAAAGATGCACAATATATTTTAAATAAATCTAAATATAAACCGTAATGAGTAATAAAGAATCTCAAATTAAAATAAATGTTAAATTAGATAATAATAATATTCCTAAAAAAATTTTTTGGGAAGCTTCTGACGGTGGTCAAGATTTAAGCGAGTGTAAAGCTACTTTTTTATCCTTTTGGGATAACAAATCCAAAGACACTTTGCGAATTGATTTATGGACAAAAGATATGAGAAGTGATGAGATGAAACAATTTTTTCATCAAACCTTATTGTCTATGGCCGATTCACTAGAGAGAGCAACTAATGAGGATAAAATGGCAGCCGATATGCGTGACTTTTGTCACCATTTTGCTGAAAAATTATTACGCTGATTTAAAAAGCTCGTTAGTATTTGCGATAAAGTTTAAAATATCTTCTTTGCCATTTTTTTTAGTGGCTGAGCTTAAAAATATTTGAGGGAGTTCTTCCCAATTTTTCAGTAATTCTTTTTCGTAGTTTTTGAGATTTTCTACACTTTCTTTTTTAGAAAGTTTGTCTTGCTTGGTAAAGCATATTACAAAGGGGATACTATTTTCACCTAACCATTGCATAAATTCTAAATCAATAGCTTGTGGTTTTAGACGGGAGTCTAGTAGGACAAATAGACACATTAAATTTTTTCTTTTTAATAAATACTTCTTTATAAACTGAGCAAACTCATAGCGTTGAGTTTTGGATACTCCAGCATAACCGTATCCAGGTAAATCTACTAGATACCAAAGTTTATTTATTTGAAAGTGATTGATAAGCTGAGTCTTTCCTGGCTTGCCTGAAACTTTAGCTAGACTTTTTCTCTCTGTTAGCATATTAATTAAAGAAGATTTGCCCACATTTGAGCGTCCAATAAAGGCATATTCGGGCATATCTGGTTTTGGGCATTTTTTAATGTCCGTATTACTGATTATAAACTCAGCTTGTTTGATGTGCATTTTATATTTATTTGATGTTGGTGTTCAACCAACTGCAAAGAATTTTAGAAAATTCATCCGGATGTTCCCACATTGGTGAATGACCACATTTGTCAATCCAGAATAAGTCTGAACGTTTGAAAAGACTATGAAATTCTTTTGCAACTTCAGGTGGCGTTACATTATCTTGTTTGCCCCAAACTAAGCAAACAGGAAAATCTAAATGAGGGATATCATTGCTCATATTATGTCGAATGGCGGACTTAGCCATTGTTAAAAGCCTAATTACCGAATTTCTGTCATTGGCAATTTTAAAAACTGTATCGACTAAATCTTTTGTTGCCATCTTAGGATCAAAAAAAACTTCTTCAGTTTTCTTGCGTATATAGTCATAATCACCTCTTCTTGGAAATGTGTCTCCCATTGAATTTTCATATAGGCCAGAGCTTCCGGTCAGCACTAAACCCTCAACCATTTTTGGGTAATCTCTAGCAAAAACTAACGAAATATGACCGCCCAATGAATTTCCAAACAAGGTAACTTTTTCAAGTTTTTTAAATTTTAGAAAATCTTTAATAAAAACTGAAAAATGTTTGATGCTAGTTTTTAGAATAGGTTTGTCAAAAAGAGGAAGTACAGGCCCAATAACTTTATACCCATTGTCTGATAGTTTTGGAATGACACTTTCAAAATTATCTAATCCTCCCATCAAGCCATGTAACAAAACAATTACTGGACCTTCACCAACTTCTATGTATTCAAAGCCTTTTTCTTTTCTCTTTTCTAAGATCATTAGGAAAATTTTTACAAAAATACGTAAAAAATTATTTTAAATATTTTTTGACTTTTTTTCTGGATTAGGTCATTGCTTTTTTAAGAAAAGTGTCACGAGTTATTAACAAAGTGGTAAAAAGTGGTAAAAAGTGGAGTAAAATTATATATATTTACAGCTTACATACGATTTTGATGATAAACTTAATTGGAACATACGAATGCAAGATTGACGCTAAGGGCAGGCTTATGCTTCCTGCAGTCTTGAAAAAACAGTTGTCTCCTATCATAGGTGAGGGCTTTGTTTTGAAGCGTTCTGTGTTTAGCAGTTGCCTTGAAATACACCCAATGAGCGAATGGAATGTCTTGATGTCTGAGGTAAATAAGTTGAATCGATTTGTAAAGAAAAATAATGACTTTATACGTCTTTTTACGGCCGGTGTCAAAATGTTAGAAACGGATTCAAATGCTCGACTCCAAATCCCAAAGGATCTAATCAGTTTTGCTAACATTTCAAAAAACGTAGTCATTTCTTGTTCAGTCAATATGATTGAGGTTTGGGATAAAGATCAATACGAGCAAGTTCTACAAGATGCTACTTCTGATTTTGCAGATTTAGCAGAGGAAGTAATGGGCAACATCGAAAAAGAAGACTAATGGGATATCACGAGGCAGTTTTATTAGATGAATCAATAGCTGGCCTTTCTATCCTTCCTAACGGTATCTATGTTGACGTCACTTATGGCGGTGGCGGTCATTCCAAATTTATACTACAAAAACTAGAAAATGGCAAGCTCTTTGCCTTTGACCAAGATAGCGATGCGCAACAAAATTGTGTTAATGATGATCGCCTAGTTTTAATTGCTCAGAACTTTAGGTTTATCAAAAATTTTTTACGTCTAGAAGGTGTCAGTGAGGTTGATGGTATTCTTGCGGATTTGGGTGTTTCTTCACATCAATTTGATACTGCAGATCGTGGATTTTCCATTCGAGAAGACGGTAATCTGGATATGCGAATGAACAGAGAGCAAGAACTGTCTGCCAAAACCGTAGTAAACGACTATGACCTTAACGAATTAAGTCGGATTTTTAGAAAGTTTGGTGAACTAAACAATGCTTATGCTTTAGCAAAATCTATAGTTAATTATAGGAAGATAAAGGTCATTTCTAAGACTGAGGATTTGAAAAATGCTGTAAAAGAGCATGTGCCTCCACACAAGAAAAATAAAATATTAGCTCAGCTTTTTCAAGCAATTCGTATTGAAGTCAATGATGAAATAAACGCTTTAAAAGATATGCTAAGTCAGTCTGTTGATTTGCTTAAAAAAGGCGGTAGGTTATCTGTGATATCCTACCATTCTTTAGAAGATAGATTGGTGAAAAACCTCATAAAGTCAGGCAATTTCGAAGGAGTAATAGAAAAGGATTTTTACGGCGTTCCTAAGCTCGTTCTAAATTCTATTAATAGAAAGCCCATCACTGCAACACAACAAGAATTAGATAGTAATCCACGCTCTAGAAGTGCAAAATTAAGAATAGGTCAAAAGTTATGAAGGATTTAAAACACACATATCAGCCTAAGAAAGGGTTTCAATACGGACTTTCTGATTTATTGAGTGGCAAAGTTCTTGAAAAAGGCTTATTTGAGTTACTACCTTTCTCTCTTTACATTTGTTTACTAATAGTGTTTTACATCAATAATTCATACCGAGCCGAGGATTATGTAAGAACAATTTCATCTTTAGAAAGAGAGCTCAAAGACCTTCGTTCAGAATACATTACAACTAAGTCTTTGCTAATGTTTCAAAGTAAGCAAACCGAAGTTCAATCTTTGGTTGCTAATCAAGGATTGCAACAAATTGATTATCAGCCTTTTATAATTCGTGTTAACTAATGAAGCACTCTAAAAACATAAAAAGACGAGCTGTCGCAATATACCTTTTTATGATTTTGTTAGCACTTGTTATTATCATTCAACCACTTTATACTCAAATTTTTGAGTCACATTTATACAACACTGAGAATTATAATGTTACTAGAACTGTCACAGTTCCAGCATCAAGAGGTAACATTTATTCCGATGATTTATCGCTTTTAGCGACTTCAATACCTGAATATGAAATACGCTGGGATGCCAAACAAGTCGCCAAAGAGCTATTTCTTGATGAGGTTGAAGAGTTATCATTTAAATTATCGGCACTTTTTGATGATAAAATAGCCTCATATTATTCCAATTATTTAAGAAAAGTATGGGCTAAACAGAGTCGCTATGCTCTCATAAAAAGAAAAGTAAATTATAATCAGCTTAAGTTATTAAAGCAATTTCCAATTTTTAGGGAAGGCCGATATAAAGGAGGTTTTCAGTATAAGCAAATAAATATACGTCAAAAGCCATTTCAACAGTTGGCCGGTAGAACTATTGGTTACCATAAAAAACAGTCCAAGTCGGTTGGTATCGAAGGTGCTTTCAATTACGATTTGAAAGGCAAGAATGGCGAGAGATTAGAACATAGGTTGGCAGGTAATGAATGGATGCCTATTCGAGAAAGAGAGTCCTTTCCGGGCAAAGATGTCATTACCACAATTGACATTCGTGTTCAAGACATTGCACATCAAGCCCTTGAGGAAAGATTATATTTTCATGATGCAGATTTTGGCACTACAATACTTATGGAAGTAGCTACTGGCGAAATAAAGTCAATTGTAAACCTCAAAAAAGTAGATGAAGATAAGTATGTTGAATTTTACAATTTTGCTATAGGTAGAAGTATTGAACCAGGCTCTACTTTTAAGTTAGCATCTGTCATTGCAGGACTTGAAGACGGTTTTCTACAGTTGGATGACTCTGTAAATACAACAGGTGGAAAACATAGCTTTTATGATAGAGTTATGCGTGATTCCAAAAAAGGAGGCTATGGTGTAATTTCTTTAAAGGAATCATTTACTAAGTCTTCTAATGTAGGAATTTCAAAACTTATCAATAAGCATTATGAGTCCAAGCCTTCGCAATTCGTAGATAGACTTTATAGTATGGGAATTAATGACCCGCTTGGCATTGCATTATCTGGAGAGGTTAAGCCTGCTATAAGACATCCTAAACAATCTTCCAATTGGTCTGGAACTACTCTGCCTTGGATGTCTATTGGTTACGGAATAAAAATGACGCCATTACAAATTCTAAGTTTTTATGCCGCTATCGCTAATGACGGACAGCGTATGAAACCACTTTTTGTAAAGTCTATAATGGCAAATGGTATAACAGAAAAAAACTTTAATCCTGAGGTTTTAAACCCATCCATTTGCTCAATGACTAACATTAAAAAAGTAAAGCAAATGCTAGAAGATGTAGTGGAATATGGTACTGCTAAAAACATTAAATCTAAACAGTATAAAATAGCGGGTAAAACAGGTACAGCTCAATTGATAATTGATGGGGCTTATGACAACCAAAGACATCAAGCATCATTTGTTGGGTATTTTCCAGCAGACAATCCTAAATATGCTTGTATAGTAATGATAAACGACCCCCAAGAAAACGGTAGTTATGGTGGCGATGTTGCAGCGCCTGTTTTTAGAACAATTTCTGATTATGTAATGAATACGGACTTAAGTCTACAACATACAGACACTATAGAAAATCGACAAATTCCAGTTTCTAAAGATGGCTATAAGAGGCACTTGACTAATGTATTCAGCTCATTTGATGTGCCAATTTCTAGCGATGACGATAGAGCTCAATGGGTTCTTACTAAATCCCAAAAAGAACAGGTAAAACTCCAAACAAGAAATATTACGAGAGATTTAGAAAAAAATAAAATGCCCAACATAAAAGGTATGGGCTTAAATGATGTGTTGTTTTTGTTAGAAAATTATGGTTTGAATATCAGCTATTCAGGTCGTGGTAGTGTCAAGGAGCAATCCATCAATAAAGGAGAAAACATAAGTAAAGGACAAAATTTAACCATTGTACTTTCATGAAGTTATTGCAAGACATATTATTTGGGGTAGAGATACTTGAAGTTGCTGGTTCAACTCATAATGCTATTCCAGACGTCTATTTTGATTCTAGAAAGGTTGAAAAAGATGCTTTATTTGTCGCTGTTAGGGGTACAATAAGTGATGGACACGATTACATCAATCAGGCTATTGAAAAAGGAGCTGTTGCCATAGTTGCTGAAGAACTTCCTTTGACAAAAGCAGAAGGACTTTCCTACATAAGAGTAAACGATAGCTCAAAAGCTTTGGGGGTTATTGCCTCTAATTTTTATGATAATCCTTCTCAAAAAATAAACCTCATTGCTGTAACGGGAACTAATGGCAAAACCTCTGTTGTCAGCTTATTGCATCAGTTTTATCAATCATTAGTTATCAAAACAGGAGTTCTATCAACTATAGTAAACAAGATTGGTTTACAAGAAGTTCCATCAACACATACTACACCTGATGCATTAAGCATCAATAAGCTTTTATCTCAAATGGTTGATGAGGGTTGTAAGTTTTGTTTTATGGAAGCAAGTTCTCACGCTATTCATCAAAACCGAGTTTCAGGATTACAGTTTAAAGGTGCTGTTTTCACAAACATCACTCACGACCACTTGGATTATCACAAGACATTTGACGATTATATACTTGCCAAAAAAGAACTATTTGATTCACTTCCTTCCGATGCCTTCGCATTAGTTAATAAGGACGATAGACACGGTTTGAATATGCTACACCATTGTAAAGCTAAACAATA
>Ga0115013_10001169_pt1 | contig 15349 bp, 23 predicted proteins | sample SouAtlMetagenome_2_FD_88686 | JGI IMG/M metagenome (GOLD analysis project Ga0115013, IMG submission 88686) | Marine eukaryotic phytoplankton communities from Atlantic Ocean - South Atlantic ANT15 Metagenome | ecosystem: Environmental > Aquatic > Marine > Oceanic | place: South Atlantic Ocean...
CTCTCCAATGGGTCGTAGCGCCTTCAGCAGCTGGTCCACCAGCTCAGGCAGGCTTTCCTCTTCGTTGTAGAGCGGCACCACAACCGAAAGGTCCAGCCCAGCCGTCATCAGGATCCGATCGAGATCCATGCAACCTAATCGGCGCCTGTTGGACCAACTCTGAGCAGACAAGGCAAGCAGAGAGTCAGACCATCAACAGGAGCCGTTAGGGCAGGGTGCTGCCGTCATGGCAGCGGGTCACCCTGCCTGCACCCCGCAGTTCAGCCCTGTAGTGACTGGCCACGGGGTGTAGATCCTGGGGATTCAGGCTGTCGATGCCGATGCCATTGCGGCCATGTTCAATCCCCGAGCTGTGGATGTAGCGGCCGTTTTCGAGATGGATGCCGACGTGCGTGCAGCGCTCAGGTGTGCCGAAGAAGATCAGATCACCGGAGCGCAACGCGTTCACATCATTCGCTTGCACCGCCAGCGGCTTGCAGAACCGTTCCTGCTGATAAGCATCTCTGGGCAGCCAGATCCCACTGCTGGCAAAGGCTGTCTGCACAAGGCCGGAGCAGTCCAGGTCAGGCCCGATGGTGCCTCCCCACAGGTAGGTGTTGTTGAGCCCGGCAGCGGCTTGCAGCCACTTCAGAACCGTATTCAGACGGCTGGTGATCTCCGAGCTTGAGAGCAGGCATGGTTGCCAGGCCTCGCAGGCCACAGCCTGATCAGCCAGTTCATCCATGGATAGCCAGCAGGGGTAGCCGTCCTCGAGCAGCACAACCTGCAAACGCCCCTGATTTTCGCGGTGCAACGGTGCAGCGACCTTGAAGCATCGGCCTGCTGCGGCCTGGGTGGCGAGTCCGCTCTTTGTTGGCGAGGCGTAGCCGTTCTGGCCACGCAGCAGTTTCCAGCAGCTCCCTGGGCTGATCAGGTCCGGAGTGATCGGGGTGCCTAGGGTCGGCATTGCCAGTAGCCAGTGCCATGGCGTTCTACCGTCCCGAGCCGGCGATGCAGCAGCACCTCGTTGCTCTGATCGACAGGCTGGCGGCCGATGGCCGTCCCGGTCTGCACGATCAGATGGCCGTGACCTGGGTGCGTTACGACACCACGTTTCCGACCAATGGCAGCGGCACCGGTGCGGCTTGGGCTGACCAGAAGCTGCTCTATCCCGCGAGTGTGGTGAAGCTGTTGTACGCGGTGGCGGCCGAGCACTGGTTGCAGCGGGATCTGATTCCAGACAGCGATGAACTTCGTCGTGCGCTCCGCGACATGCTGGCTGACTCCAGCAATGACGCCACGGGGTTGATCGTGGATCTGCTGACCGGCACAACGAGTGGTCCGCCCTTGCGCTCCCCTGCATGGGAGCAGTGGCAGCAGCAACGCCGCCGAGTGAACGACTGGTTTCATGGTTTCGGCTGGCCTGAGTTGGAGCGCGTCAACTGTTGCCAGAAAACCTGGGGTGATGGTCCCTATGGACGCGAACGAGTGTTCTACGGGGAGAACAACAACAATCGCAATGCCCTCTGCACAGCCGCTGTTGCCAGGATTCTCGAGGCGGTCATGACCGATGGCGTGCTCTCACCTCCGGCTTGTCAGCGACTTCGAGCCCGATTGGCGCGTTCACTCGGCAAGGCAGACCGGCTCGAAGATCCTGAGAATCAAGTGGATGGGTTCCTCGGCGAGGGTTTGCCGGAAGGCAGTCAGCTCTGGAGTAAAGCCGGCTGGATGAGTCAGGCTCGTCACGACGCAGCATGGTGGTGCATCGACGGGCAGGCACCTTGTCTGTTGGTGGTCTTCAGCGAAGGTCAGGAGCGCGCCGGCGACGACCAACTGCTGCCACTGATGGCAAGGGAACTCGCTGCCTATGGAGCCGATTGACGACTCACTGTTCAATTCAACGGAGAGGGAGGGATTCGAACCCTCGACAGAAGTTGCCTCCTGTAACTCCTTAGCAGGGAGCCGCTTTCAACCACTCAGCCACCTCTCCAGCGGCCCGCCCACCATATCAAGAGGGTGCCCGTTCAGACCACCAGTCGCGGTAGGCGGTGCTTGAAGCCGCACAACACCTCCCAGGGGATGGAACCCGACAGTTCTGCCCAGTCCTGAGGGCGGATCACCTGCTGATCATCCTCTCCCAGCAGCGTGACCACATCACCGCTCTCAAGATCAGGATGGTCGGTGACATCCAGCATCAGTTGATCCATGGTGATCGCACCAACCTGGGGAAGGGGCTGGCCACGATGCAGGGCGTGGATTTGCCCTGACAGGCAGCGGCTCACGCCATCGGCGTAGCCGATGCCGATGACGGCCAGCCGACTGGGCCGACTGGTGACGAAGCGGTGCCCGTAGCTCACCCCCACACCTGCTGCGACCTCACGGATCAGACTGACTCGAGCTTTGACGGTCATCGCCGGTTGAAGATCCAGGCTCTGCTCCAGATGGGCGCTGGGGGCATGGCCATAGAGAGCCAATCCCACGCGCACCTGATCGTGATGCAGTGATCGATCCCGCAGGGTGCCTGCTGAATTGGCCAGATGTCGCTGTAAACCCTGCTGTCGGTGTTTGCGTGTTACGGCTTCGAAACGCTCTTGCTGCAGGCGCGTGATCCGATCGGCATGCCCTTCAAGTTCGCCATCGGCCAGGGCGAGATGGCTGTAGACCCCACCCAGGTTCAATTGATCGAGCTGGAGGATCGCTTCAGTCAGGCGCTCCCCGTCCTCCCAGTGGCAGCCAAGCCGAGTCATGCCGGTGTCGAGCTTGAGCTGCACCGTGAACTCTCGGCCGCTGCCACTGGCGAGGTTTTGGCAGAGCAGTGCCTCGCGCATGCTGCTCAGCGTGGGCATCAGCTGCCAGTGCAGACAGGCGCGCAGCTCTTCGGGTTGGGTGAGATTGCCCAGCACGAGGACCGGTAACTCCAGCCCGGCCCGTCGCAATTCAATTCCCTCTTGCAGGGTGGCGACTCCCAGGCTGGTCGCCCCCCCGCAGATGGCGGCCCGGGCAACTGTTTCGGCGCCATGTCCGTAGCCGTCAGCCTTGACGACCGCCATCAGGGAGCAATCGGATGCCAGCAACTGCTTCAACGCTCTGGCGTTGTGTTCAACGGCTGAAGCCGACACCTCCATCCAGGCTCGCTGTCGCGGGTCAGCGCCAGCAGCCGTTTCAGGGCCGGTAGGGCTGGGGCGATCGGCGGACAGGTCAGGCATCGGGACTGGGTAGTGAAGGTCACAAAGCTGCCCTTGTGACCCCGATAGCATGGCGTGTAATCAGGGAGCTGGCATGGGCCAGGTTCTCGTTCTCAATGCGTCCTACGAGCCGTTGAACATCACCACCTGGCGTCGAGCCGTCGTGATGATGATCAAGGGCAAAGCCGAGGGTCTGGAACACGATTCCAAACACCTTGTTCGCAGTGATATGCATCTGCCAACGGTGATCCGTCTGCGTCAGTTTGTGCGAGTGCCCTTCCGCCAGGTGCCACTGACACGCCGCAATCTGTTTCAGCGTGACAATCACACCTGTCAGTACTGCGGCAGCCACGAACTCCTGTCCATCGACCATGTAATCCCTCGCAGCCGAGGTGGAACCGATGCCTGGGACAACGTGACCACGGCTTGCACCAGTTGCAATGTGCGCAAAGCCAGTCGTACCCCCTCTGAAGCCGGCATGCCTCTTAAACGGGTTCCGCGGCGTCCCCTCAGCAGTTTGAGTTTTGAGGCTGTTCGCCAGATTGATTCAGGTCGCCACAGTGAATGGGCCAAATATGTGATCGGCGCCTGAACCGTTCTGGTTAATCGTCGCTCTGTTGGCTGAGTTGCTCCAGTTTGCTGCGCTGTTCCTCGGCGACACAGGCACCGATCACATCTTCCATTTGTCCTTGAAGAACGGACTCAAGGCTGAAATTTCTGCCGAGTCGATGGTCGGTGACCCTGTTGTCTTTGGCGTTGTAGGTGCGGATCTTTTCGCTGCGGTCGCCCGTACCCACCTGGGAGCGTCGGGCTGAACTCTCCCGTTCATTGGCTTCGGCGAGCTGTCGCTCATAGAGCTTGGCTCGCAGAATCTCCATGGCCCGTTCCCGGTTCTGGAGCTGGGAGCGTTGCTGCGTGCAGAACACACGGATGCCGCTCGGTTTGTGCAGCAGGTCGACGGCTGTCTCGACTTTGTTCACGTTCTGTCCGCCGGCTCCTCCTGATCGAGCCGTGCTGATCTCTAGATCACCGGGTTCGATCTGAACCTCCACGGGATCTGCCTCAGGCATCACAGCCACCGTCGCCGTGGATGTGTGCACACGGCCCTGGGATTCGGTGGCAGGGACACGCTGTACACGATGCACACCGGCTTCAAATTTCAATTCGCTGAAGACGGCATCGCCTTTCACGGAAAGAATCAGTTCCTTGTAACCGCCAAGGTCGGCTTCGCTAGCGCTCACGGGCTGGACCGTCCAACCACGACGGCTGCTGAATCGCTCATACATGCGGGCAAGATCTCCGGCCCAGAGCGAGGCTTCATCGCCGCCGGCACCGGCTCTGATTTCCAGCATCACACTGCGTTGATCGCGCGGATCCTGGGGCAGTAATGCAAGCGTCAGCCGCTGGATGAGTTCGTCATGGCGTTGCTCCAGAGACTGCAGTTCCAGCTGAGCGAGTTCTTCCATCTCGGCATCGCCGCGGCTTTCACGCAGCAGCGTCCGCGCCTGTTCCCTTTCCTGGAGAACGTTCTGCAGGCTGGTGTAGTCGACGACCAGCGGTTCAAGGCGTGAACGCTCTTTGGCCACCGACTGCAGACGATCCGGATCTGAAGCCACATCGGGGTCAGCGAGCTGGCGTTCCAGATTGTGGAAACTGCTGGTCGCGGCCTCAAGACGGCTGATCAGAGTTGAGGAGTCCATGGCCTCAGAAGCATGGTCGGCAAAGGACCTGATGGTGATGTCCTTTCAGAAAAAAGCCCCGAAAGCAGAGCTTGGTCTGCATTCGGGGGCAAAAATCGTGGCGATCGATCGCTTCTGCGTCGATTGCAGAGCGCATCAGGCTTCCTTCTTCGCCTCGTCCTTGGCGGGAGCTGTTTTCTCGTCGTTGACACTGGCGGTGCTGCCCATGCCGTACTTGCGCATGAAGCGATCCACGCGGCCCTCGGTGTCGAGGATTTTCTGGGTGCCTGTGAAGAACGGATGGTTTCCGCTCCAGACGTCCACATGGATTTCGGGCTGTGTGGAGCCAGTGGTCATGACCACTTCTCCATTGCAGATCACCTTGGCGTCGGGATACCAGGTGGGATGAATGTCGGGCTTGGGCATGACAGGGATCAGCGCTTGGAGAACTGGGGAGCTTTGCGGGCTTTCTTGAGGCCGTACTTGCGACGTTCCTTAGCCCTAGGGTCACGGCTGAGGTGACCTTCCGTTTTCAGAGGCTTGCGGTTGTCGGAGGAGAGCTCGCACAGAGCCCTGGCAGCGCCCTGCTTGATGGCATCAGCCTGTCCGGTGAGACCACCACCTCTGACGTTGACGAGCACGTCGTACTCAGTGGTTAGACCCAGCGTCTGCAACGGAGCCTTGACGGCAGCGATGTAGGCGGGGTTGTAGTTGAGATAGTTATCTCCAGGCCGGCCATTGATGGTGATCGTGCCGTTGCCGGGGATCAGGCGAACGCGTGCAACTGAGGTCTTACGGCGACCTGTGCCCCAGTAAACGACGGAATTAGACGTGCTCATTTGGCGGAAGCGGCGGGATCAAGCTGCAGGGGCTGAGGCTGCTGGGCGGAATGCGGATGATCGGCACCCTTGTACACCTTCAGTTTGCGGAACATCTGGCGACCCAAAGCGTTGTGGGGAAGCATGCCCTTGATGGCTTTTTCCACGATTCGCTCAGGAAGACGCTCCTGCAGATGAGCGAAGGTCTCCACCTTCATCCCACCGGGCCGTCCGGAATGCCTGCGGTACAGCTTCTGTTGCGGCTTGCTGCCACTCACCTTCACCTTGTCGGCGTTGACGACAACGACATAATCGCCGGTGTCGAGATGCGGGGTGTAGCTGGCTTTGTTCTTGCCGCGGAGCACGGAAGCAACTTCGGTCGCTAAGCGGCCGAGCGTTTGATTCTCAGCGTCCACCAGATACCACTGGCGGTCGATTGAATCGATGGAGGGGACGGAGGTCTTGTTCATCGCGCCGGCATGCCGGTTCGGTTATGCCCCGTCGCGAGCGACGAAGCTGGGCAGGGAGCTTCAGTCACGCCGTGGCGTGCTGGACGGAGCTCAAAGAACGACTTTACCTGTCGGTGGTTCCCCCACTGATCGAGTCAGTTGAGTGGAATCGACCGCTTAGGTACTGATTGGCCATGGGGGAGGATCCGGGGGTGGGTCCTCTGAGGCCAGAAAAAACGTCGGTTGACAATCGTACCAGCCGCCCTTGCTGAAGATGGTGTCCGGATAACCAGCGCGCAGCAGGCAGAGTCCCTGCGCTGGTGCTCCATCTTTCACTTCACTGCGGCGACGTTCTCTCCAACGGCGTTCAAAGTGCTCCGGGGTCAGTCGGTGCTCTCCCACAGCGACGAGCTGGCCCGTCAGTAGACGCACCATTCCATAGAGAAAACCGCTGGCCTGGATCTCAAAGTGAATCAGGTCTCCTTGACGCTGAATGGACACGTCCTGGATCGTTGTGCGTGAGTGGGATCGTCGGCTTCCTGCGCGTTGGAACGCTGCGAAGTCGTGAAGTCCCAGCAGGCCACGAAGCGCCTGTTCCATCGCCTTTTCATCGAGCCGTGTCTGATAGCGATGCCAGCTCCAGGGCGCCAGAAACAGGTTCGGCCTTCGACCGTTGTAGAGGGTGTAGCGATAACGCCGGTAGCTGGCGGAGTAGCAGGCGTGCCATCCAAGTGGGCGTTCCACCGCTTCTCGCACCCGGATCGAGGACGGCAAACGGCCATTGAGAGCTGGGGCCCAGCGCCTGGCTGGAATCGGTCCGCAGCTGTCGAAATGCACCACCTGGCCGGATGCATGCACGCCAGCATCCGTTCGCCCCGCTGCCACGGTCTGTATCGGCCGATGGGGGTCGAGCGCTGAGATGGCCTCGTCGAGCACCGATTGCACACTGGTGCCGTTGGGTTGACGTTGCCATCCACAAAATGAAGAACCCTCGTACTGGAGACTGAGAGCAATCCGTTTGAGGCGGATGCCGACAGAATCAGCCGAGGGTTTCGGGATGGTGATTTCCGTGATGCTGGAGCCGGACTTCAGACCAGTTCGATGATGGCCATCTCGGCATTGTCCCCACGACGACGCACGGTGCGGGTGATGCGGGTATAGCCACCTTTGCGATCGCTGTAGCGATCAGGAGCTTTCTCGAACAAAGCATGCACCAGCTGCTTGTCGTAGACGTATCCCAGAACCCTGCGCCGGGAAGCAAGACTGCCCTCCTTGGCCAGTGTGATCATCCGTTCAGCTTCGTCACGCAGTGCTTTGGCACGAGCTTTGGTGGTGGTGACGCGACCTTCGCGGATCAGCTGAGTTGTGAGGCCGCGAAGCATGGCTTTGCGTTGGTCAGCGGGGCGTCCCAGCTTTGGGACTCGGCATTGGTGACGCATGGTTCTGAAGGGGCTGCAGTAAAGGGCGGGTAAGAGTCAGACGCTGGTGCGGCTTTGGGGGATCTGGATGCCGATTCTTTCAAGCGCTTCAATCACCTCATCAGCCGACTTGGAACCGAAGTTCTTGATCTCCAGTAGATCCTCGTAGCTGAAGCCCATCAGATCGGAGACGGAATTGACCTGAGCGCGCTTCAGACAGTTGTAGGCACGCACAGAAAGATTCAACTCCTCGAGAGGAATCTGAGCTTCAGCTGTGGGCTCAGGCTCTACCGGAACTTCTTCCACCATGGTGACGGTGGCGAGCGGTTGGAAGAGCTCGATCAGCTGGTTTGCGGACTGAGCAATGGCATCGTCAGGTGTGATCGAACCATCGGTCACCACTTCCATGCGCAGGCGCTCTCGAGCGGAACCACCCTCAGCTACTGCCGTTTCATCAATGGTGAAGTTCACCCGGTGCACGGGCATGAACACGGAGTCGATCTGCAGAAGATCGATGGCACTGGTGTCTTCGTTGTGACGATCCACTGGGCGATAGCCCACGCCGCGTTCCACATGAACCTCGAGCTCGAGGCTGTAGCCATCGCTCACCGTGGCGATCACGCGTTCACCATCCACCACCTGGACCTGGGAGGAGAACTGCAGATCGCGGGCTTTGACCGTTGCAGGGCCAGCAACCACCAGACGGCCGATCTCCAGATCGTTGGTGCGGCTGTTGACGGTGATCTGCTTGCAGTTCAGCAGAATGTCGAGAACGTCCTCCCGAACTCCCGGGATGGTCGCGTACTCGTGATTGACGCCGGCAATGCGGACTGCTGTAACCGCTGTGCCTTCAAGGTTGCCCATGAGCACACGCCGCAGGGAATTACCCAGGGTTGTGGCCTGGCCCCGCTCAAGGGGGCCGATGAGAAACACACCGGTTTGGGAGCGATCGTCAGCGATCTGATGCTCGATACGGTCGATCTGGTATTGCAACACGGTCTGAGTCGGGGGAGAGAGGGACCTGAACGGGGACGCGTTGGCTCAGACGCGCCGACGCTTGGCACGGCGGCAGCCGTTGTGAGGCAGTGGAGTGACGTCACGGATCAGCGTGATTTCCAGACCTGCAACCTGTAAAGCACGGATCGCGGTTTCACGACCTGATCCGGGGCCACGCACAAGCACTTCGATCTGGCGCATGCCCTGCTCGAGAGCTCTGCGGGCGGCTGCTTCGGCTGCAGTCTGAGCAGCAAATGGTGTGCCTTTGCGTGCACCTTTGAAACCGCTGGCACCTGCCGAAGACCAGGAGATGACTTCTCCAGTGGTATCGGTGATCGAAACAATCGTGTTGTTGAAGGTGCTTTGGATGTGGGCAACGCCGTTGGGAACGTTGCGCTTGGCCTTCTTGGGGCCTGATTTTTTGACTGTTTTGGCCATGGGCCTGGAGATGGAGGGGGCTTAAGGAACTGAAGGGTCCGAATGGGCCGAAGCGGCTTACTTCTTCTTGCCGGCCACGGTCTTGCGAGCTCCGCGACGGGTCCGCGCATTCGTGCGAGTTCGCTGTCCACGCACCGGGAGGCTCATGCGATGGCGACGACCACGAACGCAGCCGATGTCCTGCAGGCGCTTGAGTGCCATCCCCTCCTGCCTGCGCAGGTCACCCTCGATGGTGAAGGCCTCGGTGGCACCGCGCAATTTCTGCACATCACCGTCCTCCAGATCCTTCACCCTGATGTCGGGGTTGACACCAGCCTTGGAAAGGATGGTTCTGGCCCGTGTTGGGCCAATTCCGTAGATGTAGGTGAGGGCGACTTCGATCCGCTTTTCGCGGGGAATGTCGACACCAGCAATCCGTGCCACTGAGCAATTAATCGAGGTGGACAATGACTTCCTTTGCCTGGGAAGTCTTCAATTCAGGGTGGCAGGGACAGGGACCCTGCCTTGAGACAGCAGACCGAGGCTTCAGCCCTGGCGTTGCTTGTTGCGAGGGCGCTTCTTGTTGATCACGTAGATGCGACCTCTGCGCTTGACGATTTGATCGTCAGGGCTGATTTTTTTAACTGAGGAACGCACCTTCATGGGGCGAAGCTCTCCATTGTTGCAAACAGCTAACGTACCACAGCGGGTCAAGCAACAATGCTTTCAATTCGCTCAGCAATGGCGTCAACACTGCCGTTGGCTTGCACTCTGGCCAGCAGGTTCTGACTGCTGTAGTGATCAATCAGAGGAGCTGTCTGCTGCTTGTAGACCTCAAGACGGTTGCGGATCACCTCCTCGTTGTCGTCAGCACGACCGCGGCCCAGCAGTCGCTCGATCAGAACTGCATCATCCAGCTCGAGCAACACCACGCTCTCAATCGCTTGATCGAGTTCCTGAAGCAGTGGCGCCAGTGCCTCGGCCTGCGCCACGTTGCGCGGAAAGCCATCCATCAGCCAGCCCTGGCCATTGAGAGCAGAGAGCTGTGCCTTGACGATGGCCAGCACCAGGCTGTCTGTGACTAACTCGCCCCGGTTCATCACGGCTTCCGCTTCCTTGCCAAGCTCACTGCCTGCGGCCACCTCAGCTCTGAGCAGATCGCCGGTGGACAGGTGCCGAAGACCGTGCTTTTCGCAGAGGCGGGCCGCTTGCGTGCCTTTGCCGGCACCGGGCGGGCCCACAAACAGAAGACGTTGTTTCATGGCGATTCTGGGTGGTTGGGGTAGACGAGGTCAGCAGGTGTTGAGGATCCACCGCTGTTGTGTTGTTTCGGAGCGATTGCTCGAACGTGCCGTGTTACTGGCGCACCATTCCCTCGTAGCGCTGAGAGATCACGTAGGTCTGCACCTGCTTGGCAGTGTCGATGGCAACACCCACCAGGATCAGCAGTGAGGTGGCTCCAAGTCCCTGGAATGTCTGCACATTGGTTGCTCGTTCCACGGCGGAAGGAATGATGGCGACAGCGCCGAGGAAGAGTCCGCCAAGCAGGGTGAGTCTGTTTTTCACACCTTCGAGGTAATTCGCTGTTGCTGTTCCAGGCCTAACGCCTGGGATTGCCACCCCTCCGCGCTTGAGATTGCTGGCGACATCCACCGGGTTAAAGGTCAGGGACGCATAGAAATAGGAGAAGCCGAGAATCAGGGAGAAGAACACCAGGGCATAAGGCCATGGATTCGAGCTGCCTGGATTCAGGGCAGTGGCTGCTCTGATCAGAAAAGGGTTCTGGCTGAAGTTGGCAATCGTGATCGGCAGGAAAATCAGGGCCGAGGCAAAGATGATCGGCATCACGCCGCCGGCATTGAGCTTCAAGGGCAGGTAGCTCTGGCGATTAGGCAAGACGGCTCCGCCGCCCACCTGACGCTTTGCACTGACGATCGGAAGCCGGCGTTGTCCTTCCTGCACAAAGATGATTCCCACGATCGTGACCAGGAACACCAGAACCAGGATCACGATTCCGAACACGTCGTTGCGATCGCCGGTTTGGGCCTTCTCAATCGTGGAGCCGAGAGCCTGAGGCAAGGTGGCCACGATGTTCAGGAAGATCACGAGTGAGGCGCCCTGGCCAATGCCTCGTTCTGTGATCACTTCACTCAGCCACATCACGATCATCGATCCGGTGACCAGCGCGAGTGCCGTCTGCACCACGAACACAGCAACGGGAAGTCCCTCCATTGCATAGGGGCGCAGGATCATGGCGAAAACCACGCTCTGAATCAGACCCCAGCCGAGTGCGACGTAGCGGGTGATCTGAGCGAGTTTGCGACGACCCGCTTCTCCCTCATTTTTCTGCAGATCCTCCAGTTGCGGAAGGGAGGCTGTGAGTAGCTGAAGGATGATCGAGGCATTGATGAACGGCAGGATCCCAAGAGCAAAGATGCCCAGGGTGGAGATGCCGCCACCAGTGAAGATGTCGAGGAAACCAATCAGCTGTCCACCCTGTTGGATGAACTGTTCGAAAGCCACACGGTCAATGCCTGGCATCGGGATGTAGATGCCGAGACGCACCAACATCAGCAGGCCCAGAGTGGTGAGAACCCTGCCTCGCAGCTCAGGGTTCTGAACCAGCTGGGTGATGACTTCAGTGGCGCTGGGATTTCGTCCCCGACTGACGAGCATGGAACAGAGATTGGGTGATTGAGCTTGATGCAGCAAAGCCGTCCGCGGATGATGATCCGGCGGACGGCTCAGACGTTAGATCTGTAGAGGTCGATCGACGGATCTCAGTCCAACAGTTCGCAGGTGCCACCGGCTGCTTCGATTTTGGTTCGTGCCGATGCCGTGAAAGCGGCGGCTTGAACCGTGAGCTTGGCCTTGAGTTCCCCGTTGCCGAGGATTTTCAGCGGGTGCTTGGGGCTGGTGACAACACCATCCTTGACCAGTGAGTCGAGGTTGACGGTGCTGCCGGCCTTGAGCTCATTCAGTGCTGACACATTCACAACCGTGAAGTGTTTGGGATTCACCAATGTGAAGTGCTTCAGCTTGGGCACGCGCCTGTAAAGAGGCATCTGGCCACCCTCAAAACCGGGACGGGTGGGCCGGCCGGAACGGGATTTCTGGCCGCGCATGCCGAAGCCGCAGCTCGCACCCTGGCCAGCGGCAATGCCGCGACCTTTGCGCAGTTTGCGGCGTCGGGCGCCTTTGTTGGGCTTTAGGGAATCAAGTCGGAGAGTCATGGGGAATCAGGAATAGATCTGCTCGAGGGAGATCCCCCGTTCCTTGGCGGTCTCCTTATGTGTGCGGAGACTATCGAGAGCCACCATCGCAGCTCGGGCGTTGTTCAGCGGAGTCTTGCTGCCCAGTCGCTTGGCCAGCACATTTTTAATCCCGGCTAGCTCGAGAACTGTGCGAATCGAGCCGCCTGCAATTACCCCGGTACCGGGAGCTGCGGGGCGAATCAACACGCTGGCTGCGCCATCGCGACCGTTGGACAGGGTCGGAATGGAGTTGTGACGTGTCAGAGGCACTTTGACGAGATGCTTCTTGCCGTCTGCAACACCTTTGCGGACTGCACCGATCACGTCGCCGGCCTTGCCGACGCCGACGCCGACCTGACCGCGCTCATTTCCGACAACAACAATGGCCCGGAAGCTCATCTTCTTGCCGCCCTTCACGGTCTTGGACACGCGGCGGATCTGGACAACCCGCTCCTGCCACTCGGAATCACGCTCCTGGTTGCGTCGGTCACCACGGCGTCCGCCACGTCGGTCACCACGGTCGCGACCTCCTCCACGGCGTTGCTCCTGCTGCTGCTGGCCTTCAGCTGCAGCAGGAACATCGGCCGCCGAGGGCACGTCGTTGGGATTGGTCTGGGGGTTGGAATCGGTCATGTTGAGAGCAGGATCAGAACTGAAGGCCCGCTTCCCGGGCGGCGTCGGCAAGGGCTTTCACCCGGCCGTGATACAGGTTGCCGCCGCGATCGAAGACCACCTGTTGGATGCCCTTGGCAAGGGCGCGTTTGGCCACCAGTTCACCGACGGCTACGGAAGCATTGCAGTCGTTGCCGTTGGCTTTGAGGCTAGTGCGCAGGTCCTTGTCAACGGTTGACGCTGAGCAGAGTGTGCTCTGGGCGTCATCGTCAATGACCTGGGCATAGATGTGGCTGTTGGAGCGGAACACGGCCAGGCGGGGTTTGCCGGCGGTGCCGCTGAGGTGACGACGCAGGCGTCGATGACGCTTCTGGGTCTGTTGTTTACGGGAGAGGGTCGACATGGTGGGTAAAGAAGAACGGCGTCTAGTAGTGGATTACTTTTTGCCCGACTTGCCTGCCTTGCGGAGGATCCATTCGCCCTCGTACCGGATCCCTTTGCCCTTGTAGGGCTCGGGCGGACGGATGGAACGAATTTTGGCGGCTTCATTACCCACCAATTCCTTGTCGATCCCCGACACAGTCACCTTGGTGTTGTTCTCAACTTTGAAGGTGATGCCGTCAGGAGCTGCAACCTCGACGGGGTGGCTGTAACCAGCAGAGACGACCAGGGTGGTGCCTTTCACCTGAGCCCTGGAGCCAACACCAATGATTTCCAGGCTTTTGCTGAAACCGCTCTCGACGCCAACAATCATGTTGTTTACGAGAGCGCGGCACAGGCCATGGCGCTCACGGGAGGTGCGCTTGCTGCTGGTGGGAGACAACACGATGGTGTTCTCCACCTGATCGATGCTCACGCCCTCAGGCAGTGTGCGTTTGAGTTCTCCCTTCGGTCCCTTCACGGTGACAGCGAGGCCGTTGAGGCTCACGGTCACCTTCTCAGGGATGGGGATGGGGGCTTTACCGATACGTGACATGGTTTTGGCTCCAGATCAAAGGACGTAGCAGAGCACTTCACCGCCCACGCCCTGCTTTCGGGCATCGCGGTCGCTCATGACACCCTTGGAGGTGGAGATGATCGCCACCCCCAGTCCGCCGAGGACCTTGGGAAGGCCGCGGGTGTTCTTGTAGATGCGCAGACCAGGCTTGCTCACCCGCTGCATGGAGCGGATGGTGGGTTGGCGGTTCTTGCCGCTGTACTTCAGTTCCAGCACCAAGTTGGTGTGGACTCCCTCGCCTTCTTCGCTGATCTCAGCGATGAAGCCTTCCTGCTGCAGCACTTTGGCGATGCTGCGAGACATGCGGGAGGCAGGTACTTTCGTGCTCTGGTGACGTTTCTCACTCGCATTGCGAATGCGGGTGAGCATGTCGGAAATAGGGTCGTGATTGGCCATAGTGGTTTCCGAGGAGGGCTTAGTTGCTGCGGAACGGCATTCCCATCTCGCGGAGGAGGGACCGGCCCTCTTCATCCGAACGGGCAGTGGTCACGATGGTGATGTCCATGCCCCTGATGGCGTCGATCTTGTCGAAGGAGATCTCAGGGAAGATGATCTGCTCTCTTACCCCCAGGGTGTAATTGCCACGTCCGTCGAAGCTTTTGGGGCTGACGCCACGGAAGTCACGGATGCGGGGCAGTGCCAGGTTGATCAGTCGCTCCAGGAAGGCGTACATGCGATCACCGCGCAGAGTCACGGCACAGCCGATCGGCATGCCTTCGCGGATCTTGAAGCTCGCGATGGCTTTCTTGGCTCGGGTCACCACCACTTTCTGGCCGGTGATCTGAGCAAGTTCGTTCACCGAGGCCTCTAGGGCCTTGGCATTCGCGGCAGCTTCGCCAAGTCCCCGGTTCACGGTGACTTTCACCACCTTGGGGACTTCATGGATGTTGGAGAGACTTAGATCTTTCAGCAATTTGGGCTGAATGGTCTCCCTGTAGCGCTGTTTCAGTGACATGGCTGGGGAATGGGACTTCTGGGCTTGGTCAGAAGGCGGATCGGGGTGATCAGTCGATCACCTCGCCGGTTTTCTTGAGGCGGCGCTTTTTGCTGCCGTCCTTCTCAGTGATCAGCTCGACTCGGCTGGTCATCTTCTTGTCTGAGGAGTAGATCATCACGTTGGAGGCATGCAGTGAAGCCTCTTCAGTGACGATCCGACCGCTTTCACCCTCCTGAGTGGGTTTGACGTGGCGGGTGCGCATATTGACGCCCTCCACGATCACGCGGTTTTCATTGGGCAGGGTGCGCAGGACCTCTCCGGTCTTGCCCTTGTCCTTGCCGGTGATCACCTGAACGGTGTCGCCTTTGCGCAGACGCATCTTGATGCGCTTCGCTGCGGCGGATTTCGGAGTTGCAGTTGCCATCTCAGATCACCTCCGGAGCGAGGGAGACGATTTTGGTGAAGTTCCGGTCGCGCAGTTCGCGGGCCACAGGTCCAAAGACACGCGTGCCCTTGGGGTTTTTGTCGTCGTTAATGATGACGGCGGCGTTGTCGTCAAACCGAATGGAGTTTCCGGTGTCACGACGCAGCGTGGCTTTGGTGCGGAC
>Ga0115013_10001172_pt1 | contig 15328 bp, 10 predicted proteins | sample SouAtlMetagenome_2_FD_88686 | JGI IMG/M metagenome (GOLD analysis project Ga0115013, IMG submission 88686) | Marine eukaryotic phytoplankton communities from Atlantic Ocean - South Atlantic ANT15 Metagenome | ecosystem: Environmental > Aquatic > Marine > Oceanic | place: South Atlantic Ocean...
AAATCGTTTTTGTGGGTGTGGTTCAATCTCTTCAATCAATCGGTTGAGGATGGCTCCATGGGACTCATCAAGTGTATGATGGAACCAAGCGTCCAGAGCGGGGTCTTGTACGGGCCCTCTGGTGTCGGTTTGTACGGATGGGCTGTCGCTCTGCCCACCAAGGACCATGAGAAAGATCCTATGGCCCAAGAACTCTTGTGGAAAAAGAGTGAGGAAGCGATTGATGCCAAATTCAAACTCTAAAGAGCGAGAGAGAATCGTTGTGATCACTCGTAAGATTTCGATCCTAGTTTCAACTCTACAAGAACAAACGACAATCCCCCGGTAGAAGAAGAAACCATTGGACTGTGAATGGATCTTTTCCATAAGATGGAACAATGGTGTCTGTTTTTGAGCAAAGTTTCCTAGTACTAATAGTCCAAACCAATTTTGTTTTTTTTTTAAATTCCGTATACTATTCATGTAAGACCTTGCTTCTTCCGACTCTTTCAACAGAGTTGGCACTCTAGTTTGGATTTGTCTTTATAACGTAATTTGGTTTGACGTGAACGAAATGGAATCACATCCGATTGAATTTTGAAAAAAAACTACCATAATTTGAAATCCATTTTCTCGCGCTTTGGCCTCGTTTTGTTTTGTTGTTCCTTTGATTGGATTCGAACATACCCTCGATAGAGAGTGCATCAAGCCAAAGATAGAGAGATTCGAAAAATGGATTCCTTTATTGTTCTGGATTCGAACGCACCAGATTCTGGTAGTCCTTCGATCGGTACCACCGCTCCAGTTCGGCCACCCGTTGGACCGGAAGGGGATGGGTCCGTTCCTTTCGCAAAAACGAGTTTTGGACCCACCGGTTGGCGGTTTGAAGCTCTTTCTCGTACTCCAAAGACTGTTCCACAAAGGCAGAAACGTCGAGCTCGTACCTGGCCGTCCCGGCAAAGAGCTTGAGGAGGGCGGACGCCACAATTTTGGAGTCCTGTGCCACCAGGAGTGACGCACGGTCGCAGCTGTATTCGGCGGCCAGTCTCCATTCCTGCGTCAAGACTTGTTCGATGTTCATTCCCGGCAGTCTCGGAAGGACGGACGAGGCCAGGTTGCCAAGAGTCAGATAGAGGGCGTGTTCACACAATATGTGTCCCAGCTCGTGTCCCAGAATCGCCTGGAGTTCTTGGGGTGTGCACCGATCCACCAAAGCCGACGTGACCACCACAATTGGTGGAGAATTAGCAGCAGTGCCCGTTTGTTTGTTGTTGTTGCTACTGCGTGTTGTCGTTTCTGTCGTTGTCAGAGCCAGCGTGTAGGCATTGGCCTGTGGATTGGATTGCACGTACAAGTCGGGAATTACGGGAAAGTTGAGTACCTCGCAGGCTTCCACCAAGAGTGTGTGGAGCTCGGGGAGTTGCTTGGGTGATACCCTCACCGATGACGAGAGAAGGTCCAATCGAACACCCTGTTCAATGAGCGGAAAGCCCCGCCGAAGGGCATCTTCGGCAAGTTGAAACAAAGGAGCCTTTTGTGCCAAGGAGGTCAATCTCTGATCGAGGGGATGGCGGAATTGATGGCTCTGGAGGTTTGGAATGGGCACAATCTTGGATGCTGATGATGATTCAGCGGTTTGCGGTTTTTGTTTGGCAATGGTTGCGGCATCGAGTTTGTCATTGGTTTCGTCGTCGCGAGATTCCTGATAGTGCAATCGCCACGAATCACTACTACTACTATTGCCACCCTTAATTCGTTGTATCCTTCGACTCTGGAGGGCCTTGCTTGAAAAGGCGCTCGAGATGGGAATCGATGCCCCCCAAAGACAGAAAGAGACGGCAACCAAACCGGCAACGCACCGTGTGGTGAAAGCAAGGTTCATTGTGTGCGATGAATGCTACAAGTGTAAGATTTGTACTCGCAACACAAGAAAAAGGGAAAGAATGAACTTCTTGAATGAGAAGAAAGATTTCTTGAAAAATTTTGATTCTCTTTGTCATCTGGCCAGGTCATCTGGAAGTTTCGATTCGACAAAACAAGCGAACGTCTGTCTGTCGTCCATTTCCCCAAATTAATTTTAAAAATCTGAGCAATTAATACGAACAATGAGAGCAATACTCGAAGTGATAATGGAGCATAATTGAAGAGCCATTTACATCACCATCCATCAGTAATAGAGTACAAGTTGCCTTATATCAAATCATCACCATTAGAGATATATGGAAACTCAAAATAATAGTAAGGAAGACGAGGAGGAGGAGAATGATGATACCAAAAAGAATATCAGTGCCGACGACGATGGCGATGGATCGTTGCTCCTGCCGGAAGACTTTTCGAAACCCTCAAAGGCTCGCACCCTTTTCCTGATGCGACTTAACATGGCGGCGTACCCATTGTGCACCGAAAAGCTCCAGCATGGGCATCAATGTTCCTTTTCGGAAGATACGCTTCGGCAAGTTCTTCAGAATGGACAATCGCTATACGGGCCAAATATCACAACCTACGAAGGAGAGGTAGCAGCGACGCAAGCATTCGAATCTCGGAACTGGGACTTGCTATTATCACCGAACAATAGCAATAATAGTGATGATAATGGAAAAACCGGGAATGTCATTTCATTCCGGAAACGATCCATCCCGAAAGAGACCGCTGAATTTGACATCGGATTGTCAGCGATGGTATGGGAATTGGATAATGACAATCATCTTGATAGAAATACGACCATTTTGGTATTTCGTGGGACATTTACTCACGGGGATTATGCCAACATAGAGCATTGGATGATGAACTATGCTCTGGAGAAGTCTACCGATCGCATGAAAGAGGCATGGATCAAGGATGCCGGGTTGAACTGGACCACGGAGATGCAGGATAGGTCTGACCATCACGACGATACCTGGGAGAAACTGGGACTACGAGCGCATCAGCTATGGAACGAAGAAGCATTCCCGAACGAATTATTGGACAGCATCTTGTCGGCTTCAAAGGATAATGATGATGCATCCTCATCGTCGTCGTGGAAAGCAGCAGAAAGCCCTCCGGGAAGCAGAGGCGACGGTGATCAAGATGACGATGACGATGAAGACAATGGTACATCATCAGGATTCTTAACGATGACGCTCCGAGAGGCAAGAGAAACTGGATATTGGGAACTCACCAAGCATATTGTCGATCAGGTCGTTGCCGAAACCGTCGCTAAGAATCGGACCTTGATTTTGACCGGCCATAGTCAAGGTGGCACCCGCGCGCAACTCGCCAGCATGTACATTCAGAAAGAGCACGGACTCGAGATAAGCACTGTCTCTTTCGCTGCAACAGGGGCGGCTTGCATGGCACGGCTCTTGTTTGGTAATGGTGGCGCTTCCGCTAATAATAACCTGCTCCAAGACGTCGATCCCTTTTCGAGGCACGATCAGATCATCGAATATGTCCATCCATTAGATCCGTGGGGAAATTCCATGCTTGGAGAGGACAACGGCGGAATGATCTGCCACATCGGTGGTCGATCGGCAAAAGTAGCAGCAGCGTACCCTAATAACAAAAGTAACAATACGACCTCCACGACAAATGACGACGAACGAGCAAGGATGATGAACGATACTTCCCCCGCAAAAGACTATTGCTCGCAAATATACGGCTGGCCTGGCCCCATCCTAATAGCTAACGAACACATTAGTCGTCCAGTTGCCAACTTGGAATTGAAACGGAATTTCCAACGATGTCGCTACTTTACGCACAATACGGTCGCAATCTTCTTGGCCCTTTCCGATTCGTTGCTAGAAGATGGATCAACTGCTGCTGCTACTGCTGGTACCTGGGGAGGCTGTGTTGATGCATTGATAATCCCTCGAGATGATCCGAACGGTGTTTGTCCAACCGGTCAAATGACAATCCGGGAAGACGAAACCTTTGGACTCTTAGTGGTCGTTATTGGTGTGATACTCTTGATGCTGTCACGACTTTGCTACAACATGATGGTGTGTCCGAAAGGAATGGCAACAAGGTTGACTCGACGACGGACGAGAGCAGGATATAGGGCTGCTGATCATGATGCTTTCGCCAATTCTCCCAATCATCTTCATCAGATAAGTGATGATGATGGCGCAGTCAATATTAGTAACGCGGACGATTTTCATTACGACGATGATGACCCATCATCGCCAAATAATATTGATGATGCAGGTACTATTATTGAGTTGCCCAGATTGACCTAAAATATAGAAATGGAAGTCAACATATTTCAACCTGACTCATAGATTTTTGTGGCTGGGCAGCAAGGAGCTTTTGATGCGATACATATTCAGTCACTAACCCACCTACGATTCGTTCAAGAAATATTGGGACAAACACACACTTTGTTCTTGGTATAATTGACCGACATGGCACGTATTTTTCCCCTAGTTCACGTCAAGTGGAAGTTTTCGATCAAGGACTTTAGGTTCTTACCCATGATAGATTCTTTGTAATGATGCAGCAGATCTTTCGTGTATCGGTAGGATTTTGTGAGACGAAATGAATCCAATACTGGTACTGTAGTAAAATATCGCTCAATGAAGCATTTCAACGAACGCCGGTCATACGTTCAATGACCGAAATAACTTCGGAATCCGTAGGAACCATTCGAGATTCTTCGACCCGTCCCAGAATACATTAGTATTATGACCAAGCTTAAATAGCTCCATTGACACTTAAGAAGCCGATTGAGCCCTAATTCGGACCATAAGGTCACTCTAACCTACCTCGAGTATGTCCCTCCCAACGCCAGTACTATTAGTCGTAGTTTCTATCCGTCCCTCACCCGTTAGAAGTTTTTGCTTTCCCATGTCGATACTGAAGTGCTTTTATACTTCATACGATATATCTGAGCAAGAAAAGCGCTCATCCCGACGACACAACTCGTCAGTATATACACCACCACTCAACAATCACAGCGTGCATTTTGGTCGGAAAAGGAGTACACGACACAAACTATCTAAACAATTATGTCCATGAGGCGGCCTCGAACGTCTTCGGTGGAAAGCGTTGGGGGATATTCCGTTCCCACCAGAGCGACCAGTGGCGGCGGTGGTTACTATTCCGAAACAAACGCCAACCGTCGTAAAAACAACAATTATCATCACCAACGATCAACCATTAACTACGATTCGGAAACTACCACAAAGACTACAAACAACAGAACGTACACACCTCGAGGTGCCATAACGAGACCAAAAAGTTTCACCGGAACATTAGACAAACTTCCTCCCATACCAAAAATGCCATCACCAATTTTGAGAAAACAGGTACAAAAACGCCTTCTTCAATCTGAGGAAGGAGAGACAGATGGTTTGAGTGCGGAACAAGATGAAAGAATAAAAAGACAACCCCAGCATTTTCCAATTAAAACTACTATTAACAATAATCCCTTTATCGTCAACACCACTGACGATGAGGATCAATTGGATTCTCATTCCAATCACAAACGAGCATTGCACGAGGCTAATGGACACTCAATTCCGATACCAATACAGCGAGGAATTCACCAGCACCGGGTATCGAGCGATACCGAAGAGCACTATCCAGCCAGCAGTCCCCAACAAATACGACTCTCTCGAACTATTTCCGAATCTTATCACAAAGACGATAGCAGTAACAGTAGCAGCAACAACAATACTTCCAATATTTCAATTTCAACGCAAGAATGCCAACGAAGGGTTTCCAGGGCCACCCTACTTGCACAATGGAAGCTCTGGAGGAGCCTCCGAAAAACCAATCCAATCTTTTTGCTGCTGGTGGTGGGTGTATCGATGCTGGGAGTTGGATTGTACACTAAATCCTATGCCACGCTCTCTTTGACGCTCGATCAGGTCACGCACAAGACCCAACGGCTGCATGAACGAGTCGAGGGACACTTTGATAATATCGAACGCGAGATGCACCATCTCCAGCGAAAGCTGCTGGAACTCGATCCCGATGCCGCGATACTCGGCAAGATTATATATGACGATGACGATGACAACGATACAACAAAGACACGGCAACATTCCTCTTCTGGGAGTGGTAGCGGCGATGGTCGCAGCGTTGGATCCAGGTTGTTTAACAATCCAAATAGCAACGACGTGAGCAGCATGCAGGAAGAAATTGTTGCCGTCAGGGAAAGAATGCGTATCGATACGTCACGAAAGACGTCCTTTGAAAAACACATTCAAGAGATGAGCCATCGATACGCTTCCAACAAGTACGGTTCGGGAACCTTGCGGGTTAAGCTCGAGTTGGAATTTCTTTCGGATCGGGTTCCGGTGGTTGACAAGTCACAACAGGGGGATGACGATATCAACAGTAACAAAGGCAATAATAATACAAAGAATACAGACATGAACAACCCAAAGGAAAAGTCGGGTGTCCGCAAGAGCACACCACACAAACAGCATCACCACAACAACAAACTAAAATCCCACCAGCTTGTTTTGGAAATGGCATCCCTAGACCTCATGCCACACTCTGTCTACACATTCCTGGAAATGGTCGATGCCGGTCTCTTTGATGGGTGTTCCTTTATTCTCAACGCAATGAATGTCATCAAGGCAGCACCACTGCCCTACGAAAAGGGTGTCTCGCCCTCCAAGATTGTTAAGGCCTTTGAACGGAAGGGTTTGGACACGGTATGGTTCAAGGAATATTCCAAAGACTACCCGCACGAACAATACACGGTAGGATTTGCGGCCGATGGGAGTCCCTCCTTTTACATCAACACCGATGACAACACCGACGAGCTCCATGCCGATGAACCCTGCTTTGCTCGCATCGTTTCGGGGTTTGACACGCTCGAAAAGATGAAGCGGGAGCCGACCCGGAGTGGAATGTTTTACAAGAAACGGATTGGCATTAAAAGGGCGACAATCTTGTAATTCCTGACTTTTTGGGGTAGGGGATAGTAATACTATAGATTTATGATGCGCTTATAAGTTTGGGTATATCCTACACTCAAATATTCTTTGTATTAAATGTATAATAGATCCTATTGGATGCCAGTTGTGGGTGATTATGTGCAGACACACAAACCTGCAGCATTCAGTGTTTCCCAGACAGGAACCTAATCATGAAATTTCCGAAATCTAAATTGAATCGTAGCTTCCACTCCTAAAATCGATTGGGGATTCCCAAGTGGCTTGCGAGTGGCAGGCCTTCGTATTTTCCATATTCACTGCTGGAGCTATGGCAGTGCAAGTTTCGCCCATCTCCATCCCTGTCCATTCAGGATCTTCTGTGGCAACCGACCAGCTGGGAAATATGCCCCTGGATTGGACCACGTTTTGCATGGAAACCAAGCTTACAATGCACAACGCAGGGCTTAGTTTGCAAGAGCTCTTTTTTTGCCGTCTTGTCGGGATGGCAAGGCCATTTTGTGAAAGAAAAATTAAATCGTATTTCAGCGCAAAAACAGCGCTGCCCTGCATGCGCGCGAATTTCCGTTGAGGCCAATTGAAAAATTATTTAGAACTCCAAACGCTCTCTGCCAGCGACTACCCATGCTCGTTTGATGAGGGAAATCATCGGACAACTGCAACACAACTGTGACAAATCAAAACCTACCTTTCTCGTCCGGTGTGAGAAAATCTTGCTCAAAACAAAAGAACATCCAAACTATAATTTTAAAAGATTCACAGGAAGAAAATATTCCAACGAAAGAATTTAGCGAAAAATGGCAGACATCGCTCTTGGTGTGTACGAGTATGAAAAGCACAAACACAATGAGCAGCAGCAATACCAGCAGCTTCAACAACCTTCAAGGGATCTTTCCTCTTCGATGGCGACTTCAACACAGGTGTACAATCTTCCACAGCATGAATTAATCAATCAACAGCAGCAGCAGCTACAACAACAACCGATTAATCAACTACAACAATTACAAACTGTGGAGCTCCAGCAGCTATCTATGCAAGATCTCAATCCCTTTCCGGAATCGGTCTTTTCCTATACACTTTTCCTCGCATCGACACTCGTCTTGTGGGTTATATACCTGATATTGCCCCGTGGCGTTCGAAAGCAGTACTTTCGAGCCAATCGAAAGCGGTACGCACGGCGATTAGATGACGGCATGCCTGCAGCCGGATACTGGATGCCAGTCCAAACAGCAAGAGCCCAGTCCAACGCTGGTGAATCCTCCACAACCCTCAGCGCGGGGACGCTCCCTCCGAAATACACCTCGTCGGTCATTCAGGCAGCGGCCAGGCGACAGCGTGAACAGCAACGAAAACTGCAAGGACAATACGGTGGCGGTGTTCCCGCCTCGATTCAAACCTCACCTCTCACGCCACAGGATGAGCAGCACCAGCCCTCCCCGCCCAGGCACGCCAAAGCGATGCTCAAGCACCCACCCTCTCCGGAGCATCCCGCTCTCAAGAAAATTCCTCCCAACAAAATTATTGCCGAAACTATGGCCCGGCTTCAAGGACGGGGCATCCGCTTGGTCGCACACGGTGTTCACTGCGATCCAAAACGGGTCTGGATCCGGTTACAGGACACAAATAACGCGTCATCATCGCCCAACAGAAGCGGAACACCCAGCAGCAGCAACATTCCCAGCGTCACGTGGCAGACAGAATTCCCCCGACGAGTGCCCGACCAGAACGGAAATGTAAGCATCGTGCTGATGCGGGGGAGCTTGCACTCGATTGGACTCCAGAATATTTTGTATATTGATGTTGGGAAAAAGACACACGCTCTCCAGCTGACCAAGGGGGTTCCCGATTCGGTGTGCCTGTCGCTTTTGACACAAAATGGTAGTCTGGATTTACAAGCCAACAGCAAGCTGGAACGGGACTCGTTGGTTTCTTGTTTTAGCATGATCTTGGACGACATTCACGAGGAGGATTGGCGGGCTATTTACGAGGCCAGTCCCGAACCCTCGCTGGCAAATTCCAGCACGGCTTTTGGGTCTGGCAACAACCATTCTTACCTTCACCGGCACCTGGAGGATAGTCGCAACATGTCAACAACACCGGGAAGCAGCACGCATTTCCAGACACCAAGTCCCAGTGCAACACCCGGAATGACACAAACGCTGGACGAAAAGGATCGAATGCTACAGCTCCTGTAATCAATGGCCAAGGAATCCCTCTTCGCAAGTTTCTTCAATAAGAAGAAAAGACTAAGATTAGTATCGAAAAGGCTATAACAGCAGCAGCAACGAACGAAAATACCCGATACATTATGAATTTGTATGTTAGACATTGTAGAGAGAGAGAGAGCTCATCCTTGTTGCCTTTGCAACAAATCCCAATCTTTCCCTAACTCCAGACGACCTCGATTTGGGACATTCACGTGAAGGTTGAAAGAGCCAGTGACCTGATGGGTCTGGTTGCTTCTATCTATGAATTTGATATCTAAGACGACAGCTGAATTGACATTACTCAAATAAAATAAACCAATTGTTGACCATGAGCTTTTATTGTCGTCCCTTCTTCATTTTCGAGCTTTCTCGGTCTTGTTTAGTTTTTTCGAAAACCTCAACCCCAGTGGAGCGTTTACAACATCAAAAACGATGAGTGTTGCCAAAGCACCGACATTTGTGTCGATGGCTGGATGGAGAACGAGTATATCTCCTGCGTTATCATCACTTGCTTTTCAGATTTCTTTTCATACAACAAGAATACAGTCTCATCCAACCAACAAAACAGTGCGATACAAAGAAACCTAACAGCAAAAGAATATCTCCCGACTACTAGTTGCTTGCCAAAAATCAAACCACAGAGTGAACCAACGCACGAATAGTAATAATACTACTAAACGCCATCCTCCCATGAGCCACAACCAGCAACAACACCAGCGTGTTCCGAGCCATCGATCCGAACAGAGGGAACCCCAGCGCAATCGTCGTGCCTCCTACCACGGGGATCCACAACAACAACGAAACACGAAGAACCAGCGAGGATACCGAACCGCCCCCGAGCCTCGATCCTTCAACAACAATCGAAACGAACGAACGAATCACAACAAGGATAATTATTATGGCAATGGATCATTTCGAAACGATGAAAGAGCGATAACAACAGCAGGTAGCTGGCGTATATATGTTCTATAGAACCACGAATTTCATATTTGGTGACTGACTGAACGAATAACCGAACGGTATTTCTATATATTTCTCACGAATTTATTACATTCATCACACGTTTGTTCTATATATGTATGTTGTTATCAAAAAACAATACATACACATCCTATGATTTGCCAACAAAAAAGGCGGCAGGGGAATGATGGAAGGCAACAGGAATAGAGATAGCTACGATCGGGTTCATGGTAGTGGTGGTAGAGGTGGAGGCAACCGGAGAAATGATAGAGACCGTGGTCCTCCTCAGCAGCGACGCTACAATAACAACGAGAATGACGAATTTGGTAGAGAGAAACAACAACATCCCAGAGATCATCCCTACAACGAGGATCGAAGGAGACGAAACGATGGAAGAAGAGAAGATAACTATCATCGTCCTCCTCCCGATCGATATCACGATGACCAAAATCGCAATCGTCACCGCCAAGACCGTTCCTCCGAGGGTGGATACTATTCCGATGAGTATTATTGTGATGACCACGAAAACAATCGGAGATTTCGTCGGGATACCGGTGGCAATCGACAATCCTCGAAGGACGATCATCGCCGTAAGTCCTCGCGGGATTACGATGCCAACGAACACTCTGCCAGCGACGACGAAGAAAGGAAGAAAAAGACCAAGAAACGAGTCCAAGAGTGGCCACCCTCCTTTGTCGATCACGGAGATGCCTATACCTTTGATGTTCGATCGGCAATGTTTTACGAACCATTGTCGGATTTCTTTTACGATCCAAAAAGCAAACTTTATTACGGAAACAAAAAACACGCCTATTTCAAGCACGATCCGGAAGTCAAAGCCAACCGTGGTTTCGTGGAGGTTCAAAAACTGACGGCCCAACAAATCCAGGAACAGCAACAGCAGGAGCAAGAACAACAGGTAGTCGTATCGACCAATCCTGGTGTTGCTGCGGCTGTTGCTGCAGCTCCCAAGATTGCCATCAAGTTCAAGACCAAAAAGGTCAAGTCGGTCAAGGGGGCCTTGGATGCAAAATCCCAGCAACAACAGTCTTCCGTCTCCAAGGCCAAGCAGCAACAGATTGTGAATATTGACAAGTGGAACGAAAAACAGGCCGAACTCAAGGATACACAAGGCAACGATGGTGCCACGTCGTGCGAAGCCGTCAACGCTACTCGCAGAAAGGTCAAGACCACCGTCAAGGGCGAACCCATTTGTGTCCTTTGCAAGCGCAAGTTTCCAAACCTGGCGAAGCTCCGGCTCCACGAACAGGGATCAGAACTCCACAAGACCAATCTGATTCAGTGGAGAGAAAGGAAAAAGAAAAAAGAAGAGGAGGCTGCAGCGGCTGGTATCAAGCGCAACAAGCCTACCAATGAGGATGAGCCCGTGTATAACGATCGAGCCCAAAAACGACGGCAACTGCACGGAGACGATTTGCGGAATTCCTTGACGGGAATGCAGTCTCTGCAACGATTTGAGGCCAATAGCGTTGCTGCTACCAATAGTAATAGCAACGAACACCAAGCAACAGATGCTGTTTCACTCCTGGAAGACTCGACCAATGTTGGAAACCAAATGCTCCAAAAGATGGGATTTTCAACGAATAATACAACCGCTGCTGCATCTGGGCAGTCATCCAATGGCGAGCCTAAGAAAACGACCAACGATCACTTGCGCAAGGAATGGGATCGCATTGAGGCCATGGCACAAAAGTCGGGATCCCAAAGGAACCGGTAAAGAGAAACGCTAGGCGCAAAGGAAGACTTAAATTTCATTCGATGAGATTCAAACCACAAAAAATTATTTGTGCATTCTTTTATCTAGCCACGAAATTTTTCAAGTTCCTACTAGTTTCGATGGTAGCTAGTGATTGTGTATACTAGTCTTTGAATGGAAGCACGCTTAGTCTTCTACAATTTTTTTGCTATTGCATTCAAACTATACAAAGCTACAATCACATTTATACCAAGATGGACAAGTAAAGAAAAAGTGAGACTTTCTAATTTTTTCGTTTTACTAGAGAAACTTCGAGAGAATTCCGCACAAAAAGTACTTCTGGAGTCTTAATTTCAGCATTGTTGGAGCCTTTGATGTGGGCAGTTTTCAATTTCAAAAAATTTGCATTTTGTTTCCATAGTCAACCGCGCAGCCTTGATCGAAGGCTTTCCAAAAGGCAGCGTGAGGCAATGTCAGCTGCCAAGAAAAATATATCGACGCAACGATTAGGATTTCTGGTAGTTGTGGTATGGTTCTTGTTTCTTGTGCTGCAGACCAAGTTTTCTCTACGGATTCCCTCCGACAATGGCGGGCAGCTTTCGAAAACGGTAGGCGGAGGGCTGCAGGTTGGATCAGCACATCGAATGGACGACAAGACTTTCGATTCGACCCGGGTAGTATTTCTTATAAGCATGGGAGAAGAAGCCCAAAAGTCCAAGATGGTAGAGCGTTTTGTTTGGTCGGCACGCAACCGTGGCGAGTGGCAGGGATACATTGTCTTGTTGACGGACGCTCCCATCGATCGGTATGCGGGATTTTCTCACCGATTCCTGGTCATGAACCCGAAACCTGGTCATTTGGATACCCGTTTCAAGGAAGACATGCCCTACAAACGATTCAAGACCATGCTGATAGACTACATAGACGAGGACGACCGACTCAAAAACGTTCGATTAATTTATTACCTAGACGTCGACAACATTATCGGGAATTCTCTCCCCAACATGTTTCGAGACCTCGAGATCAAATACAACATTCCCGGAAAGTCAGAATGGTTGCACAATATTCCACGGGTTTGGTTCTTTGCCAACAAGTATGCCAATAAGAGCGTTCAGGGCGGACAGTTTGTGGTCGATCGATACTCCTCGAAAGATTGTCTGCTGGCATGGCGGGCCATCATCGATGCCAACGTGTCAGAACCCAAAGACCAGCCAGCCCTGCACCAGATACGGGGGAATGGAAGGAACCAGGATTGTCAAATCGTGACCATGTTGTCCCATTACTACATTTCTTATCCCGTTAACAAAACGGTTCGGCAGGGTAGGTTTTCCACGAAACCAAATTGTACATGAACCGTCAACATTATTTGTTCTTTTGTTCCCAACAATTTTCATCTCCGTTTCCGTATATATTTTGTTTCTCATGCTGCGCACATTGTTCCCATCTTGCTTGGTTTCTTTTTCAACACAGGCCTCGATCGGTTGCGTCGGGCGACTCTGGACGGAGAAACCTTGACCTATCCCACCCTGGTACATTTTAAGAATTCCTGCAATTCCACGGCTAGAATCGATGCCCACGCCGAAGAAATATATGTTCGTGACATTGTTCAGCACGACGAATATTCCAAGAAAATCCATGTTCGGCCCGATGCTCGGTAGAGACAAAATGAAAAAAACATAGGAGTTGCTTCCGTTTTCCACATCATCCCAATCGAACCCATTGAAATGACAAAGTCGAAGTCTTTCCTTGACAACAAGTTTCGGATAGATGTTGAGCGTATAGGCATCACTACTTGCTTCATTCTGTGGTAGCTGAGAAGCTTCCTTTTGCTTCATATTTCGACTGTGTGTCCCTTGGCATTGGTTGTCGCTGCTGTTGCCAATGAAAGAGGGCATTTGGGGCATTCCATTGTTGACTGAGAATCGACATTACTGCCCCGGTCAAAATTACAGTTTCCATTCCATCGTAATCTCATTTCCGCCTTGATGGATCGTTGAACAAGTAATACTCTCTTGAAATGAAACAGAGATAGGGATCCAGAGCCAAACGTTTTCGTTTCGATCACCAAACACCCTAGATACGATACGCAAGCCGATGGAAATCGAATGATTGGGGACACAAATGAAAGTGCCTATCGTGGCTAGCTTGGATTTGACAAATGACACCCAACAGCAACCTGAAGAAAACTTAGATTTTAAAATTTTAGTGGTACTTAGTACAGGAATAGTTTTTCTTTGTGGACTAGACAACGGCTATGGCAGGCTTGCGCGGCAGTACACCAAATCGATCGGTTTTCTTCTTGGCAAGCAAAAATCAGTAAGAATAAATGAAATCGAGTGAGAGAAAAAAGCGTCAGTGACAACCATCATCACTATCAAACCAAACAATACACTCGCTTTTTTTACTACAGAATGAATCGTTCGGACTGCTAGCCAATTCCAGTATTTTATAAAAGCGCATCCCATCCAATATACAATTTAAAAAAGGAAATGACGACACAATTGCTGCTTCCGTCGAGACGATCGAGCCTCCTGCGGGTCGTCTATCTCTTGTTCTTCGTGGCCTCCGCCGATGGGATTGCCAACATCGGAGTCCACGGGGACAACAATGAGCTTCGTTTTCCGGATCATCCTTTCCAAAGCAATCAACAATTCCAGAAACATAATGGCGATGATTCTCCAAACCAACGAAAACTCAACCATCGCCGCAAGAGCACCTATTACGAATTCCTCGAAAGCAAGAAATCCACGTCTCCCACGACCCTCTTTGACGTGTGGTTATGCCTGGCCTGTGCGCTGGGATGGTCCATTTGGATGTTCAGCACGCAACGCCCAGCGCAGGAGGTCATCTTTGAACAGCAGGATTCCAAAATGGCAGTTGGGCACGTCCAAGCCGTGAGTCTGGGGGAGGACATTCTCGGGACGGGAATTCCCGTCTATTACGCATTGATCGATTACGTCGTCGAGGGAGAAACCGATCAGGAACACATCCAGGTCCGTAAGGTCTTTGCCTCCAAGAAATTGCTGGAAGAAGGATTCGCCAACGTGGAGGTTTTGTACCTTTTGGACGATCCGACGATTGCCATACTCATGGACGACTTTGTGGCGCAAACCAAGGAGCGGGACAACCAGTCGAATCAATCCCCGACCAACAACGTCGTTCCGAAAGCCATGTACTTTGTGTCCGTGCTGGTCATTGTGATTATTCTCCTGGCGGGAATATTGCTGGCGGGAAGAATGGAACGCCCTCTTTACGGATACATTTCCCTGGGAATCGGTCTGTTGCTCCTGTATCCTTCCGCCAAGTGGCTTTACAAGTTGATCACCCATCTCTATAGTCTCGCGGGACCACTGACGGAACGACCGGGCGAAATCATTCACGGAAAACGATTGTACTGGAAACACCAGTGTCACGGGACGCTGAATCCGATGGAGATTCTGGGCGTGGGAGAAAAGAGAAACAGCTCGATCGAGCTCTCGGATCTGCAGGTCCCGGGTCTGGGGGACACCACCATTGACAGCCATCGGGTGCGGGACACTGCCAAACCATCAGCGACTCCCAAGCTCTTTCCCAACGCCGGG
>Ga0115013_10001174_pt1 | contig 15322 bp, 12 predicted proteins | sample SouAtlMetagenome_2_FD_88686 | JGI IMG/M metagenome (GOLD analysis project Ga0115013, IMG submission 88686) | Marine eukaryotic phytoplankton communities from Atlantic Ocean - South Atlantic ANT15 Metagenome | ecosystem: Environmental > Aquatic > Marine > Oceanic | place: South Atlantic Ocean...
GTCGAGTTTTTGTAGGTCGGGTTTGATATGCCCGCAGGCCTGTGCACCGTCGACGAGAACAGCAGCACCCACTTTGTGTGCGTTATCAATGATTTTTTCAATAGGATTGATGGTTCCAAGCGCATTGGACACATGATTGACAAACACCAATTTGGTCTTTTTGTTCAGCAGATCATTGTAGGCATGCATATCGAGAGTTCCGTCATCGGTCATCGGAATCACGCGCAGTATAGCGCCACTGCGCTCACACATCATTTGCCAAGGCACAATATTGGCGTGGTGTTCTAAGGCCGAAACAATAACCTCGTCGCTTGGGTCTAAAAGCGTGCCAAACCCAAAGGCAACCAAATTGATGCTGTGGGTTGTTCCAGACGTAAAAATCAGTTCGTGTGAATTTCGAATGTTAAAATGCGTTTGTATACTTTGCCGGGCTTGTTCAAACTTGTCTGTCGCTTCTTGACTCAAAGTATGTACACCGCGATGGATATTGGAGTTATAACTTTGATAATAATCTGCAATGACATCAATCACTTGGGTTGGGGTTTGGGAAGTGGCGGCATTGTCCAGGTACACCAAGTCTTGCCCATTCACTTTTCGTGATAGTATGGGAAAATCGGCGCGTATCGTGGTTAGATCCAATTCCATATTCATAGGTTAAAACCGAGGTTAACACCCAATTTTTTTGCGATTAGGGCATTGATTCTGGTTTTGACTGCAGGAATATTGACACTTGCCAAAACGTTATTGGCAAAGGCGTAGGTAAGTAATGCCTGTGCTTCTTTTTTTGCAATGCCTCTTGTTTGTAGATAAAACAGAGCGGTTTCATCGAGCTGACCAATCGTACAACCATGGCTGCAACGTACATCATCAGCAAAGATTTCGAGTTGTGGCTTTGTGTTGATGGTCGCTTTATCGCTCATCAAGATATTGTTGTTTTGCTGAAAGGCATTGGTCTTTTGGGCTTCTTGTTCCACCACGATTTTACCGTTGAACACTCCTGTTGATTGCCCATCGTAAATGCCTTTATATTCCTGGTGGCTTTCCGAATTGGGATGGGCATGATGCACCAGGGTATGATGATCGACCAATTGCTTGCCTTCCACGAGGGTAATGCCTTTCATGGTGGACTGAATCGCTTGGTCTTTGTGATAAAAATGCAGGTTGTTGCGAATAAATTGACCCCCAAAAGAAAAGGTATGCACTTTGGCATGCGAATGCTTTTCTTGGTGTATATAGGTACTATCGACCAGAGATGCATTCTCATGGTCGTTTTGAATTTTATAGTAATCGACTTGTGCGCCCTTATGGGTAAAAATTTCGGTTACCACATTGGTCAGTACGGGGGTATCGGTCAAGCTTTGGTGTCGTTCAATGATTTGCACTTCGCTTTGGGCTTCCACCACAATCAAATTGCGGGGTTGTAGCATCAAGTTTTGATTAACGCCAGTTGAGAAATGAATGACTTGAATTGGTTTTTCAACTCGTTTCTTTTTTGGGATATGCACAAATGCACCTTCCCGGCCAAAGGCCGTGTTCAGAGCGGTAAAGGAGTCTTCCAAATCGGTAACGGTATCAAAATACTGCTCAATGACTTTTCGGAATTTCGGTTGACTCAATGCCGCCGAGAGCAAGCATACATCCATCCCCTCATGTGTGGTTTCGGACAGGAAAGAACTATACACCCCGTCGACAAACACAATTTTAAAGGTGTCAACGTCGTGAAGGATATAGTTTTGTACCTCGTCAAGGGTAAGGTTTTTTGATTTTTTTGGAAAAACGGTATAATCTGTTTTGACCAATTTGTTGAGCGGGGTGTATTTCCACTCTTCCATTTTTTTGGTTGGAAACCCTTGTTGCTCAAAAGTTTCAATCGCAGCCGACCGAATTTTAGCAAGCCCAGTAGGTTCTGCTGTTGCAGACGTCTGCGCCATATAGGAAGCAACAAGTTTTTCTTGTAAATCCATTATATCGCATGTTTGATCCAATCGTATCCTTTTTCTTCAAGCTCCAGTGCGAGTTCTTTACCACCCGACTTTACAATTTTCCCTTCGTGAAGGACATGAACAAAATCGGGAACGATATAGTCTAGAAGCCGTTGGTAATGCGTGATCACGAGAATAGCATTATTCTCATTACGGAGACTATTGACGCCATTAGCGACGATGCGCATTGCGTCGATATCGAGCCCCGAATCCGTCTCATCCAGTATGGCAAGTTTGGGTTCTAGCATAGCCATTTGAAAAATTTCGTTCCGCTTTTTCTCACCTCCCGAAAAGCCCTCATTGAGCGATCGCGATAAAAATTGAGTATCAATGGAAAGCAACTTTGCTTTTTCTTTGATTTTTTTCAGCATCACATTGGCTGGCATTTCCTCAAGCCCTTGTCCTTTACGTGTTTCGTTGATGGCGGTTTTGATAAAGTTTGTAACCGTAACCCCTGGGATTTCCACAGGATATTGAAACGACAAAAAGATACCCAGATGAGCACGCTCATCAGCGCTTAAATCACTGATATCTGCTCCTTGATAGAGAAGACTCCCTTTGGTGACTTTATAGTCCTCATGTCCTGCAATCACACTGGAAAGTGTACTTTTACCCGAGCCGTTTGGACCCATAATGGCATGGACCTCGCCCGGTTTGATATCGAGGTTGATTCCGTTTAAAATTCCTTTCCCTTCAACTTGGGCGTGGAGGTTGTCTATACTCAGCATATTATTCAGTTCGAATTTCGATCATTTGATTGGTCAATGGTGCGGATGGCGCTACAGAATCAATTTCCTTTACGGTAACAACTTGTGGCCAGCCTTCTTCATTGGGATTTTCTGAAATGACCCCTTTGATATAGACTTGCACCATATCAAAACTATCTTTTTGCACGATGAGTGCTTGGGCGTGTAATTCGTGGAGTTTGTCATCTACAACAACGCCATAAATTTCACTGCCAGTATTCAGGACAGCGGCATTGTCATAAAACAAAAACTCACCTGTTAGGTTTTCGACTTCAGATTTTGGTTGTGTTGTACATGCTGTGACAAACAGTAATAGGGCAATCAGTGGTAGGTTGTATTTCATTTTTTTGATTTTATCCAACAGAACCTTCAAGTGAAATTTCGAGTAGTTTTTGCGCTTCCACTGCAAATTCCATTGGGAGTTTATTGAGAACATCTTTACTAAACCCGTTGACAATCAGCGCGATTGCTTTTTCGGTGTCGATACCACGTTGGTTACAATAAAAAATTTGGTCTTCTCCAATTTTACTGGTCGTGGCTTCGTGCTCGATTTGGGCACTTTTGTTTCCAGCTTCTATGTAGGGAAACGTATGTGCACCACATTTGTTGCCCATCAGCAAGGAGTCACACTGCGAAAAGTTACGTGCATCATCTGCTCGGGAACTGATTTTCACCAATCCGCGATAACTGTTTTGGGAAGTTCCCGCCGAAACCCCTTTCGAAATGATGGTACTTTTTGTGCGTTTGCCCAAGTGTACCATTTTGGTTCCTGTATCTGCTTGTTGGCGGTTGTTGGTAACAGCGATTGAGTAAAATTCTCCGATGCTATCATCCCCTTTAAGGATACATGAAGGGTATTTCCAAGTCACTGCTGACCCAGTTTCGACTTGTGTCCAAGAGATTTTTGCACTTTTATGGCAAATCCCGCGTTTGGTCACAAAATTAAAGACCCCGCCTTTGCCTTCTGCGTCTCCTGGAAACCAGTTTTGCACCGTCGAGTATTTGATTTCGGAATGGTCTAAGGCGACGAGTTCCACAACAGCTGCGTGCAATTGATTTTCATCTCGAGCAGGAGCCGTACATCCTTCCAGATAACTCACATAACTGCCTTCATCGGCAATGACTAGCGTTCGCTCAAACTGCCCTGTTCCCGCTTGGTTGATACGGAAATAGGTAGAGAGTTCCATCGGGCAGCGTACTCCTTTGGGGATATAGCAAAACGACCCGTCGGAAAAGACAGCAGAGTTCAGCGCAGCATAGTAATTGTCTTTTCGTGGCACGACTGTTCCGATGTACTTACGCACCAAATCGGGGTATTCTTTAATCGCTTCTGAAATCGAACAGAAAATAATGCCTTTTTCGGCCAAGGTTTCTTTAAAAGTGGTAGCTACAGAAACAGAGTCCATAACGATATCAACCGCAACACCCGAAAGTTTCTTTTGTTCTTCGATGGGGATACCGAGTTTTTTAAAGGTGTCGAGAAATTCGGGATCGACCTCGTCCAAACTATTGTATTTTGGTGCTTTTTTGGGCGCGGAGTAGTAGGAAATCGCTTGAAAGTCTGGCTTGGGATAATCCACATTGGCCCAGTCGGGCTCCTCCATCGCACTCCATGCTTCATAGGCCTCCAAGCGCCATTCGGTCATCCAAGCGGGCTCGTTTTTACGTTGGGAAATCGCACGAACGATGTCTTCGTTGAGACCAACCGGAAAGGTATCCGACTCGATGTCTGTGTAGAAACCATAGGCATATTCCTTGGATTCCAGTTCTTTTTTTAATTCTTCTTCTGTATAGGCCATAGCAAACCTGTTTTATAGTGAAAAACTCTCTCCACACCCACAAGTGCGATTGGCGTTGGGATTGTTAAATACAAAGCCCTTGCCATTGAGACCACCTGAATATTCAAGGGTTGTACCCACGAGGTAGAGAAAGCTTTTTTTGTCGACCACGATACGCACATCGTTGTCTTCAAATAGCTTATCATCATCCCCAAGAGCTTTGTCAAACTTCAACTCGTATGACAGTCCTGAACAACCTCCGCTTTTGACTCCTACTCGCACAAACGAATTGCTGATGTCATAGCCATCTGACTGCATCATCTGCATGACTTGCTCTCGAGCTTGTGTAGACACTTTAATCATAGCGATTATTCAAGTTGTTTTTCGTGTACAAATATAGTATATTCTAAGGATATGATGACAGGCGATACTTTACGAGGCAGAAGGTTAGTGTGAGTAGGTAAATGTTATGGGTTAATTCATTTTTAATTTTTGCAGATCGACTAATCATCTAACTGAGCTTAAAAAAAAACCTAATTTTGCCGTATGCTTGAGAACAAAGAACCAACCAAAACCCCTCTTGACAGTTTGGGGGAGTTTGCCCTAATCGAACATCTTACCAAATCAGCAACTACGAGCTTGCCGTCAACCGTTTTGGGCATCGGTGACGATGCGGCAGTCCTTCAACATGAGGGCGAAAGCGTGGTGAGTACCGATATGCTGATTGAAGGCGTTCACTTCGACTTGGCCTATATGCCGCTTAAGCATTTGGGGTATAAGGCGGTGGTGGTGAACCTGTCCGATATCTATGCGATGAATGCGCAAGCCACACAAGTTTTGGTCTCTTTGGCGGTGTCCAACCGGTTTCCCTTAGAGGCAGTTGAGGAACTTTATGCTGGAATTCACTTGGCATGTAAAACCTATGGTGTTGATTTTGTTGGGGGTGACACGGCCTCTTCTCAACAGGGTTTGCAGTTGTCTGTAACCGCTTTGGGGATTGCACCTAAAACAGGAGCAGTGTTGCGTAGCGGTGCTACTGAAAATGATTTGCTTGTGGTCAGTGGCGATCTTGGGGGCGCCTATATGGGTTTGCAGGTACTGGCACGTGAAAACGAAGTGTTTAAAGCCAATCCCCAACACCAACCCGATTTGGAACCCTATAGCTATTTGGTAGAACGTCAGCTCAAGCCCGAAGCACGAAAAGATATTGTTCAACTGCTGCAGGATCTCGACCTACAACCCACTGCAATGATCGACATCAGCGATGGACTGTCGTCAGAAGTCATGCATTTATGTAAACAAAGTGGTGTGGGCTGCCGTGTGTATGAAAACAAAATCCCACTCGATCCGCAGTTTATCAGCGTCTGTGAGGAGTTTAACCTCGACAGTACTACCATTGCTCTGAGCGGTGGCGAGGATTACGAGTTGTTGTTTACCATCAAACAAACGGACTTTGACAAAATCAAAGGCAATCCCAATCTGACCGTCATTGGTCATATGACTGCCGCGGGGGATGCTCCTTCATTGGTTACTCGTGCTGAAGAAGTCATTCCACTCAAAGCACAGGGCTGGAAGGCGTTTTAGCCGTTCATCAATTCTTCAATTTCCTCGGCCTCTATCGGAATATTTTTCATCAAATTCAGCGGTTCGCCCGTTTGTTGTACCACCACGTCGTCTTCCAATCGAATCCCAAATCCCTCATCGGGAATATAGATGCCGGGCTCTACGGTAAAGACCATATTTGCAGCGATGGGTTCGTCGAGCAGTCCATAGTCATGGGTGTCCAGTCCCAAGTGGTGGGAAGTGCCATGCATAAAGTATTTTTTATAGGCAGGGTCTTTCTCGGTTTGCTTTTGCACATCGGCTTTATCCAATAAACCCAATCCCAACAATTCGGCAGTCATGATTTTTCCCACTTCTATATGGTATGCTTTCCAATATACACCCGGAACAAGAAGTTTGGTCGCTTCGTTTTTGACGCGCAATACAGCGTCATAAACAGCGCGTTTCCGCTTGGAAAACCGACCAGACACAGGTATGGTTCGGGTCATATCGGATGAATAGTTGCCATACTCTGCAGCCACATCCATTAACAACAGATCACCGTCCTGACATTGTTGGTTGTTCTCGATATAGTGTAACACATTGGCGTTGGCACCTGAGGCAATAATGGGGGTATAAGCAAAGCCTTTGGAGCGATTGCGCAGGAATTCATGTGCATATTCCGCCTCAATTTCATACTCCCAAACCCCTGGCTTGACAAAACCCAAAACTCGTCGAAAGCCATTTTCGGTAATATCACAGGCCGTTTGGATGTGTTCGATCTCCTCGGGGTCTTTAACAGCGCGCAATCCTTGAAGAATCAAGTTGCTTTTTTCATAGTTGTGTGTTGGAAATTTGGTCTTACACCACTCGATAAATCGATCTTCACGGGTTTGGGTTTCTACATTCGCCCGATAGTGTTCGTTGGTATTGACATAGATATGTTCGACTTCTTTTGCCAAAGACAAAAAATGATCTTCAAACTCAGAAGTCCATTTCACAGTCGAAACTCCCGATACTTTTGTTGCTTCGGTTTGGGTGAGTTTATGTCCCTCCCAAACGGCGATATGAGCGTTTGTTTCTTTGACAAACACCACTTCCCGAAGGCTTGAGTCTTTGGCGTCAGGGCAAAGCACCACAATCGTTTCTTCTTGGTCAATTCCCGTGAGGTAAAACAAGTCACGATGTTGTTCGAAAGGCAGCGTGCTGTCTGCACTGATCGGGTAGGTGTCATTGGAATTGAACACCGCAATGCTATTGGATTTGAGTTGAGCCATAAATCGCTGACGGTGCTGTGTAAAAACAGGATGAGGTAGGCGGTTGTATTTCATACTGTAAAGTAAAAAAAATTTATCTTCACAGTAAAATCATCATCATGAAGAATTACCTATTTATTCTCGCCGTGGCCATAGGGTTTGCTCAACCCAAATCCACCCCAGCCAACAATCTGCTCGAATCGACAAACACGATTGATCGTTTACTGAGCAACTCTTTGGTTGCCCAGCTTCCATTGACCAATATTGGCCCCAGTGTAATGAGTGGCCGTGTAACCGATCTCGATGTGAACCCCAACGCACCACATGAATTTTATGTGGGTTATGCTTCTGGCGGTTTGTGGTACACAAACAATAACGGCACCACATTTAGCCCAGTGATGGACAATAGTCCCACGCAAAACATTGGGGATATCGCTGTGCATTGGTCTACACACACGATCTACGTCGGCACAGGCGAACACAACTCATCTCGCTCCTCCTATGCAGGGATTGGGATCCTAAAATCCACAGATAAAGGGGCATCATGGCAACACATGGGCTTAGCAGACTCACATCATATTGGAAAAATTGAAATCAATCCCTCCGATCCCGATGAGGTCGTCGTGGGAGTAACAGGGCATTTGTATTCTTCCGACAGCTCCCGTGGGATTTATAAGACCACTGACGGTGGTGCAAGTTGGACCCAAACCCTTTCATTAGAAGACCCTGTTGGAATTATCGAAATCAGTGTGGCACCTGAAAACTTTAGCGTGCAATATGCAGCGGCATGGGAAAAAGACCGCAAGGCATGGGATTTTGTTGGGAGTGGTACCGGTTCAGGAATTTACAAAAGTACTGATGCGGGTGCATCATGGCGAAGAATCAGCACGGAAAACAGTGGTTTTCCACAAGGAAAAGGAGTAGGAAGAATTGGTCTTACCGCTTATGATGCAAAAACCATTTATGCAATAGTTGACAGTCAAGACCGCAGACCAAGCGAGCGGAATGCGGTGACTTCATTGGCCAAACAAGATTTTGAAACCATGTCGTTGGAAGGTTTTTTCGCTATTGATAAAAAACTGCTATCCAAGTTTTTAAAGGACAACAACTTCCCAAAAGAACATACCGCAGAAAGCATCCGCGATGCGGTTCGAGATGGAAAAGTCAAGCCATCCGATTTGGCGCTCTACCTCAGTAATGCAAACAATGATTTATTTGACACACCAGTTGTGGGTGCACAGGTTTTTCGTTCCAATGATGGCGGCAAAACCTGGATAAAAACCCATACGGGTTACCTCGATGATGTGTATTACAGTTACGGCTATTATTTTGGGATGATTCATGTCACACCGACTAATGCGGACAGGATTTATATTTATGGGGTCCCCATGTTGACATCCTCTGACGGGGGGCAAGACTTTAGCAGTATAGACGCACCAAACGCACACGTCGATCACCATGCCTTGTGGATTAATCCCAACAACCCTGAACACCTGGTCAACGGCAATGATGGTGGGGTGAATATCAGCTATGACGGCGGACAAAACTGGATCAAAAACAACCAACCATCGGTCGGGCAGTTTTATACAGTTTATGCCGATCAACAAAGCCCCTATCACGTTTATGGGGGCTTGCAAGACAATGGCGTTTGGGTGGCTCCGCACACCAGCCGAGAAAACGTGGCTTGGCAACAGTATGGACACAACAATTGGACGAACGTCATGGGTGGGGATGGCATGAAAATCCAAGTCGATCAAAATCATGCAGACATCCTTTATACAGGATATCAGTTTGGAAATTATTTCAGAATCAATCGTGAAACCAATCAGCGTACTTATATCCAGCCCAAGCACAAACTCGGGGAAGCCCCATTGCGGTTTAATTGGCAAACGCCCATTTTGCTATCCCCACACAACAATGATATTTTGTACCTAGGTAGCAACAAACTCCACCGATCACTCAACCGTGGGGATGACTGGACTGTGATTTCAGAAGACTTAACTAGCGGAGCAAAAGACGGAAACGTTCCTTATGGCACGCTAACGGCCATCGATGAATCTCGATTTCAGTTTGGACAATTGGTCGTGGGTTCGGACGATGGTCATATTCACATTTCTACTGATAATGGCTCCACTTGGCAACGTAATAGCGATGATTTACCGCAACGACTCTGGGTGAGTCGCGTTCAGTTTTCCAAGCATGTCTTATCTCGGATTTATGCAACGCTCAATGGCTATCGCTGGGATGATTTTACGCCCTATATCTACGTATCTGAAGATTTGGGTCAAAGCTGGCGAAGTCTTGCACAAGGCCTTCCTCTTTCCCCAGTGAATGTGATTCGAGAAGACCACACCAACCCTGATATATTATATGTAGGAACCGATAACGGATTGTTTGTGAGTATAGACCGCGGGTTGAGTTGGCAGATGTTTGATAAGGATTTTCCACGGGTAGCGGTTCACGATCTGTTTATTCAAGAGCGAGATAATGATTTACTGATTGGCACACATGGACGGTCGATTTATAAGATTGAATTGGAAGCCATTCAAGCCCTAAACACACTTGTTCTGCGCCCAGTGGGAATTGTAGAGTCAGAGCCGATAAAGCACTCCAAAAATTGGGGAAGGAAATACAGGGCTTGGTCGGAGGGCATATCGCCAGATTTTTCTTGGACTTTTTATGCTACCAAACCAGTTCGAGGCATCTGGCAATTAAAGTCCGATCAAAATGTTATTGTCTATGAAGAGGATGTTGAATTGGTAAAAGGTCTCCAGTCGATTCCCTATGATTTGAACTTGAGCCAAGAGCAAGTCAAGAGATACAACCGCAAGCATAAGGCAAAGCTTGAAGCTGCCGATGATGGAAACACGTACTTGCCCAAAGGAATTTACACGATGCTTTGGAATGGTGTCAAAATCAGCATGTTGACAATCGAGTAGTTTGTTTGACAATAGAAAAACGCTTTTGACCAAAAAAAGGTCAATCTAGGTAAAAGTTGTTAGATTCATTCAAAATCACCAAAATCCTTTGGCGTTCAGGCGTTCAGCACCTAATTTTGTACAAACATTTAGCCAAAACTATGGGAGTTGTCCTATCTTCTACAATACTGCGAAAGGTTGCCATGGCCTTGTCTGGTCTCTTTTTAATGGTGTTTTTGTTGCAGCATTTCGCAATCAATATCACTTCGGTCTTCAGTGAAACCATTTTCAATCAGTTTTCCCATTTTATGGGAACCAATGCCTTGGTGCAATTTGTTCTTCAGCCCATTTTGATTTTTGGGGTGGTTTTCCATTTTATCATGGGCTTTGTCCTTGACATCCAAAACAAGCGCGCTCGTGGCACGCGCTATGCAGTCTATAAAGGCAATTCCAATGCGAGTTGGGTGTCTAGAAATATGCTGATTTCGGGTGGGACGGTTCTTGCCTTTTTGGTGTTGCACTTTTACGATTTTTGGGTTCCTGAAATGAATTATAAATACATTGAATTCCTCCCCGAAGATCCAAATCGATATTACGAGGAACTGGTTCGTAAATTTGAAGATTTGACCCGCGTGATTCTCTATGTGATTTCCTTTTTCTTCTTAGCCCTTCACCTCTCCCACGGATTTTCGTCGGCCTTTCAGTCTATGGGATTAAACAACAAGTACACTGTGGCCTTAAAATCTATCGGGAAAGTTTATGCAATTGGGATACCCGCTGGCTTTGCATTTATTGCGATTTTTCATTTTCTAAATCACTAACATGACCAAACTCAACGCACAAATCCCCCAAGGTCCAATAGCTGATAAATGGACAAATCACAAAAATAATATCCGCTTGGTCAGTCCATCCAATAAACGTTTGATCGATGTGATCGTGGTTGGTACGGGCTTGGCTGGTGGTTCTGCTGCGGCTACTCTTGCCGAGCTGGGCTATAATGTTAAGGCGTTTTGCTTTCAAGATTCTCCACGTCGTGCACACTCTATTGCGGCACAAGGGGGAATAAACGCCGCTAAAAATTACCAAGGTGATGGCGACTCGATTCACCGTTTGTTTTACGATACCGTCAAAGGGGGTGATTATCGTTCTAGAGAATCCAACGTATATCGCCTTGCAGAAGTATCTACCAATATCATTGACCAATGTGTAGCCCAAGGCGTTCCCTTTGCCAGGGATTATGGGGGATTGCTCGACAACCGCTCGTTTGGTGGAGTACTCGTTTCTCGCACCTTTTATGCCAAAGGACAAACGGGTCAGCAATTGCTGCTCGGAGCTTATTCGGCGATGAATCGGCAAATCGGTCGAGGTAAAATCAAAATGTACAGTCGCCATGAGATGGTCGACCTTGTCAAAGTTGATGGCAAAGCAAGAGGAATCATTACGCGCAACTTGATCACGGGTGAAATCGAACGCCATGCAGCACATGCTGTTGTGATTGCTTCTGGGGGTTATGGGAACCTATTCTATCTGTCAACCAACGCTATGGGAAGTAACGTAAGCGCTGCTTGGAAAATCCACAGGCAAGGTGCCTACTTTGCCAATCCGTGCTTTACACAAATTCACCCGACTTGTATTCCCGTTTCGGGCGACCACCAGTCAAAACTCACCCTTATGTCGGAATCTTTACGAAACGACGGAAGAATCTGGGTGCCAAAAAAGAAAGAATATGCGGAGGCGATTCGTGAAGGACGCCTTAAACCCACTAACTTAGCAGAAGAAGATCGGGACTATTACCTCGAGCGACGCTACCCCGCTTTTGGAAACCTTGTTCCTCGTGATGTTGCCTCTCGTGCAGCCAAAGAACGATGTGATGAGGGCTTTGGGGTCAACAAAACAGGCGAGGCAGTATTTCTTGACTTTGCTGCAGCCATAGAGCGATATGGCAAAGAAAAAGCACACGTAAAAGGATTGGACGAAAACGACTCTGTACTTGTACAAAAACTCGGAAAGCAGGTCATCAAAGCTAAATACGGCAACTTGTTTCAGATGTATGAGAAAATCGTTGATCAAAACCCTTATGAAACGCCAATGATGATTTATCCTGCGGTGCATTACACCATGGGAGGAGTTTGGGTGGACTACAACCTTATGACAACAGTACCAGGTTGCTTTGCAATTGGAGAAGCGAACTTCTCTGATCACGGTGCCAACCGACTTGGTGCTTCCGCATTGATGCAGGGCTTGGCAGACGGCTATTTTGTATTGCCATACACCATTGGAGATTATTTGTCAGATGATATCCGCACGGGGGCAATCTCCACGGACTCGCCAGAATTTGAAGAAGCAGAATCAAATGTACGTGCTCAAATCGATAGCTTTATCAAGAATAAAGGAACCAAGACCGTTGATTACTTCCACCGAAGACTTGGAAAAATCATCTGGAATAAATGTGGGATGTCTCGTAATAAAGAAGGACTCCAAGAAGCCATCGCAGAGGTAAAAGCACTTCGAGAGGAATTTTACAAGGATGTTTTTGTCCCCGGTACTGCCGATTCTTTCAATGAGCCATTGGCAAAAGCCCTTCGAGTTGCAGACTTTTTAGAGTTGGGCGAGCTCTTTGCCAAAGACGCTTTGGAACGCACAGAGTCCTGTGGAGGTCACTTCCGTGAAGAATCTCAGACACCCGAAGGTGAGGCACTTCGGGATGATAAAAACTTTACGTTTGTGTCTGCATGGGAGTACAAAGGAGAACCAAGTAAAGCTAAACTGCATAAAGAAGTGCTGAAGTACGAAAACATCGAATTGAAAACACGTTCATACAAGTAGCAATGAAGTTAACATTAAAAATTTGGCGACAAGAAAATGCCACCGCAAAAGGTAGCATGCAAACCTATTCACTGGACGGCGTGTCCCCCGATATGTCCTTTTTGGAAATGATGGATGTACTCAACGAACAGCTGATGGAACAAGGGATTGCCCCTGTTGCGTTTGACCATGACTGCCGAGAAGGAATTTGCGGTTCTTGTTCGATGTTTATCAATGGCGAAGCACACGGTCCAGATCGTTTGGTAACCACTTGCCAGTTGCATATGAGAAAATTTAAAGACGGGGATACCATTCACATTGAGCCTTTTCGCGCAAAGCCATTTCCTGTGATTAAGGACTTGGTTGTAGATCGTACAGCCTTTGATCGCATTCAACACGCAGGGGGGTTTGTATCTGTAAACACATCAGGAAACACCCAAGATGCCAATGCGATTCCAATTGAAAAAGCGGATGCCGATAAGGCCTTTGACGCGGCTACTTGTATCGGGTGTGGTGCTTGTGTGGCGACTTGTAAAAACGCATCTGCCATGTTGTTTGTTTCGGCCAAAGTATCTCAATACGCCCTCCTTCCACAAGGTCAGGTAGAGGCGACCGATCGTGTGCTGAATATGGTCAGCCAAATGGATGAAGAGGGCTTTGGAAACTGCACCAACACAGGTGCCTGTGAGGTGGAATGTCCCAAAGGGATTTCACTGGAAAATATCGCCCGTATGAACCGAGAATACCTATCGGCGAATGTGAAGGGATAAAACAAGATTTTTACCCATGCAAACCCTAGAAATTGCTTTACTACAACCCAATACGATTTGGCATGACCCACAAGGCAATCAAGAGTTGATTGCTGAACATCTTAATAATGTCCAAAAAGATGTTCAGCTCATTGTACTTCCCGAAACTTGGGCAACTGGCTTTACGATGACACCAGAACAAGTCGCAGAAGCCCCAGATGGCCCATCAGTACTATGGATGCAAGACCAGGCAAAAGCCCATAAGGCAGCGGTTTGCGGTAGTTTAGCCATAGCTGATAAGGGACAGTTTTACAATCGCTTTTTCTTTGTACACCTCGATGGTCGCATTGATACCTATGATAAGTATCACCCCTACACGCCTTCGGGAGAATCACGCGTCTATCGAGAGGGAACAGACTCCGTTACGATCGAGTACATGGGTTGGCGAATTCGCCCGATTATTTGTTATGACTTGCGTTTCCCTGTATTTTGTCGCAACAATGATGATTACGATTTGCTGATTTGCGTGGCCAATTGGCCAGAAGCACGAATCCAGGCGTGGGATACGCTCCTGAGCGCCCGTGCGATCGAAAACATGGCCTATACCCTTGGAGTAAATCGTGTGGGTCGTGATGCCTATCGATTGCAATACCCAGGGCACTCTGCCATTTACAATGCGATGGGAGACCGTGAAGGGTTTTTAGATGAAAACCAAACGATATCACATATCGTCATCGATAAATTAAAACTGGAAACAACCCGAAAAAAACTCCCTTTTCTACAAGATCGAGATGACTTTACTCTATCCTAAACTGTTCTTGTAACTCCCAATTGGCACGCACATCGAGCAGAGGCTCATGGTGATAAGCCTTTTCGGGAAAACGTCGGTCGAGAAAGCGGCCACTATCCCATTTCCCATTGTTATTCTCATCTACGATCAATCGCACATAGTACTTCTTGGGTTGTAGGTTGGAAAAGACAACTCGCCGTTGCGGGGCTGCTATGGGTAGGCTACGAACAAGATTTTCATTTTCGTCTGTGAGTTGCACAATAATCGGATAGCTCGGCACACCCACAAGCTGTAGATATAAACTTCCATAGTCAGCGGGCTTTTGGGTGCGGAACTGCATTTGAATGGTATCATTTGGCATATTAAAAAAGTCGGTGATCGCTCCCGGAAGTACGTCCAATCGGTAGTTGTCGTTTGGCAGGATGTCAAAATCAAAGAGAACACGGTGCGGGTCTTCAACAAATACTTCAAATGGCACAGGAATCGAGTCACGATCGAGAAGACGCATTTGTGATTTATCAATCGTCAAAATGGGAGTTGAGGTTTCCATGCGCAGGGTATCGCTCAAATGTAAAACACCTGTGATGCTAGGGGATATGGTGAGAGAATCCACTTCTGCCTTTCGAATTTGATGAGTGCGTTGGATCTTTAGCGTGTCATGGTGGATGTCGAACTGCAAAGAGTCGGCTTTGATCTTGTTGTACCAAACATAGAGGGTGTCTGTTTCTTTATCAAAAGTTTGTATGGTCTTCACAC
>Ga0115013_10001175_pt1 | contig 15314 bp, 18 predicted proteins | sample SouAtlMetagenome_2_FD_88686 | JGI IMG/M metagenome (GOLD analysis project Ga0115013, IMG submission 88686) | Marine eukaryotic phytoplankton communities from Atlantic Ocean - South Atlantic ANT15 Metagenome | ecosystem: Environmental > Aquatic > Marine > Oceanic | place: South Atlantic Ocean...
AGATGATAGACTAGACCCAGATCAAAAACTTTGGAAAGTAGACCCACTGGGTTGCCTTGCATCAGCGCCTAACAAGCCTAATAACATTTCCATTAGTTCTGCAAACATAGAGTTTGCACAACAAAAAACATTATGAAGTTACCAACAGATAGAACAGGACTTAATACTATTGGATTAGCAGGTTGCATAATACTTGCTGGAGTTGTATTTGGTGCAATTGGTCCTTGGTGGTTAATAGCATCTGGACTTTGTCTTTTATCAGGCGTTGGATTAGAAAATAATTTTAAGGATAGATAATGCCATATATAGAAAAGACAGGTGTAAAAACAATTAGAGAACAACTTTGGCAATGGGACGGAGTCATGCATGATGCAAACATTGACGGCTTTAACGGTTGGGGTTGTAAGCAAAAGATATATGAAGTCTTATTTGCGGCACAAGAACTTATAGACAGAGCACCTACATATGCTGGTGAGGACGAATGGCTAGAAGAAAAACTATTAGAGAAAGCAGAACGTAAGTTGCAAAGATGAAACTTGGTATTGTAGGTAATGGATTTGTAGGCTCAGCAGTAGCAAACGGTTTTGATAAAGACGTAGAACAGTTTGTGGTGGACCCAAAATATAACGACAACACAATTGATGAACTTGTCAATAACTTTGATCCACCACTCCTTTTTGTTTGTGTACCTACACCTAAACAGGATTCACATATGGACGTTGACGTTAGCCACGTTAGAAATGTTCTACTTGACTTACAACGTAATGAATACAAAGGCATAGTAGTAATTAAAAGTACAATTACTCCTGATCACTTAACTAAAATGAAAAAGGATTTTAGTTTAAAATTAGTTTACAATCCTGAATTCCTTACAGAAGCAAATGCATTTGAAGACTTCCTAAATCCTAACATGCAAGTATTAGGTGGCAAGTGGAAAGACTGTGAGGCAGTAGAAAAAGCATATATAAGACACAGTTCTGTAAAAATTGTTCCTACTTTTAAAGTAGATCTTATTACAGCAAGTTTAATAAAATATACTATAAATAGTTGGTTAGCAACAAAGGTTACATTCTTTAATGAACTAAATGACCTGTTTACAAAAAGTGGAACTAAGATACCTTGGGAAAACTTTATAGACATGCTAACAAGAGACGACCGTATGGGCGATACTCATATGCAAGTTCCAGGCACAGATGGTAGTAAAGGATTTGGAGGACATTGTTTTCCTAAAGACACAGAAGCACTACTATACTATGCAAAATTAAAAAAGGGAGAACTTGGAATATTAAAAACTGCTATAGAAAAGAATAAAAAGATAAGAGAATAATGAAGCCAGAAGATACTATGTGTTCCGCATTTTGGAAACATACTAATATCAGAAGCGGTAATAACATATTTCCATGTTGCAGATTTAAATATCCAGTTGCAAAGTTTGACGGAGATGTAGAAAAGATTTTACATTTACCTGTTTACGAACAACTACGACATGACTCAGCAAATGGAATACCTATTAAAGGTTGCTCCAAATGTTATCAAGAGGATAGACAAGGAAAAGAAATATTACCCAATGAAGTTAAAGCCGGTGCTAGTACCAGGCGAGAATTTAACGAACATTATTCTGCTGACTCAGTTCAACTAGAATATTTAGAAGCAGGTTTTGATAATATATGTAATCTAATGTGTGTTATGTGTTCAGGTGAATACAGTAACAAATGGGCAAATGCAGAAAACCCAAACGTCAGTCCTAAGTTAAACATTAAAGATACAGATGAATTTGTAAACATACCAGACACTATTACACATGTAGAGTTTTTAGGTGGCGAGCCTTTTATGACTAACAGGCACAAGACCTTTATACAAAAATTAAAAGACCCTAGTAAGGTTTCTGTCGTTTATAATACCAACGCAACCTTTATGCTAGACAAAACTACAATAGATTTACTTAAACAATGTAAAGAAGTTTTCTTTTATGTTAGTATAGATGCATACGGTGAACTTAATGACAAAGTAAGAGAAGGAAGTAACTGGTCTGATATAGAATTGTTTTTAAAACAATTAGAAGACTTAAACTTTAAATTCCAAATACACTCTGTATTGCATTCTGAAAACTGGAAAGGCTTTAAAGAACTAGAAGATTGGATAGAAGAAAATCAATACAACTGGAGAATAATGGCATGTACATATCCTCCACAATTAGATCCTGCTAACTTAGAGCAAGTTGACAGGACTAAACTTATAAACATTATAAACGATAGTTATATTCCTAATAAAGATTACTTCATTGAGCACTTGACTTCTAAGTGTAAGTAAGTTATAATACATAGTATGTTAAGTTGTAGTACATGTGGAAAAGCAATCGCTCAGTTTAATATAAAATATTATACAGCAGATCAGCAACATATCTTTTGTGATGCATATTGCTCTAATGATTGGTATGCAAAAAATGTTTTCAATAAAGAAGAGGAAGAGGATGAAAGAAATTGATGATGACATGATGAACGACCTTATTGAAACACTAACCTGTGTATTCGAGGACTATATGAGTGCAGGAGAATCTCCAGTACTGATTGCTAGTGTTATGTTTGCAGTAGCAGTTAAAAATTTAAGAAACAATCTTGACGATGACGAGTTTTATGCTATACTAGATGAGATTAGAGATACTTCTATGTTAGAAGATGAAATAAAAATTATTACAACAGAAAAGAGGTTATTACATTGAAAGAACTTTGGACAGAGAAATATAGACCCAGTAGCATAGACAGTTACGTTTTTAGAGACAACAATCAGAAAGAACAAGTAAGAGGCTGGGTGGCAGATGGCGCCCTCCCTCACTTGTTATTTAGTGGTGCTCCAGGTACAGGTAAAACTACTTTAGCAAAAGTTTTACTTAATGAACTAGAAGTAAACGATATGGACATACTAGAAATAAATGCTAGTAATGAAAATAACGTTGATACTATTAGGAATAAAATTACAAACTTTAGTAGCACTATGCCTTTTGGTGATTTAAAATATGTATTGCTAGATGAGGCAGACTATATTACTCCTAACGGGCAGGCGGCATTACGTGGTGTTATGGAAATGTATCACACTAGTTGTAGATTTATATTAACATGTAATTATCCTCAACGTATTATTCCAGCACTACATAGTAGATGTCAAGGCTTTCACATTGAAAAGTTAGACGTTCAAGAGTTTACAGCCAGACTAGCAACAATATGTATAGATGAAAATGTAGAGATTGACTTAGATACATTAGACACTTATGTACAAGCAAGTTATCCTGACTTGCGTAAAAGTATTAATCTTGTGCAACAAAATGTTATGGACGGTGTCTTACAGAAACCTCAAGAGGGAGATGGTTCTACCAGTGACTGGATGCTTACAGCAATAGAACAGTTTAAGAGCGGAGACTACAAGGGTGCTAGGACACTCATATGCAGTCAAGCAAGACCGGAAGAGTATGAGGACGTGTATAAGTTTATGTATCGTAATCTTGAACTCTGGGGCAACACAGAAATACAACAAGACCAAGCAATAGTAATTATTAGGAACGGTATGGCTAAGAGTAGTTTGTGTGCTGATCCTGAAATTAATATGGCGGCAACACTTATAGAACTACAATTAAATAGCCAATAATCTAGCCACGATAAATAGTAGACGTGGCATATATTAACGAATTAAATAATACCAAGCAAGGCGATTCTGTAATTTTCCTTGACTTGAATCAGTCACCTGATGAAAGGGCACAGTCAGATCACATAAGAACATTAGGAATTATGGGATTACATCAATCTGTATTAAGGTTAGGATTACCCTCTACAACTTTGCATTGGGCAACTTATTGGGATCAAGATGATGTTATAAAATATATTGACAAGTGGCTAAAGAAAGTAAATTCAGAAAGGCCTATATTTGGTTTTAGTAATTTATTTGGATTAGATATATTTGGTTCCAATTCTAAAAACCCAGCCAATGTTACACTAGCAAGAAAGATTAAAGACCACTTTCCTGATAGTAAACTTATTGTTGGCGGACCAAACCCAGTATGTGTGACAGAACCTTTAGTAAAACTAGATGCATTGTTTTATGGTAGGGCTCTTTGGCTTATGGAACGTTGGTTGCAAGATAAACCAATACCTAAAAAGAACGAAGATGTTAATGAGTTTGGCATTCCTATATTCTTTAATGATGTAGCAGTAATACCAGAAGACCCAATCGTACCTGATTTACATGCTGACTATTGCCTAAATCAACAAGACATTGTTACATTTGAAACACGTTTAGGTTGTAAATTTAATTGCACATTCTGTGGATATGAATTTAGAGGAAACAAAGATCCATACAATGCAAATGAAGATCATGTGTTGGCTTTCTTTGAAGAAGCAAACAATCATGGTATTACTAGATTTAGTATTGTAGATGATACTTTTAATGAAGAGAAAAGTAAATTTGATCTTATGTTAAATGTCACAAGGCAACTAGACTTCAAACCACGTATAGTTGGGTTTAATAGATTTGATGTATTAGCACATAAGCCAGACCAAATAGGAATGCTTGATGAAATGGGATTCCACGGACACTTATGGGGTATAGAAACATTTCATCCTCAAGCAAGTAAGGCAATTAGAAAAACAGCAAGGACAGATAAGTTTTTTGAAGTACTTACACATATAAGAGATGATTATCCACACTGGTGGGTTACAGGGTCTATTATTGTTGGCATACCGCCTGAAACTACAGAGTATGCATACGATATGGCTAAACGTTATATAGGAGAAGGGTTGTTCTCTGGTGTAAACTTACATGCTTTAATGGTTAGAAAATTTGCAGAAGGTATATCAGAATCAGATGCTGATTTTGCCAAAGACCCTATGAAGTATGGTATCACACTAACTGGTCAAGAGAACCCAGAGAGCATGTATGCAGATTGGACTACTGAATATGGTAGTTACCGAGAAGCAATGGTATGTAAAGATAGAATTCTTAAAATGGCATTACGAAACGGTATTGGTCCAGTCAATCCTTGGAATGCTCTTAGCAAAGACGCAATAGGTCATAAACTATTTACTACAGAGGGTAAACAGAAAATGGCGAACGAAGTCATTGCAAACCATAGTCACGACAATGCTAAGGCATATTTTACTGAATCGTTTATAAGCGACTGGTATCTATTGATCAGCAATTATGTTGATCGTAAAATGAAATATGTAGAAACTCTTTAGGCTTCGCCGTATATACTTAACACTTCCGAAACTACAGGATGTCTTTCAATATCCGTATTACCAAATTGAACTAATTTAATTTTATCAGATTTTGATTTTACTAATCTTTCTATAAAACATTTTAAACCATTGCTTTCGTATCCTCTATCATGTTGATTAAGGTCTCCAGTTACAACTATTTTACTATTGTCTCCTATTCTCGTTAGTAGCATTTTCATTTGGCTGTCCGTAGCATTTTGCATTTCGTCTGCGATTATAAACGCATTCTTAAACGTTCGTCCTCTCATATATGCAAGTGGTGCCACTTCTACTTTATTGTCGTTAATCATATACTCTATTTGATCTGGCGTATAGTATTCCTCAAACACATCAAATATAGGTCTCGTCCATGGTGCCATCTTTTCCATTAACGTGCCTGGTAAAAATCCATGTTGCTCGTCAACCGAAACTGCTGGTCTCGTCACCACAAACTTATCTATTTTATTCTTTTTAAGTTCGCGAATACCTGCTAATGTTGAAATAAGTGTCTTGCCCGTTCCTGCTGGACCCACAGCAAACACTATGTTGATGTTGTGATCTTCTAAATAACCCAGTAGATCGTCCTGGTTGAAGTTACGTGGTACTATTTTAACTTCCTTTTGCCTTGTTCTTTGCAAGGCACCACCTTGTATTACTCTCAAATAATCTCCTCCTTTTTGTTTTCTGTATTTGTTACAATTTTTCTTTCTAGCCTTTCTTGACATATTTGCCTCCTTGAAGCCATAAAAAAACCGTGAAGACATTTTTGTCCTACACGGCTATCGGTTGTATTTGTGTGCCAACTTTTTATATGGTTGTCTATCATAAATTCGTAAATATTGTTTAATTACATATATTACTTACCACAGATCGCCAAACCAAAAACATAGTTGTTTAACAATATGATAAATAGTTATAAGATAGAATAGGAATTTATATGACAATATCAGTTCAGATAATAAACGATAGCATTAAAAAGATATCAGATTCAAACAATTTACTTGATATGCTATTGGAATTTGAGAAGACTTTGGATAGTCTGGACCTTTATGCCTTTAAAAATTGGCAGAAGGGAGAGATTCTAGAAGGACCTACATTAGGAAGACATTTTATGAATGTAAAACTAATTTACCCTCAAAAGGATATGCCAGACCCAGAAGGCGCAAAAAGACTTATGGCACGTGACTGTTTAGTAAAATATACTAAAGAGAATCTTTTACGTCCTAGAAAAGTCGGCAAGTACAGTGATGTTACTGCTGAAGCAAAGCCAGACGGAAGAACAGTATATAAAGCCAAAACAGAATCAAGTCCAGTATGGGTTGTAAGTATAGATATGCCTAGAAGATACATAGATGAGTTTAGCAAAGACGTAGTTGAAGTTGATGCAGACAAGTTAGTTGATCTAGAGGATACAGGTACAGACGCTCAACAAGACGCCGCAACAGACATCAATACAGTTCCAGGAATAGTATAATGGCCCTAAGAGAAGATGACTTAAAGAATACAGTACTTAAGAAATTAAGTGTTGATGAATTTGAGCCTAAGACTGGTAAATCAGAAGATGTCCTAGTACTTGGTTTTCAACTAAGTGAAAATTTACCTAGTAAAGACCTTTACAAATTTTTAAACAACAGCATTATAGAAATGCGAGATATTGAAGTCTCACCTAACCCAAATCCAGATGGATACTATATGGTATTTGTAGAAATGGATAGGAATCCAGAAGTATTAGATAATATTAAAGGTATAGTAAGTGAAGTAGAAAGATTAAGTGGCAAGTTGGGTTGGCAAGTAAGTACAACATTAAGTGAAGAACTAATGGACCTAGATGGTTCTGAAGTCAGCAAGTTTATACAGACAGATCCTGAAAACTATATGACTAAAGATGAGTTTATTGCTACACAAGAAGCAATACAACAAAAAGAAGAAGAACACAGATTAGAAGAAGAAGCAAAAGATAACAGTAATAGTATTCTAGAGTTTCTTAATGCCAGTAATATTTTAGAAGCAGGTATTAATGATAATAAATTACATTTAAGAGGAGCAAGAGATATTGCAACACTTGAAGTTATTAACTTTGGACATGGTCCAGATGTAATGAATGAAGTTGGTATATCTGAAAGTGCTATTAAGTTAGAACACGACAAAGTATCAATGGCAAAATTAAATGCGATGCTGGGTGAAATGAGAGCATTGCCTATAGATGAGTACATTGTAATATACAATCCTGCTCATAAAGATATTTTAGTAACAAAAGCGAGTTAAAATGAAAGACACAGTAATAGACATATTAAAACACCATTTTGGTGCGGATAAGGAAATCACAATGGAATCAAATATGCTTAATGATTTAGGCGGAGATGATTTAGATGTGGTAGACGTCTTAACGCAAATTGAACGAAAATTAAATATAACAATTCCTGAAGAGGAAACATTCGATTTACAGACTGTGCAACAACTATGTGATGTAGTAGAGAAGCACAATGTTCAAAGTTAAATTAATCTTAATGCTAGTTGCCCTCGGTGTAGCCGGTGGTGGATTTCTTTATGTCAAAAACTTGCAAGCCAACTTGGCTATATCAGAAGCCAACAATGCCAAACTAAATGATGGCATAGAAGAGCAAAAACAACTTATGGTTCAAATGGAAAAGGACTTTAAGGATATACAAGCAACACTTAAAAAACAACAGGAACTTTATGAGAAAGAACGTAAAGAGAATGAGTTCCGTAAGAAACGTTTTAACAAAACAAATGCAGATGGACAAATACGAGACTTAGGCGACCTTGCCAATTCTAGACCATTGAGTGTTGAGCGTATATTAAATAATGACTTTAACAATCAAATTAGATGTAATATGATTGCCCAAGGCAGTCCTCTTACAGAAGAAGAGAAGGCAGTAGTGCAAAAAACAGATCCAGGATTTAATACAATGTGTCCTAATTCTGCAAACCCTAACTACAAAGACGAATGAAAATTTTAGCAGGCATATTAGCAATTATATTAGTAAGCGGATGCTCCACTATGGGAGTCCAACCTATAGAAATTTTTAAAACTGAAGTAGAACGAACCCCTCTTAACCTCGAACCTATTACTATTGAGCAGATGGAACAAATAAAAGTTATCATCATTACTAGTAAAAATCAAAAAGATGTATTTGAAGACCTAGTAGAAGCAGGTATTGACCCTGTGTTATTTGGTTTTACTGATTTAGGTTGGGAACAGTTACAATATAATATGGCTCTTAGCAATAGAAAAATAGAGCAACTTAGATTCCAAGTAGAGGAATATAAAAAGTATTATGAAGGTAAGCAGTCAAAAGCAGAAACAAAAAGTTCTATATCTAGTTTCCTAGACAAATACGGCTCAAAAGACGACTAAATTCCTTGACAAACATAGATAATCTTGCTATACTAAGAGCATGGATCACTACGAAACCCTTGGCGTAAGCAAAGACGCCACACCACAGGATATTAAAAAAGCCTATCGCAAACTTGCGATGAAGCATCATCCTGACAAGGGCGGTGATCAAGAACAGTTTAAAAGGATTACAGGTGCATATGAAGTTCTAAGTGATCCAGACAAAAGGGCTCAATATGATAACCCTAATCCTTTTGGACAGTTCGATGGCGATCCATTTGGACAAGGCAATCCTTTCTCAGATATATTTGGTGACATTTTTGGAAACAGAAGACAAAACGCATATCAGAGACAAGCAAGAAATCCAGATGGTATAGTAGATGTACAAGTAAGTTTTTTACAAACATATCAAGGTGCTGACGTAGTCCTCAATACTCAACAAGGAACATTCAATTTAAATATTCCTAAAGGTACTACAAATGGTACAAAGATGAAATTAGCAGGTAAAGGTCCTCAACGATATAAAGACTTACCGCCAGGTGATCTTATTGTAAGGTTACATGTTGACTTCCCAAATAATTGGGGAAGCGATGGACATGATATTTTCTTTAGACAGGATATAAATGTTTTAGATGCTATTACAGGTACAGAACTAGACTTTACTTTTATAGATAATAGAAAAATAAAAGTTAAAATTCCAAAAGGAACGCAGAACGGACATAAGTTAAGAATAAGAAATTACGGTATGCAGGACCCAAGAAGAGGGTCTATAGGAAACTTATATATTATATGTAACCTAGTTGTGCCGGATAATCTAAGCGATGAAGTAATAGCAAAGTTAAATACAATTAAGGAACAAAATGGATTATAAATCAGTAGAAAATATATTACAAAAAGCAATGGACAATGCCTCTGAACGAGAGCATGAGTACGTTACTTTGGAACATATTCTATTACAATTAGTGAACTCTAAACCTATTAAAAAATTATGTGAGGAAACAGCAGTAGACATTACCTCATTACAGGAAGATTTAGAAAGTTACTTAGAAGCAGATGAGGATATACTTAAAAGCCAAAACGGTTCTAAAGGTGCACCAAAGAAAACTATTAGTGTTGAAAGAGTAATACAACGTGGATTAGCAAACGCAGTCTTTAGTGGAAGAGATGTAATTGAGCCTATAGATTTATTATTAAGTATTGTTGCAGAAGAAACATCTTATGCTAGATACTATATGCAACTTAATGGTTTAGATAAAGAAACTATTATAGGACATTTAGAAAGTAGAGATTATGCTAGTAAGTCACAAGAATTATTAAAAGAATTTACAAGAAACTTAAATGAAGAGGCACTTGCTAAAAAGATAGATCCACTAATTGGTAGACATGAAGAAGTAAGTGACCTTGTACATATTTTAGCAAGACGTAAAAAGAATAATTGTGTCTTAGTAGGAGAACCAGGAACAGGTAAAACTGCTATAGCAGAAGGATTCGCTAAACGTATTGTTGATGGTGATGTACCTAAACCATTATTAAACAAAGTTGTATATAGTTTGAATGTTAGTGACTTACTCGCAGGCACTAGGTACAGAGGGGACTTTGAGGAACGCATCAAACAACTATTAAAGTCTTTAGAGAAGTCGCCTAATTCTGTATTGTTTATAGATGAAATACATATGATTATGGGTGCTGGTAGCACAGGACAAGGTAGTGTTGATGTTGCTAATATACTAAAACCTGTATTAGGTGCAGGAAAACTTTTAACTATAGGAGCCACAACTCCAGACGAGTTTGCAGATAGTTTTGAGAAAGACAAGGCATTGATGCGTAGATTTGCAAGATTGGATATTGAAGAAACAGATGTTGAAAGCACTAAGGAAATTATACGAGGACTAAAACCTTACTATGAGGAGTTTCATGGTGTAACATATGATAACGAACTTTTAGACAAGTCAGTAGATTTATGTGATAGGTATATTAAAAATAAATGTTTCCCTGACAAGGCACTTGACATTGTAGACGCCGCAGGAGCAACTGTGAAGCTCAGAGAAGACCAAACAGTAGGCATCACTGACATTGTTAATGTAGTTGCTAAAGTTTCTAAAATAGGAACGGATGTTATAGATACGGAAAGTGTTGATACATTTAAAACACTAGACTACAGAATTAAACAGACAGTATATGGCCAAGACGAAGCGATTGATAAAATTGTAGAAGCGATATTAGTTACTAAATCCGGACTTAGAGAACCAAACAAACCTGTTGGTAGTTTCTTATTTGTAGGACCTACAGGCACAGGTAAAACAGAAACAGCAAAAAGTTTAGCAAAACAATTAGATACAAATCTAGTTAAGTTTGATATGTCAGAGTATCAAGAAAGACATAGTGTAAGTAAACTAATTGGTGCACCTCCAGGGTATGTAGGACATGCAGAAGGTAAAATGGGACAAGGTATGTTACTTGCAGAAGTAGAATCTAATCCTAACTGTGTATTACTACTAGACGAGGTTGAGAAGGCCGCTCCAGAGGTATTACAATTATTGCTACAAGTTATGGACGACGGTAAACTTACGGGTGCAACAGGCAAGGCTGTAGACTTTACAAATGTAACAATACTAATGACTTCTAACTTAGGTGCTCAAGATGCAGAAAGCAAGAAGATTGGTTTTGGAGATCAAACTAAATCTAGTGCTGTAGACAAAGCAGTAGAAAAATTCTTTACTCCGGAGTTTAGAAACAGACTTGATGCAGTAGTTAAATTTAACAAACTTGCACCAGAGTTAATGTTAAAAATTGTAGATAGATTAGTAAAAGAAACAAATGAACTATTACTATCTAACGACTCTACAGTTAAAGTAAGTATATCTGAAAGTGCAAGACAACAACTAGCAGACGATGGTTACGAACCCACAATGGGAGCAAGACCTTTAAAAAGAGTATTTGAAGAGAAAGTTAAAAAGCCACTTAGTAAAAAAATATTATTTGATGATCTTAAAAACATTAGAATACAAATAGATTATAAAGACGGCGAGTATGTTATTGGATAAGGATAATATACCTTTAGGCTTTAGTTATAAAGGCTTTAATGTTACTCCCTCTGATAGAAAATACTATAGCGAATTTTTATATAAAGTACATTGTTACGGCAATAATGTTTATAGAGATATAAAATTACATGAAAAGTTAGACACAATTCTTTTCAACCATTGGAACTATCAAAACACATATACAAATAAGAATAGAGTCCTTTATTTAAAAGATATCAGTACCTTAGATGAAATATTAGATACTTTGCCAGAGATAGTAGAAAAAGTGTATGGGCCTGTAGATGAAGCACACTTAGAATATGTTAATAGTCCTTGGAAGAATACAGATTTTAAATTTCAATATAGGGAAAAGTTATGGTATAACAAATACGATATAAAAATAGATGTTATAAGTAGAGAAAAATGGACTTGGAATAATCCATCTAGTGCAGATTTAGAAGAAATCGCAAATCAATTTATGGGATTTATAAAAGAACAATCCTTTGATTACTATCTGTATCTAACAACAGAAGCAAAATATTGGGAAACCAACTATCTATATTGTAAAACTGAGGACCTTAAAGAGATACAACCTTGGATATCCATGTTATATAGCGAAGTTATAGGAAAAATAAATAGTGCAGTATTGTATTCAGTTGATAAATAGTATTATAGATAGAGAGATTTAATATGCCAATAAACAGAAGAAGTATCAATATGCTAGAAAGTACTGGTACTACTATGAATCAATACAGTACTGAAGTAAAAGGAGATTCTTTTTACGGATATAGTGATGGGTTTCACACTATTCAAGTTATCTACAATCAATTTGTAGGCAGGCTTAGAATTCAGGCTACATTAGATCTAACACCAGAAGCCACAGATTGGTTTGATATTATTCCTACATCAACAGGAACAGAATTCAATGCTAACGGCTATGTACAGTTCAACAGTAATGCTCCTGGTAGTACATCAGAAGCATATACATTTCAAGGAAACTTTACACACATAAGAGTTTATATGGATAGAGAACACGTTGGTGACGGTTCAACATATGACCCTTCTTATGGCCAAATAAATAGAGTCATTCTTTCTGCTTAAAGTTGATAAATAGTGTTATAACACTATTTAGGAAGACTTGATGGCAACATTTTTAGAACTTACAGATACCCCCGCAAATTATACCGGAGACGCCGGTAAATATCTTCAGGTCGACGGAAACGAAGGTAATGTAATATTAAATGTCATTAACCTTACAGATTTAAACGACACCAATTTGCCATCACCAGGCACTGGACAAGTATTAACTTGGTCAGGAGGTTCATCCAAATGGATAGCCGCTGATAACAATCCATATAGTGCTGGTAACGGTATTAACTTTGGTGGCTCCGGACAGGTAATCAATGTTGTTGCAGGTTCAGGCGGTGGACTAACATCTAATACAAACGGTATATACATTACAGATTCTGGCGTAACAGCAGGATCATATGGTAATGCTACATACGTTCCAGCAATAACAGTTAATAGTAAAGGACAAATTACAGCAGTTACGGCCACAGAAATTACATTAACAGCGGCCTCAAGTTTAACAGCAGACTATGTTGAAGCAATAGCAGGTACATCAGGACAAATTACAGTTACTGGTGGCACAGGCAACAAATCCACAGCAACATTAAATTTAGTAGCAACAGGTGTTACAGCAGGTGTATATGGTAATACAACTCATGCTCCACGTATAACAGTTGATTCTTATGGTAGAATAAGTTCAGTTGATTCAGTAGCAGTAGCCGGTGGTAGTGGTTCAGGCAACGCAAGTTTAGGCTTTGCAAATATTCTAGTCTCAGGACAAACTACTATAGGTGCAGACAAATTAGAAGATGATTTAACATTTACTGCAGGTACTGGAACAGTAATTACAACAGATGCAAATGCAGATGGAATAACATTTGGTATAAATCCAACAACAGCGGCGGCGGCCATGAGTGTTGCAGGATTAGGAGATGTTGATGCAAGTGGTATTACAAACGGACAAGTTTTAGTTTGGAACAGTAGTTCAAATAAATTTGAAGCAGGAGACCAAACAGGCTCAGGTGGTAGTAATGTTGCTCTAACATCATTTAGTGTAACTACAGCAACACCAAGTGGTAATGGTAGTTTAACATATAACAATGCAGGTGTATTTACATTTACACCAGCAGACGCAAGTAGCGGTGGAGCCGCAGACCAAACATTAAGTATAAGTGGTAATGTAATTACAATTAGTGGTAACAATGATACAGTAGATCTAACTACTATGTTGGCACCGTTCTCTAAAACAGATACCGATGCACAGGACTTAACTTTAAGTGGTAACGTAATTAGTTTAACAGGACAAACAGGTAATGTTGACTTAACAAGTTTGTTAGGAAGTGTAGCAGGATCATATAACGATGCCTCAGTTAATACACACCTTAACGTAAGTGGTGCAAGTGCAAATCAAGTTTTAAGTTGGAACGGAAGTGATTACGCCTGGGTTGCAGATGGCGACGCTCAAACACTTTCTTGGAATGCAGGTTCAACTACATTAGCAGTTAGTAATGGTAATAACGTAAACTTATCTGCATTAGAACAAACATTAAGTATTTCAGGTAACGTTATTACAATCAGTGGAAATAATGATACTGTTGACATAACAACAGCATTAGCACCATTCCAAACAACTACAGCGGCCAATACAGCAAATACAAATATGAAAGCCTATGTTGATGCAGAAGTCAACACATTAATAGGCGGTGCACCTGTAAGTTTAGATAGTTTAGCCGAAGTGGCAAATGCATTAGCAAACAGTAATACAGAATTAAGTACAGTAGCATTCACAGGTAACTTTAGTGATGTTGCTAGTAGACCAGCAATTAGTTTATCAGGGAGTAATCTAACGTATGATGGAACAACATTAAATCTATCAGGGTTAGGCGCAACAGGACCTCAGGGTCCTCAAGGAAATACTGGATCGACTGGTGCAACAGGTGTGGGAATCACTAGTGCAACAGTCTCCAGTAACGAATTATTAATTACATATAGTAATACATCTACACAAAATATGGGTAATATAAGAGGCCCAATAGGTGCAGATAGTACAGTAGCAGGACCTCAAGGTATTCAAGGTGCAACAGGACCTCAAGGTGTAAGTGTTAATAGTACGGCATTGTCAGGCGATAATTTAACTTTAACACTAAGCAACTCAGCAGTAATTACAGCAGGTAATGTTAGAGGTGCTCAAGGACCAACTGGTGCCGCAGGTACAAATGGTACAAATGTAAGTTCTGGAACAGTAAATGGTTCAGGTAATTTAATACTTACATTAAGTGATGCATCAACTATTGATGCAGGTAATGTTAGAGGTGCCGCAGGAGCAGTAGACCAAACATTAAGTGCTTCAGGTAATGTGATTACTATTAGTGGAAATAACGACACAGTAGACTTAACTACAATGTTGGCACCATATAGTAAAACAGATACTGATGCACAAGACTTAACAATATCAGGTAATGTAATAAGTTTAACAGGACAATCAGGTAATGTTGACCTAACAAGTATTCTAGGTAGTACTGATATAGTTTCAGATACATCTCCACAATTAGGTGGCGACTTAGATGTAAACGGAAAAGATATTGTAACTACAAGTAATGGCGATATAGATTTAGATCCAAA
>Ga0115013_10001176_pt1 | contig 15308 bp, 6 predicted proteins | sample SouAtlMetagenome_2_FD_88686 | JGI IMG/M metagenome (GOLD analysis project Ga0115013, IMG submission 88686) | Marine eukaryotic phytoplankton communities from Atlantic Ocean - South Atlantic ANT15 Metagenome | ecosystem: Environmental > Aquatic > Marine > Oceanic | place: South Atlantic Ocean...
GCTTGTTAAGAGCGAACAGGCGAAAAAAAAGCCTCCCGCGAGAAGCCTTGAATTGATCAAGAGTGGCATAAAAATAAGTCTACAGGACGATCGCCTAGAAAGCAATATAGCGCGAGCGGATTCATCCGGAGCGCTCCACCTTCACGATTGTTTCGGTCCGGCTTTCTTTACCAAACTTGAGGGAATCTCCGGAGCACCTGCTGAGGATAGATGATGGGCGTTTTTAGAACTACAGGCTTCTCACATGCCATGCAATGGGGTAGGTCGTGCCTTCACTCCTATCGATCTATGATGTTCATTAACTGGCTACGCCCCACCCTTCCCGGATTTCTCGCCCTTGCTGTTGGAATTCTCCCCTATGCTTCCGCTAACGAAGGAGGGCCTGATAAGAAACCCACTGCCGAAGAAACCAATCGCAAGACGAAGAAAAAGAGCAAGAAGACTCCGACAGAAGTAAAAAAGCGGGCCATCACTGCAGCTGACTACGGTCGCTGGGAGCGGCTCCTCGGCCAAAACCTCTCCGCAAATGGACGCTGGCTCACCTACGAAATCACCCGGGTTGACGAACATCGGCAACTGACCCTACACGATCTCAAATCAAAAAAGACTGAACCCACCGCCAGCTATAAGCAGGGCACCCGCCCCATCTTTTCCGATGACAGCTCCTGGCTGGCCATCACCATCGGCAAGTCCCCGGATCAAATCAAAAAAGAAAAAAAAGCCGGCCCCAAAGCCCCGAAGACCGCGAGCCAAACAATGAAGCTCAGACGACTGAATGACGGCGAGACTACCGAATTAAAAAACGTCGGCGCCTTCTCGTTCAGCGCCGACAGTCACTTCGCCGCAATGGAAATTCTCCCGAAGCCATCCACTACGCCCAAACCAGAAGCAACAGGTCCCGGAAAGATCCTCATCATCCGCGAACTGGCCAGCGGAAAGGACACCTCCTTCGGAAACGTGGTCCGACATGCCTGGAGCGACCAAAGATCTCTTCTTGCCATGGTCGTCGACTCGCCATCCATCAGCAACACCCTACAGGTTTTCGATCCAGCCAAGGGCACACTCCGAACTCTTGAGTCAAACGAACAAGACTACACCGCATTGATTTGGCGCGACAACTCCATGGATCTCGGTGCAATGCGAGAGATGAAACGCGAACCAAAGGACGACGCCTCGCACGTACTCCTCGCATGGCGAAATCTTGATCAGGATGAACCCGCCCACTTTTCCTACGAACACACCGGGGACAAGTCCTTTCCGAAGGGAATGCTCCTAACAAGCGGGAATTTCTCATGGTCGGAAGACGGAAAATCAATCTCTTGCAACTTAAAAGAAAAGAAGAAATCGAGGAGAGAAATAGAGAAGAAGCCCGGTCCTGACGAGAAGGAGGAGGGCGACAAAGAATCCAAACTCGCTCCAGAGACCGAACCAAAGGACCCCAAAAAAAAGACCGAAGGCCAGACCAAACCTCTGCGCGAATCGATCGAGGCAGACTCAAATGTTGAAGTCTGGCATTCCAAGGATATCGACATCATGCCGCTTCAGAAGAAAAAGGCCTCGCAACTTGAGAACCCCAAACGTCGCTCCCTTTGGTGGCTGGACAGCGGGAAGCTGATACAAATTGGCAACGATCTCACCGAACAAGTCAGCATTCTTCGTTCCGGAACTCATGCCATAGGCGCCGACTACACACCTCACGAACGCACCGCAATGTTCGGACCCCGGCTCTTTGACCTCTATATCATCAAGACTAATTCCGGGAAACGGAGGCGAATCGAAGAGGGGCTCAAATACCAGCTCGCACCCAGCCCCAACGGTCGCTACCTCCTCTACTTTCGCGACGGTCATGTCTGGTCGCACGACATCAAAAGCAACAAGAAGCGCAACCTAACCAAGGATCTTAAAACCCACTTCACCAATCAGGAGGACGACACCCTCTCCAAAGAAAAACGCCCCTACAGCAATGCCGTGTGGTTCAGAAACTCATCCGCGGTCCTTCTCTTCGACCGCTTCGACATCTGGAAAATCGCTCCCAATGGCTTAAGCGCGGTGAAGCTGACCAACGGAGCTAAAGACATGATCCGACACCGCCTCTCGACCGCCAACTTCCGCAAAGATGACGAGGGGGCGCTCAATCCGAAATCCCCCCTCTACATCGGTCTTTATGGCGAGCTCACCAAAAAATCTGGCTATGCCCGACTGCAGCTCGACCGTGATCCCAAGAAGCCAGGAAAGCTTGACACGCTCATTTGGGAGGACCGCTCCATCAGCCGACTTAGCAAAGCTGAGAAAGCCAAAGTCTTCACCTTCGTCAAGGAACGCAGCGATGACTCTCCGGACCTTTTCGTAACGACTGGTGACCTACGCAAGGCGAAGAAACTCACCAGCACCAACGCCTTCCAAAAAGACTTCCTTTGGGGCCACTCGGAACTCGTGAATTTCAAAAACAAAAACGGAGTCCCTCTTCAAGGCTCTCTAACCTACCCCGCAAACTACAAGGACGGCGAGAATTATCCCATGATCGTCTACATCTATGAAGAGCGATCTCAGAACCTCCATCGCTATGCTGTCCCAACTGAAAAGCATCCTTACAATCCCGCCGTCTATTCCGCTGAGGGATACTTCGTCTTCCAACCTGACATCGTCTACCGCCCCCAGGAACCTGGAATCTCCGCGGTGGAATGCGTGGTTCCCGCCGTGGAAGAAGTTCTCAAAACAGGCATGATCGACAAGGACCGCGTTGGACTCGTCGGGCATTCATGGGGCGCTTACCAAACGTCCTTCATTGTCACCCAGACCGACATCTTCTCCGCCGGGATCGCCGGAGCCCCGCTCACAAACATGATGAGCATGGCGGTGAGCGTTTATTGGAATAGCGGGCAAACCAATGCCTGGATTTTCGCACAGTCCCAGGGACGCATGGACAAGCCCTTTTGGCGCGACGTGGACAACTACGTCCGAAACTCCCCAATCCACGGACTCGACAACCTCAACACTCCGCTCCTCATCGCTTTCGGCGACAAGGATGGCGCCGTCGATTGGGGACAAGGCGTGCAAATGTACAACGCCGCACGCTGGGCCGGCAAGGACGACCTCGTCATGCTCGTCTACCCGGGAGAAAACCACAGCCTTCGTAAGGAAGAGAACATGGTCGACTACCACTACCGCGTCCTCGAATGGTTCGGTCATTACCTCAAGGAAAAGGAAGCCCCAAAATGGATCACCGAAGGAAAATCCTATCTCGACCGAAAAGAAGAATTGGAAAAGAAAAAGGAAAAAGACAAGCAATCCGCCGCCAAACCAGCGAATCCGCCAAGTCCATCCCCCAAAGTAAAATCTTCAGCCGAGCCAAAAAAAGAAGAAGAACCAAAGAAGCGCGGGGATCGGAAAAAGAGCACAAAGTCCAATAAAAATTAAGTCAGGCGAATCCCTCAATCACCCCCTCTTGTAAGGCGATTTCTTCGTAAACCCACATTGCGCAGGTCCAGTATCAGATGTCGGGATCGGTCCAGTCCTCCACGTTCACGTCGGTGAGTTCCCAAATAAGGGGATACGCCGGTCGGCACGCAGCGTCATGGGTCCACACTAGAACTGGAAATGGCATGGCCATATTAGCCCTCTCGGCTTTAACAATTACACAAAAGAGTGCATCCGCACCGAACGCATCAAGAGTTTGCAGATGGGCCCAACTTCTACCAAGATACCGTCCAGCTGACACAAGATGAGTGAACCCAGACCCCAGCCCAACCACAGTCAGAGCGCCGATGCCCACACCGCCAAACGAGGCGACCAAAAAAAAACGGACAAGCCTCCCCACCTGGTAGCGCCCACGAAAGCGGAGACCGCCCTCCTTCCTCCCTTCTCGGGAGTTTCTCCCCACGAAATCCATGTCCCGAAAACCCGGTCCGAATGCCTCGACGCTGTCGATGAAATTCTCAGCGCAGGAATTGGCGGTTTCGACACCGAAACCAAGCCAACCTTCCAAAAAGGAGAGAAATGCAAGGGCCCGCACGTGGTGCAATTTGCCCTCACCAACAAAGCCTTCATCTTCCAGCTTCATCGAAACGATTGCGAGCAAGCCGCTGCCGAACTCATCTCCTCAGAGGACGTCCTCAAAGTCGGCTTTGGATTAAACAACGATCATGGACAGATCCGAGATCGATTCGGAATCGCGCTCAATCATGTTCTCGATCTCGACCAAATCTTCCGCAAAATGGGATATCGGGGACAGATCGGCATACGCGGAGCCATCGGAGTTCTGCTCAAACAGGGCTTCAAGAAGTCCAAGAGAACAACCACCAGCAACTGGGCCCTTCCCGAGCTCAACCAACGACAATTACTCTACGCCGCCAACGACGCCTTTGCGGCCCTGAAGATCATGGAGGCTTTGGAGCGAGAGGGAGAACACTCATCACCCAAGGAAAGTAGCTAAGTTAGCCACCTGCGAAGACCGGATTAAAACCCGCCTCCTCCAGGATTCGCCTCACCTCTTCCCTCTTATCTCCTTGGATTTCAATGCAGCCGTCTTTCACTGTGCCTCCCACTCCACAGGCTTTCTGCATTTTCTTTGCCAGTTCCTTTTTCTCGGGAAGGCCAATCCCCGTAAAATCCTTCACCATCGTCACAGACTTACCCCCGCGATGCGCGGTTTGACGGACAATGTCCACACGCCCCCGATTGGTAACTTTTTGGCCACGCTTCGAAATCCTCGGAGGCAACTGCCCTTCCGGTCCCGATGGCAAATTACTCAGTGCATCCAAGGCATCAAAGGCATTCGGCATTTCCGGTTCTTCCAGCAAATGCTTCGCCTTATCTTTCCTCCGGCTCATCCCGTCTATTCAAGGATGAGAATGCACGGACCCCAAGAACAAAACATCCCAATCCGGTCAAAGCCGAGGAGGGATGTGACATTAAATTCGAGTCAGATAAGAATCACTTCACCACAATTTCTCCACGCATCAGGATAGCGTGCCCCGGGAAAGTGCAGACAAAGGGATACTTTCCAGGCTTATCGAAGGTAATCTCGATGGTTTCCTTTTTGTCTGGGTCCAGAAGCTTGGAAGCGGCAAGAATATCAGAACTCTCGGGAACAAACTGCTTTTTGAAACCTTCAGCACCAAGTTCAATCGCAAGATTAGCCACCTTGTCGGCTGCTCCCGGCTTTACGATGATCAGGTTGTGCTGCATGACATCGGGATTATTGAAAACGAGCTGCAGTTTCTTGCCGGCAGGAACCTCAAGAGTCTTCACATCATACTTGATCGACTCATAGACACAGTTGACTTGGGCGGTCACCAGATTCTTGGTCTCTTTGATGATTCCCTTGGGGTATTTCTTCTGCTTCTTTACCTTAACCACTGCGTTGTTGAGAGTGGCGACAGCAAAGTTGTAGACATCCTGATAGTTCTTATCGACACCAGCAGCTTTCGCCTTCTCAACAATTCGGAGACCGTTAGTTTTGTCGAGATAGGAAGCAACGACCATGGCTTCAAGTCGAACAGTCCCGTTTTTGTCACCCGCAGCCATGTCGAGCAGGGTGAGATGATCAGGAATGACATCCAGGTTGTAACGTAAAACACGCACTGCGGCGGCTCGAACTCGTTGATCTTTGGAAACAAGCAGTTCCTTCAGCAATGATGCATCGACCTTGTCAGCTCCCCAGGTAACCCATAGGGCTTCGAGTTTTAGGCGATCATCACTCTGTTTGGAAGCCCACGCAACCGCAGCAGGGACGACTTCCTCGGCCTTGCGCTCACGGAGTTCGCGACGGGTGCGATAGCGCATTCGGTCTTCCGGAAGAGTGAGGTTGGAAAGCAATTGACCGATGGATGCTCCGTCGACTTTAGCAGGCTTGACCAAGGGACGATCAGGGTAAGTCACACGGTAGATTCGTCCGTGAACATGGTCGCGATACGGATCACGCGCATTGTGCTGCATGTGTCCGATCAGGGTGTTCTGCCAATCGGCGACGTAAAGTGATCCATCAGGAGCAAACTCAAGATCGACCGGGCGGAAGTTCCGGTCATCCGAAACGAAGAGATCATGCACATACTCGGTAGAGAATCCGGTATCCTTTTCCACCATCTTGTGCTGCTTGGCACCGAGATATCCGATATTGTTGTTGATGAGGATGTCACCTTGGACTTCATCAGGGAAATGACGGCTTGAGACCACTTCAATCCCCGAAGTCGGACGGACCTTGTTACTGGTGAGAATATCGCGGGCTTTCATATTTGCGCCGTAGCGGACTTTCACGGTCCCCGGAAGCATCCAGGTCATGCTGGGGCCTGATGTATGAAGGAAAAAGTCCTGCCCATACTTGTCAAAGGCAACACCCCAGGGATTTGGAATGCTGTATTGGGAGTAGCGCATGATGTGCTTTTTCTGCGGGCTGTAACGGAAAAATCCGCCATTCGTTCCCCGCGCTGGACCGTAGACGCTCTCGGTGTTGGAGTGCAGGAAAACCCCTTCGCACATCACGAACGCGCCACTGGGGTCAGCACAAAATGCCGAGATCGCGTGGTGGGTGTCGTGATCGTCAAAACCACTCAGAATCACTTCCTTTTCGTCATAGCGATCATCACCATCGACATCCCGATAACGAATCAAGTTTCCGCTCTGGGACACGTAAACACCATCGTGGGAAATCTCGAAGCCAATCGGGATATGAAGATCATCGGCAAAAATGATCTGGCGGTCGGCCTTTCCGTCGTTGTCGGTATCTTCAAGAATAATCAGCTTGTCCTTTGGTTTGGGATCTCCGACCCGGTAGTGAGGATAGCTTTCCATGGTAGCGACCCAGAGGCGCCCTTTGTTATCAAAGGCAAGCTGTACTGGATTTTTCAGGTCGGAAAAAGTCTCCTCCGAAGCAAAGAGTTCAATCTTGTATCCGTCAGCCACCTTGATCTTGGTTTGAGCGACTTTACCCGGAGCATATTCGACAGGACCATTTTTATTACTCGGCTTATAATTCGTTTTCACCGGAGGAAGTTCGGTGGTCTTAGCGTCCGCCGCTTTGACATCGAAACTCGATCCTCTCAAGGTCGCCCAGATCGCTTTGTCACGAATTACCGTCATTTCACGGGTCTTCTTAATTTCGAAAGGATAATTGTCCGGTCCAAATGGATTATAGCGACGTCCATAAACATGAACTCCATTGGGAATCTTGAAATCGTTCAACCACATGAAATTTTTTTCGGTGACCGCAGCATGAACGGCCTCACGCTTTCCTTTTCCCGCACTGTTCTTTCCAAAGAGAGCTTTGGTCAATCCGGGAGCAAGCTTCCGGTATCCGGCATCGTTTAGAAGAGCGCCGTCTCTAGTGAGTTGCTCGCCCGAAGCATACCACTTCTGACTTGGAGTAAAGACATCCACAAACAAGACTCCGTTGGCTTTCGCTACTTCCTTCATGGCCTCGGAGTAGACTTGCAAGTTGGCATTCTCCTCTTGCCCGTTTGGAACACTGAATTTGGTCGAGAGATCCTGAATGGCATTCGGCGAAACGAGAGCCAGCTGCGGAATGGATTCCCCGTTATATTTGCGCGAGAGCGTATGCTTCAAAAAGGCTTCAAGCTCCTTCTTGAATCGCTCGACATCAGCCGCGCCTTCGAAAGAGGAATTAAATCCAAAGAACGCGACAATGGTATCTGCGCCCATGCGGGTCAGCCATTGATCAGGAGTTTCGAAATGACCGACCGGCTTTGACGATGCCTGCAAGGCCTTGGGAAGAAGTTCCTTCGCTCCGGGAAAAGCATACTGGCGCTCCTGATCACGTCCGGGATGCGGTCGGAAGCCCGGCGTATTTCCCTCGTCTCCCATATTACGAATGGTCAGGTCCTGACTCGGAAAAGACAGATAGATCTCCGTTTCAAAATGCCCAAAGTGATTCATCCGCGAAGCCATGCCCGTTCCAATGATCGCGATGGTGTCGCCCTTGTTCACCGAGAGCTTCGAAGGCGCGGTATTGGCTTTGAATTCAACCGCTTCCGGATTCATCGGAGGCAGCACCCCTTTAGAGAGCTTTTTCTGGGCGGAGACGACCTGCGGACTCAAACAAGCCAGCGAGGCGACTAACAGGGATTTCAGAGATAGAGACTTCATAACAAACAGCGCAAGGGTTGACGGTGAAACCGTTGCCAAGCGGCACCATAGGAATTCTCCGGGAAACCTCAAGGCAATCGAGAGACATTAACGCTTAAATTCCCCACCACCCATCAGGCTCTCACGGGAGAAACCTATCCACCGCGTCAGGGTCCTTGAATCACCAAGACGCCATGGCCTGCTGCGTTCAGATCACAAATATCTGCGACCTTACATTGCTGCAATTTCCACCTCTGGCGTCGATCACTTGCGACGGCGTAAAGCCAACAAAGTCAAACCAAACAGAGACAGAACGGTCTGACCAGGCTCTGGAATTTGGCCAACTCTAATGGGAGCACCAGAGTCTTCGAATGCCCATTGATGGATGACGCCTGGAGTATCGTCATCCTGAAGAGTTACCTCTATCCATCCGTTCACAAGCGTGGCGTCATCAAGTTCGAGTTGGAATCCAATGAAACCCGCAGTCCCTGAAAGGAAGGAAGGAAAATGCGAATTCACACCGAATGACGATCCAAAATCATTCCCGAACGCCAACTCGCCACTCACAATGGCACCGATTCCCAAATTGACAATTGGGTCGGTATTGTTTGCCGCACTCCTCGCCGGTTGCCAACTTGGAGTAGTGGAGTCCTCATCGGCGTCATTGGTGATCCCCAAACCACCGCGCGAGAAATTCGCATCGCCAGCGGAGAACCCCGCGAGGTCATTACTTACCAGCCCCGATTCAAGATCGACGGTGACGCCTGCGAAGGTCGTTGGGATAGGAATATTCTGATCCGGAAAGTGAATCAGAGCCGCACTTGCCACGGAGGTGAAGCTGGCAACAAGAATTGTAGCAACAGGGAGGTGATTTATAATCTGGCGCATAATAAGGGAGATTAAATTCTATTAAGGTTGAGAGAAAAGGTTGAGCTAGGGTCCGACGCTCACATTGACCCGACCATAGCGTGCTTTTCCTCCGCTAATCGGTAACGCGAGAGGAAATTCGGTCTGCACTGCCTCGATCGCTACACCGCCGCTCACACCAGTGGCGATCACTTCCGGGGCAACCACGCTGGTTTCGAATGGTTGACTAAGATCGTTGCGGCTGAATTCATCGTCGATCGTGAGCCCTACCTGCGCAAAATCTGCGCGGCGAGTGTGGCGGAGATAAAACTGACCCGTCAATGGATCAACCCAGATTATCGGCGGTCCAAGAGCCAGGATTTCTCCTGCAGAGGCATCGACATTAAGGCCTCCAGCGGGAACCGAGACAGACGGGTCGAGACCGAGGGCGAAATTCACCAGATTGGTCTCACCATTCGTAGCGATAGCAGCATCTGCACCTGGTCCAGAATTCGCAGTCGAACCGTAGTAAACCAGACGCCAGGCTTCCCGGGTGGTGACACTTGAGCCGGCGGCAATCACGTTATCAAACGACAAGCCACCGTTAAAGTCCCCAAGAGCGGCTCCCGCAATCTGGAAGACGAGTTTCGAGACCAGGCTTGCCGTGCCGGCATAAGCTAGCTCTCCGGTAACCACATCAGGCACTCCATCGATCGCTCGATTGGCTACCCCTCCATTGATCGTCGGATGGTCGAGCGCTACAGTGTAGCCGGTGGAAGTCAAACCAAGTCGGATATTCACCTGAGCCGCCTCCGCGTTCCCTCCGGTGCCAGAAACATCCTGCGAATTCGGAATCGTATTGAAGGAGCTGAGCTGGGTCAATGCTCCCACCGAGTCAACATGGTAAAGACTCTTACCTCCAGGTCCGGCATTGGCCCCATTAATCAGTAATTCAAAGGATTTCTTCCCTGTTGGATCCAGACCGATGATGCGGCTGTTCTTATCAGTGGTGGATGTGCGGATTTGAGCAAGATCGAAGGAAATTGTTCCGGTGTTACCTCCACTAAGATCAATAGCCCCGTCAAAAACCGCACAAATTTCGCCTTGAGCAGGATTCCCGGGACGATCCTGCTTAAACATGGTATCGACGCCATCACCGCGAGCATCGCCCACTTCGGTAACCAATCCTGGTGCGGCCCCACCGGAGGAGACAGTCAAAACGTTCGCCCAATGTCCGGTGGCGGTGCCGAGATTGGCGGCACTTGGAGCATCAGTCCCAAGAAGCGTCCCGCCTGGCGTATCAAGCGGATTAACTCCCTCAAAATCCGCGAAGAAAACAGTCGTGCCTGCCCCATCACTGATTGTTGTGGTTGCGTTATCCTGAACACCGATACTACCAAGAGTCGGATTAGAAATCGTCGCGATGATTGTTTCACCGGGATCTGCAACTCCATCATCATAGACGAGAGGATTCACTGTAGCACTCGTTGTTGACGCTGGAATTGTTACCTGCCCAATCGGATTGAAGTCAGTCGCATCGGCTGTTCCGGCATAAGAAAGATCAACTGTTACCGGGACGCTGGACGCAACACTGGCGGTTACGGTGAAGCTCGCAGCACTTCCTTCGGTCGACGCTGCCCCACCAGAAATGGTGTAAACCGGGGCGGCATCACCATCGTTGAGAAGCGTTCCAGCTGTCGTTGCCTCCCCGAGGGTGGCTGGCCCGGTGACGCTATCGATCGTCACAAAGATCGTTTCCACAGAGCCTTCAAAAAAGTTGTCGGCAATCGTAGTGAGATCGAGAACAACACTGTCGGTTCCACTGGTAATGGTGCGACTCGCCTGACCGGTAAAGTCCGCTCCATCAGCTGCAGTGCCAGAGTAGCTCAGATTCACCGTGACATCGCCGCCGACTGCGGAGGCGGCGGTGAGGGTGAAGCCGGCGAGGCCTCCTTCGGTGACATTAGTCTGATTAGCTGCGATCGAAACCTGTGGGTTGTTATTGGTTCCACTGATGCGGGCCGTCACGGTTGCGGTCGCGAAGCTGCTTCCTGACAGCGTGTAGGTGAAGGTATCAGTGGCTTCCAGACCTGATGCGAGACCGTTAAAGGCGCCATTTGGATCGTAAGTCAGTGTTCCATCGGCTTCCAGTTTCACCGTCGCCCCGGAAGGCAGGTTCACAACCGTGGTACCCGGAACGAGAGTGGTCTCCCCTGCAAGTTCAACGATATTGCCTACAGTCGGCGTCGAAGCAGTTCCGAAGACGGCTGAAAAATTGGCAGCCCGAGCAGCCGCGTCGAGAACCGGGCCGCTGTAGACGCGCAACACTGCCATCTCACCATCGAAGCGATCATTGGCTTCATTGAAATCTGGAATATCCACCGTGCCGAAGGAACCAAGGAACGGAGCAATATTAACGTCACCACCGGTGCTCCCGTTGGAACGGCCGACACCCTCGCCATCCCCGCCGGACCAGTCGGTTAAGTTTGCGGCTGCTCCAGTGGTGATGTTGATTGCGGTCGAAGAATCGGCGAGGCTATTGTTGATGTAGAGTTCTGCGGTATTGGTGGCGAGGTCGACGGTTACCAGAACGTGCACGTAATCCGTATTGACTAAGGTTCCGACGACTTGCAGCACCACGGAACCCTGGCCGGCTGTGAAGATCAACTGGTCATCCAAAAGCACGAGCGACGAACCGGTGCCATTGCCACCAGAGCCCCATAATGGCTCATTGCCCAAAAGGTCGTCCGGTCGGAGCACCATCTCGAACGTTGCGGAGGTATTACTGATATTCGAGCCGTAGATATTTGAGGCCGAATCGGCTGAGACAGTGGGTGCGCCGCTCCCTGTTCCCGAAAGGTCATAGGCTGCCGTTACCCCTGGAGGCGCCCCGGTCAGGCTGGTGTTGAGCACCGACTGGGTCCCTGCACCTTCCATAATGAGATCGACACCCAAGCCACTGTTACCCCATGTTGCGCTGCTATTGCCGGCCTCGCTTGCATTGAAATCAGTCACCGCTCCGCCCGTGGGCGTGCCAGCAGCACCAAAGAGGTCATCGTTACTCAAGATGTTAATATTACCGCTCGCATTAGCGGTCACCAGCCCAACGTCATTCGAGGCACCCACAGCGCCCGTCGAGGTAATCGTAATCGTTCCCGTTACCGTAGCTGTGCCATCGCTTACTTCGTAAGCAATCGTGTCAACCAGAGTTGCTCCGTTGGCAAGTGTCCCAATATCGGCAGAAGTGGTGGGATCGTATGTGAAGCTTCCGTCAGGATTGATGGTAACGGTTGCCTCCTCACTGCTGAGGATGCTAAGCCCGCTGAGGCCGACTGGATTTCCATCAATCGATACCACCGTGAGCGTGTCATTGGCATCGGCGTCGCTGTCGTTGGCCAGGACGTTAAAGGAGGGACCAGAGAGATCCGTCCCGCTCGCGCTGTCATCGACAACAAGTGGGTCATCATTGACGCCGGTGAGCGTAATATCGACGGTCCCCACCGTTTCGGCGAAAGCGAAATCAGTGACGGTGTAGGTGAAACTATCCGACGCAACATCCCCATCGTCGAGCGCCTGGATCGCTGGTGAATTCGTCGGGTCGTAGTTGATGACGCCGGTCCCGGAGACCGTGACAGCGGCACCCATGGTGCTACTGGCGTCGAAATTGGTAACCGAGAGACCAGTGCCGGAATCATTGCCCAATACATCCGCGCCTGCATCGACGGCGGTGACAACGGTATCCTCATTGGTAGAATTACTGTCGTTGTTGACAACTGTCGCTGCGCCGATGCCAATGACAAAGCTGCCGGTGGCCACGATGCCGCTACCACTGTCGTCCTCGACCGAGAAGCCAAATCCGTCGGTCCCCGCAGCGGCGCCAGCGGCGAAAGTAATCAGGCCGCCGTCGACATCCGACTGCGTGAAAGTCCCACTGACCGCAAGGGCCACGCCATTATTACTCAGCGTGCCCAAAGTAGGAGCCGAGGTAAGCGTGTAGGTAAGATCGGCCGGAGCGTCGTCCGCATCAATCGCCTCCAACAGCGCCGTTGTAACTGTGCCAGTCGTGCTGACCAACACCGAGAGCTGGGAATTTTTAACGATTAAGGGATCCGTGGATGGCTTCAGGCTTTCGATGCTCAATCCCTGGAGCGCGATCGTACTGCCCGCTCCCTGATCGGCATTACCAAGGCGCTGGGTTGCAAGCTCCACTTCCTGACCAATCGTCAACCCGAGGATCGCCCCGCCCCAACTGCCCGAGGTTCGAACCTGGTTGTCTCGATTATACTGGCAGCCGCGTCCGTATGCGAGCGGTCCAGCATCAGCATTGTCGATCTGCCAACCGTGCAGCGGCATGATGCGATCCTGAGTGTCATTGGCAGTGTCACTGGTCGTGAAAACGGTGCCAAAAAACAAGTAGTCGGAATCTTGGTTGACCGTCACCGCGCTCCCACCACTGGTGTGGCTAAACCTCGACGAGGAGGCGTCGACCTGAGTGGCAAAGGTCACCGGATCCGGTCCCGGATTATCATTGACCTCCTGATTGGTGGTATCGAGTAGCGAGATATACTCGGCAGCGGAAGGCAGTTTGACCATGGTGATTGCCGTCTCGCCGCCTTGGATCACACCATTGGTGCCAATGCCGGCCTCCTTATTGACTTCGACATTGAGCACCTGTCCCGCAGTGGCGGAAATGATCCTACCGATCGCGGCCACGCCATTATCAGTGTTCTCGTTGCCTCGAACGTAGGTGGTCGTCTCCGAGCCCGCGACCTCCACACCGTCAAGGGTGAGGCGCTGGTTGTATTGAGTCCGAGTATTATTGTCCGCCTTTTGAACGCTGGTATTGGCGAAAATAAGATAGAGCCCGGCCTCGTTGAGAGTGATGTCACCGCTGGTTGTGCTGAACGAAAAGGCGGTTCCCAAGCTGGAGTCGGCACTGATCGTGTCGTAGGCCACGTCAATGAAGTTCGAGGTGTTCACTCCGGTCTGGTTGGCGGTGCGCTCGAGGTTGAGGTAGTCCCAGGTATCTTCGAGCTTGAGCAGTTGAATGGCGGTAAGCCCGGGAGTGCGCAGCGGCAGGTTGGCATCCCCGTTGTTATCCGAGCGCCGGGTCTCGAGAGTTAGAATGTCGTCGTCAGCCGCGACGGTGATGATCCCTCCACCGGACATCACTGCCTCGTCGGCTCCGCCGGCGCGGCGAATATAGCCTTGGGCACGGCCAACTGCCAGCTGGGATCCGGCAAGCGTGAGATTGGTTTGAAATTCGGCGCGGTTGTTTCCTCCCGGATCGTTGATGCGAGTATTGTAGAGCACCAGATGCCGACCGGAACTAAGCCCGATCTGGGTGGCGTCCGCCGTCGATGGATTCAGCTCATAGCTGGCATCGCTCGCAATGGTGGTATCGAAATCATTGACCAGCGCTGCACCAAGGGTGCCTGCGCCGGGCGCGGCGGCGAGAGTTTCACCACCAACAGCTTCGACGAAAATCGCCTTGTCGGAGAATGTCCCGCCAGGAGTGACGGCTGCGTGAGTTGTCGGGCATAGCGCTGAGATCATACTCGCTCCAGCGAGGGCGCTTAGCTTGGAGAATATTTGAGAATGGGGCTGTTTCATGAGGTTTTTTTTGGTAATCTACCCCCCAAGCAGGGCTTGAAGAGGGAGAGTTAAAAAAGGTTAGTTTTTAAAGGGAGTAAAATAAAACAGAATACAGCAAAGGCGCTGATCTGTAGAAGGATACCGCCTAACGTCTGACTGAAATATCCAGAGGTGACAATCACTTTTTTGCCTCAATTTTCACCCTCATCCACAAACCGATTCCACCGCCCTCTTTGGGGGTCATTCGGCCTACCGCTAACCCGGAAAAGGAACCCACACACCACGTCAAAAAACCACTGGAGCCGCTGGTCGGATTTGAACCGACGACCTATTCATTACGAATGAATTGCTATACTTGTTTTTGGTTTCTGTAAACCCCTTGAATCTACAGAGTTAAACCGAATTAATGCCAGAAAATCAATGGTTTTAAGAATTTTCACGAAGAAGACATTTTCTTACTTTTCGCGCAATAAGAAGGGCTGTTTGCTACACTGTATTGCTACACTCTTTAAAACGCTCGACTTTGAATCTGCTGTGTCTGCTGGGTGGAGAAGCAATAAACCTCATGCCCAAAATATGTGGGGGTAATATTGGCTCTTTAGAAAATGAAAAAACACTCCCCCGCCCATAATCGGGGCCAATGATGTTTGTTGTTTTTTAATCAATGGGGTGGATGACCTGCTAGCTCCCAGCGGGAAAAGCAAAGCGCAAAAATTTCTAACTTTAGTATCGTCAAAAATGCTTTGGCTAATACATACGACCTAAAGGTATGGGAAAAAGAAGCATCA
>Ga0115013_10001179_pt1 | contig 15287 bp, 15 predicted proteins | sample SouAtlMetagenome_2_FD_88686 | JGI IMG/M metagenome (GOLD analysis project Ga0115013, IMG submission 88686) | Marine eukaryotic phytoplankton communities from Atlantic Ocean - South Atlantic ANT15 Metagenome | ecosystem: Environmental > Aquatic > Marine > Oceanic | place: South Atlantic Ocean...
TAACCAAGAAGCCAAAAAAATGTTACAACTTGACCCAAAAACTGCGGTTTCATAAAGGGCAAAAAGAGAAAGAAAAAAAGATATAAAAATAGCACTTGTAGATAACAAACAAGAACCGGAAGTTCCAATAAAACGACCGAAACAAGCACAAAAAAAAAAACTCAAAAAAGGAAATAACAAAATACAAAGATACATCGATAATAAATATTATATAAGATTAGTAATCCTTTATCTATAAAACGTTATTAAAAACAAAAATTTAAGAAGATAAAAATTTCAAAAAGTTGTTTTTTGTTTTACGTTGTAATAAAATCTTAGAAACAATTGATGGACTAACTAAACGGATTGAATTTGTTTTTGTTGTATTAAGAATAAGAGGATATAATAATGTAATAATACAATTTTTTTGAAATGTTGTAATTAATTTTTGATCCGTTAAAGCAAGTTCCGTTAATTTTAAAGAGCTAAAAGTAAAAATAGAAGAAGAAAATTTATGAATAGCATATAAAGAAATTTGTTTAAAGTAAAAACAAATAGTTATTAATAATATTTTAAACTTAGAATAAAAACCGCGTAACATAAAAAAGGTTTGGAAATTATTAATCAAAGTAGTTTTATGCGTACTATAAGAAATTAAAAGATCACTTTCAAATTTTGAAGCACGATCCTCGAAACTATTAAAAACAGAAGCGGATAAACTATTAAAACAATAGAAAATAAAAGAAAAAAAACATAAAGCAAGAAGAATCTCTTCGTTAAAAACAATAAATTCAACTAAACAAAGAGCAATAAAAAGAAGAAGAAAAACAATAAAAAAAATATCAAACATCATTAATTAAGAGATAATAAGACAACGATTACGACTACCACATGATTAACACAAAGGATCTATTATAGAATTAATTAATAGAATAGATACTATTACAATATTACATAGTAACTACGTTACTATATAACATTGTAATAGTATCTAATAATATTAACGTAGTTAATATTATAACATTAAATATTAACTACGTTAATATCTAACATTATAATATTAACTACGTTAATATTGTTTTACCCTTTAGTTCCTAAAGGGAAAAAGCCCCTGGCGTCATTTTTTGAAAAAAACGCTAAAATTTAGCAAATATCCTTCAAAAAATAAGGCAATCATGGTTTTTGGTTGCGTCTTTCGATGCAAAAATCTATAAAGGACCACACGTTCGATGGTTTGCTCAATAGACCAAGTCACTTGCTTGCAAGTGAAACACTTTGTAATTCTCTACAAAGAGATAGTAGTTTTATGGTACAACGACAACCGTTATTTTTACTCGAAAAAATAACAAAAACTGCATATAGTAGATCTTTTTAATTCTAGGTTTCAAAGGAAGGAATTTTATATTACAATTGAAACATTTACCAAAAGAGCACCTCAAGTTTACATTTGGAAAATACATTTTTTATGGTAAAATGACAACCTTAAACTTTTAATACGGGGTGGGGCAGGTCCCGCGATTATTATATATTTTTTGAATTTCACATTCTAAGCTTGGAGCAGTCAGTTTATTAGGATATTTTTGTAATCCATCCCTCGGTCGCTAAAATATCTTAGTTATTCCCTATCATATCATTTTTATAACTAAAATTCTTCACATCTCTCTTAAATTTATACTATGAAAAAGCAAAAATAAAAAAACCAAAAAATAGTGCTCTCCGTTAATTATGCTATTTATACTGACTTCGCATAGAAAGAGCGCCTTAAGCTTACGTTTCGTATGTATGTCGTCGAGAGTAGTATATCAATAAATGGAAAAGTTGGATTGACAAATCCAACTTTTTACCCAGAGCCCGTCTTAAGAGGTCATGTGCAAAGAATTAAATAATCCCGTTAGGTTAAAAGTTTTAATTAAAAAGTCTTAAAATTCCTGTCAAAGAATTTCTTTAAATAAGCATCTATATTTTGTGTTCTTGCGTTTGATGGCAAAAGCAAATATTGATTACATTCTTTAATAATAAAATTATAAGCGTATTACAAGATTCGAACTTGTATGTTTATAGCAAATGTAAAGCTAAAAAACTACCTGATACGCTGGTCTAAGAATAGGTTATTGGTTTTAAAAATATAAAAAAGATAATTTTAATCTATTTTTTTCAAATTTTGATGTTTCTTCCTTATAATGGAAACAAAAAATAGTTAATCAAAAATCCATTTTTTTAAATTTTTAATGTTTCTTCTTTATACAGCTACAAAAAATAGTGAATTTGTTTTATTTAAATAATTTTTTTCTTTTACTTTTAGTTTTAAAAACCTATAAAATAGTGTCTAAAAATCGTTTTAGTTTACAAAAAAATATATACATCCAAATGTCATTTTCGCGTGAATGTTCTTTCATTATAGCAGTTACAAAAAATAGTGAATTTATTTTATTTACCATACTCGGATTTGAACCAAGAATCATCTAATTAAAAGTTAGTTGCTTTACCATTAAGCTATATGGTAGGAAGATTATAAGTAGATTCGAACTACTATTTTGTAAATTTGCAATTTACCGCATTACCAACTATGCTATATAATCTAACTAAGTTTAGCACAGTGCTTATTTTAAATTTCAACACAAACGATTTGAACGTTTAAGCTTTAAATAAGCATTTGATCCTAAATCAAACGTGTATCCCAATTCCACCAGTGTTGATTCGTTTTGATGGTTTTGAACCAACATTTTTTGTTTAGAAGACAAAAGCTTTCTCCAATTAAGCTAAAAACGATCGATCTTATTTTGTTTTATGGGAAATTCAGATTTTAATACCAAAACTACCATATTTTGTATTTTGTGAAACCCAACTAAAAAAGATAGTATTTGAAACACTTGTATTTTGAATTTTACCAAATTTCAAGCATAATTTTTGTTTTCTACCGGTCCTTGTTTTTCTTCATTTGCCTGAGCACAATATCTTTAAGCCGTTAATATTATCTTTGAATAAATATAAAAAGAAATTTGTGATTTTTAATAGGCCAAGCTGTAAGTTTTTACTGAAATTTTTATCTTTTAATCTATTTGGTTCGTTTAGTTGTTTTATAACATAATAAGAAATAATTTTTGGAGAAAATAAAAAAAATGGTAGCTTTGATAACATTATTTTTTCGGTAAATTCACATAAAATGTTTCTATTATTAAAATTCAATTTAGATATAGCCTTTTTTTGTTTTTTCATATAAAAAAATCTTGTAGTTGTTGTTAAATCTTTCAAATTTTTATATATTTGGTTGTTATTAAACAACCTAGAAAAAATATTGTATTTTTTTGAATTTTTTATTATAACATCATTATTTGTATAAAAATTTAAGTTAAATAACACAATTTTTGTTAAACTTAAAATATTTTGTGTTGTATATCATAATGAAGAATAATTGTTAAAATTATAGTTGCTTATAAAAAGATTCCAATTTAATCTTTTTTTTAATCTTAAATTTGTTGGGTTTATTTTTTGACTCATCATTAAAATTTACAGATAATGTAAGATTCGAACTTACGATAACATAATTGTTATATTTGTTTTCAAAACAAACGGTATAATCCACTAACCAAATTATCTCGTTTTTATTTATCTTACCAAATAATTGTAAAATTTTTAACGAAATTTAGACAGTAATCTGCCATTAATATCTTTTGAAGAATAAAAATTTACTACAAAGTTTTTATTCTTTTGTTCAATTAATTTTTGTTTCGGTCGTTTTTTACTAGGTAAAGATATTAGTGAAAAATCATTAATAGAAGTTAAATAATTTAAATCATATTTTAAAAAAATTATCAAAAATGCTTTTTTATCTTTCCCTCTTTTTTCGAAACTTGAAATGAAATTATTTTTTAATAATAAGTTTAACAATTTTATAGTTTTGTAATTCGATGTTATTTTAACGATAAGTTGTTTTTTTAATAAGGCATTTTTTATTTTGTTTCATATTGTTAGGTATGTAAAATTCATCAAAAATAGTATCTTTACTAACTTCTATTTTTTTTAATTATTAATATCAAAAACACTTCTATAGTTTTACCGTCAAATTTTTAAATTTTTAATTGTGTTTAAATTATAAAGTTTTTAAAATTAGTATGGAAATAATTGGATTTGAACCAATAACATTTTACATGCAAAGCAAAAACTCTACCAATTAAGTTATATTCCCTATTTTTTTAATAGATTTAATTCATCTTGTTCCAGCCACTGATTCATCAACGACTACTTTGTTACAACTTGCTTAAAATTATCTATATTAAAATCACGTTCATTTCTTTGTATTATATTTAAATATTCATTTAATAACAAATAGTAAGTTTAAGAATAAATAAAATTAATAAAGTTTCAATTAAAATAAAATTTCTTAAGGTGATGGGCGATAAGTGTAAGAAAAATTTAGTTTTTCACGAGAATATTCTAGTTTCTCATTACTTTTCATTCTGGCTTTATACTTTTGAATTGCAAAAAAAGTAATCGGAACTTTGCAAATTTTTTATGGTTAGCTTAAATTTTTTTTTATTAAGCCGCTTTTTATGATTTGCATTATATCACACGAAAAGCCCTTTACATAAAAGCCATAAGGATTTAGACGTAGTTTTTATTTTCAATTTTCTTATTGAAATTGATGTTTACATAGTATTTAACAAATATTGTTAAAATGTAAATGTAAAAGAAAGTTTCGATCTTTATTGGAATAAACCAAACATTTCAAAATAAGATCTGAGCGACAACCATGCAACATTTGTAATACGGTAAATTTTATAATAAGCAATCTATAAAAAATTGCTAAAGTAAAAAGCAAAAATCGTAATATGCAAGTAAAGGTAAGGTTCGTGCGTTTTATCAAATTAAATCGCATGATCCACGAATAATATTTTTCCTCGCCTAGTTTTTAAAGGTTAAATCTTGCGATCTTAATTGTCAGGTTAATCTTTTTACTTTAGCTATTCGTTTTATAACTAATAAAACAATAAAGATTTTCGTTGATAGCTTGAACTAGAAGAGTGTCTAATTCTTGTTGATCCTCAAGCTTTAGCAATGTCTAAGTCAGTAAAAACAATCGTTGTTGTTTTAAAATTATTTTGAAAGTTGTCTTCACTTATGATATTCCGAATGTAATAAGCACATTTTATCGTTTTTAACATTCATTCTACTTTCTTATAAATTACTCAAAAATATAGTTTTTTCAAATGCATTAATAATTTTTAATCTTTATTATTATTCTATAAATTATTATAATTGCTATTTAAACCTAGTAATTTCGCGTAACGTTTATTTTTTATGTATTACCGACTCTTCTGGCACATAATTAGAGAAAATTTTTAACGTACAATAATCATATATTTAAAGTGTTTTGACATATAGAAAAAGTTCTTTTATTGTCATTCAAAATTACTGGATCAAACTTTTGTTCATTGTCCAATATTCTTAACTGCGATTCTTTTAGAATTTAGTTTTTGTTACAGAACTAATCGGACAAATTAATTCGTGAAAATTTGTTAAGGATTCTTGGCCAAAACAAATTTATGCTTGTTCGTTTACCTAATCCTGTAAAAACGCATTTTTCATTCTAAATAAATAATAAAAAAGAGCTATTTTTATGTTACTCCGCTTTAACATATTATGATAAAAATATCAATAAATTAGCATGTTAAAATATTTTGATAACGTTAAGCTGAGCTAAAACCAAACTCATTATAAATCAAATATAAAAATCCAATTACTTTCCATGGGATTTGAACCCATATTTTAATTACGAAAAAATTAAGTCCTAACCTAATTAGACGAGAAAAGTTTAAGTTTTTAACCTTTAAGTGAATTTATAAATTCTATCGAAATAGTACCTCTCACACGATAATAAATTACTAAAATGGCCAAACCTATTGATGATTCTGCAGCAGCAACTGTTAAAATAAAAATTGCAAAAATTTGCCCAAGTATATCATCAAGATAATAAGAGGAGATCAAAAAGCTAAAATTAATAGCTAGCAAAATTAGTTCAATACAAACAATTATTAACAAAACGTTTTTTCGATTAATAAATATGCCTAATAAACCTATAAAGAATATTGCAAATGGTACAAAAAACAGTGTTATAAAATTCATCGATTTTGTCTATTGTAAATAAATGCTTTTGTCGCAATTTTTATACGTGCTTTTTTTAAAAAGGGTATAATAAATTTTTCATGGTAGCCACAAATTTCAATTAAAATATCACCCTTTTTTATATAAAATGCCCAATATTTAAATTTACCTTTTCCTCTACCTAATCTTACTTCATTAGGTTTCTTTGTAATTGGTATATTAGGAAATATTCTAAAGAATATTTGCCCCTTTTTTTTTAAAAATCTTCTTAAAAAACGACGAATAGATTCCATTTGAAAGTTTGTTACAATGCCTGCTTCAGAAGCAATTAAACAAAAGTTAGAGAACCTTAAAAAGGTAACTTTATTATCATTTATTGGGGCAATCTTTTTGCCGGAAAACGATTTATTAAATTTTGGTTTTTTAGGAGAAAGAAACATCATTATAAATAAGCTTAAAAGGACTCGAACCTTTAACTTATACCTTATCAAGGTATCACTCTAACCAATTGAGTTATAAGCTTGATTACCAAAAAATGGAATTGAACCAATACAATCGAATTATGAGTTCGAAGCACTAACCAATTATGCTATTTTGGTATTTTCATTAATGAAGGCTGATAGCGTCATTTAGATATATACATAATAAAACAGTAAAAACATAAGCTTGTAAAAAAGCAATACTAAGTTCTAAACCCACAATAGCAAAAATAACAATTAATGGCAGTATATGAGCTACTGTTAAAAGGCCTCCTGCGGAAAGCATAGTTCATGCAAAACCTGCTAAAATTTTAAGTAAACAATGACCAGACATCATATTAGCAAATAGTCGTAACGCAAGCGAAATAACACGAAAACTATAAGAAACAAGTTCAATCATCACTAGTAATGGTGCTAATGCTATTGGCGCACCCGGTGGTAAAAATAATGAAAGCATATGGAAACCATGTGTTTTAATACCAATCACATTAATTCCAAAAAAAGCTAAAATTGCAAGCCCTAAAGTAACGGCTATATGACTAGTTACTGTAAAACTGAATGGAACCATTCCAAGCAAGTTACAAAAAAAAATAAAACAAAAAATCGTAAAAAGCATTGGAAAGTATAAAGGACCATTTTTTTTAACATTTTCAGTTAAAACATTAAAATATATAAATTCATAAATAAATTCCGCGGTGCTTTGTCATGCTGATGGTAATAATTTTGCATTTGAACAAGCGAAGTTAAAAAAAAGAAATGCAGTAGTACAAGAAATAAAAACTAAAATAGAAGAATTTGTGATAGAAAAATCCAATTGACCCAGAAAAATAGGGATAAAGCGATTAATAGAGAATTGTTCTAAAGGAGAAAAAATAAACATCGAAAAAAAAAGATTAACAAAAAGAGTATTAAAGCCAGTTAATGGATTTGAACCATTACTTCTTGATTACAAAACAAGCACTATAGCCATTAAGTCAAACTAGCAAAAAACAATAAAAGCTTTTATCAATTAATTTTCGAGAAAAACGAGATTTGAACTCGTACAATTTGTTTGACAAACAAAGATTCTAACCTATTAAATTATTTCCTCACAAATAGTTTTTAAAAAACAAACTATTTATAAGTGGTCGTATTTAATAAAAAAAATAGCAATTAAAAAGTAAATAAAATTAAGAATGCCATCATTAAAGCAAATAATGCGATTGCTTCCGTTAAAGCAAAACCAAGAATTGCATATCCAAACAATTGTTTCATTAAGTGTGGATTACGTGCAACACTTGTAATTAAAGCAGAAAAAACTGTACCGATACCAGCACCAACACCGGCTAAAGCAATAGTAGATAAACCAGCACCAATTAATTTAGCAGCTTGTAAAATCATCGAAAAAAAGAATAAACAAAAAAAATAAGAAAAAAAAATTAGTAATGATAGATTTGAACTATCAACCATTTCGGTGTAAACAAAATACTCTACCAATTAAGCTAATTACTAAACTTTTTTTATTATCAAAAGATTTGTGAGCTTAAATAAATTAATCAAGTTGTTCTTGAAGTCAAGTTATATATTTATTAACAGGCACTGCATCCACAGCAATAGGCATATTCCCATGACCAACACCACAAATTTCGGAACATTGCCCATAAAAAACACCTTCACGCAAAATAAACATAGAAGTTTGGTTTAAGCGACCTGCACAAGCGTCCAGTTTAATTCCTAAAGAAGGAATCGCTCAACTATGTAAAACATCTGCGGCAGTCACTAAAACACGTATATGCGTATTAACAGGTAAAACAATTCTATTATCAACCTCTAATAATCGTAATTCACCGTCGTTCAATTCGTCTTCGGGAACCATGTAACTATCAAAATTAAGAACACCTAATTGTGATTCAAAGTCACTATATTCATATGACCAATATCATTGATGACCTACAACTTTTATCGTTAGAGATGGATCAATAATTTCATCTATTGAATAAAGTAGAGCAAATGAGGGCAAAGCAACAATTATTAAAATGACTGAAGGGATTACTGTCCAAATAATTTCAATTGTAGTTCCGTGAACAACGCTTTTACCAACACCACTATAAGTAGAGTTTTCTTTAAAAAATGTTAAAGTGCGAGCCATAACAACAAAAACAAAAAAAAAAATAAAAGTAATAAAAAACATTAAATCGTGGTGTAAATTTATAATCCCTTCCATTACTGGTGTAGCAGCATCTTGAAAGTTGATTTGTCAAGGTGCTGAGGAATCAAGTAAAAAATTAGAAAACATCAAAAAAAAAATTAAAAAAAAACTAATAAAAGTTTTGTTAAAAAATGGATTTGAACCATTGACTTTTTGATTTTCAATCAAAAACTCTAAACCACTGAGCTATTTTAACAATTCATCCCAAATTGGATTTGAACCAATCACCTTATGATTAACAGTCAAACGCTCTAACCAAATGAGCTACTGAGATAGATATTACCATAATGCACGATAAAAACCTACTAAAGATCCGGAATCTATTTTACGAGATATTTTTATATACGAAAGCTTTAATCGAGCATTGATAGAACGCGAATTTCCAGTTAAAATACAACAATTTTTAATTTTTGTCAAAAATGTCGTGTTTGAGCAGCGGCGGCTTTTAAAATAAAAATACTGTAAATTGGTTGAATAACGTGTTTGCTTTAAAATAAAATAAGAATAAAAAAAAATTTCATTATTCATAAAATTTTTTCGAATTTTTTTTTTTAAATGAAAGTTATATTGTTTTTTTAATAAAGACATCAAAAAATAAATAAATTGTATTTTTATTTTTCAAAATTTTAGTAGAAACCATTAAAGCAAAATAAAATAGAAAAAATAAATAAAACGAAAGCAAAAGATAGTGGCAGAAAAATCTTTCAGCATAACCTCATCAATTGATCTACGCGATAACGAGGAAAAGAAGCTCTCACCCAAATAAAAAAGAAAAGGATGAAAGCTGTTTTAAAACCTAAAATAAAAGGGTCAATGATAAAAAGATAATAAAAAGATGTTGATAATCAACCTCCCAAAAATAGAAGAACTGTAAGTACACTCATTAAAATGATAGAACCGTATTCTGCAAGAAAAAATAAAGCAAATCCCATACTAGCATATTCAACGTTAAAACCAGAAACTAGTTCAGATTCTGCTTCTGGTAAATCAAAAGGTGCTCTATTAGTTTCAGCTAAGATAGAGACTAAAAACATTAGAAATAGAGGAAAAAAAGGAATAAAAAAATAGATATAAGTTTGAAACAAAACAATTTCGATAAAATTTAAAGAACCCACGCAAAGTAAAATGGATATCAATATCAAACCTATAGAAACCTCATAAGAAACCATTTGCGCAGCACTTCGTAAAGCACCGAAAAAAGCGTATCGTGAATTACTTGATCAACCAGAAAGAATAACACCGTAAACACCTAATGAACCAACAGCGAATAAGAACATCAAACTTAAGTTTATATTAGAAAAAAAACTAAAAGAAGTGAATGGGATAATACACCAACCTAATAAACTTAGAAAAAATGTTAAAATCGGGGCAAAAATAAAGCTAAATGTATTTGAATTCGTTGGAATAACGGATTCTTTTAACAGTAATTTTAAACCATCAGCCATTGGCTGAAGTAAACCAAAAAATCCGACAGAGTTTGGTCCAAAACGTTGTTGCATACCACCCATAACTTTTCTTTCAGCTAAAGTTAAATAAGCAACACTAATCAAAATAGGTAAAGCAATCGCTAAAAAAGATAGTAGAATTTCAATTAAAAACATCATTAAAATAACAAGAGTTACAGGAATCGAACCTATGATATAGAATTTGAAATTCTAGATTTTACCATTAAACTAAACTCCTCTTTACAAGATGGTAAGACTTGAACTTACAAACCCCAATTCCCAAAACTGATGCGTTAACCAATTCTGCAACACCTTGATATCTTAGGTAATGTGATTTGAACACATGAAATAAAAATTATTTAACATTTTAGCAAAATGTCGCTATTAACCTGACTCAGCCATACCTAAGTAAAAGAAATCTATTAGAAAAACCACAAAAAAAAAGAACTAAATTGAATAGGTTATCTTTTTAAGAAGATATAATACTAGAAAATAAAAATTTTATAAAACTATTGTTATAATATTTTAGTACAGATTTACAAATTTACTTACGAAAATATATAAGCTGCCTATTAAAGTAATAATCTTTTACAATACTAAGCAAAAAGCAAAATTCTGCCATAAATAAATATAAATGAGTGGCTTCAAATATAGATTCTGTCAATTTTTATACAAAAAGCGTGGCTATAAAACTTACTTTTGGAAAATAATTTTAAAACTATTGGCTTCATTTTTTCGATCTTCTCATACTAAAAAAAATATCATTTATTTATTCTATTTATTAGGATAGAAACAAAACTGACTTACGTCGTTTTAAACCCAACTCATGTTCAATTTTTATGGACGAACAGTCCAACCCTTTGTAATTACTACACCACAAGGATATTGAAAGTCGACATCGAGGTGACAATCAAAAGTGTCGCTATGATCGCTTGACTTTTATTATTCTGTTATCCCTAAGGTACTTTTTATCTGATGATCAAATAGTTTTTCATTCAAGATATTTGGTTCATTAAAACCGACTTTCGTCTCTGTTTAATTTATCAATTTTTACAGTTTAGCAAATATTTTACTTTTACATTCAAAAACGAAATTTTTCGTTTGAATTTACCTATGCACACCTTTGTTACTCTTTAAAAGGTAGTCATCCCAACTAAACTAACAAACAATAACTGTTCCTAAATAAATGGTTAGTAAAAATTTAAAGTGTAAATAATATCTCACTTGTCATCTATTTTTTATAGAATACCCACAAAAAAATGATAGATTCTTATTTATACTGAATACAACAACAAATTTTTACAATAATTGGTTTTAGTGAAAGTCTATAGGGTCTTTTCGTCCGAAATAAATTTTTTGGAATATTCACCAAAATTTCAACTTCACAAAATTAAAAAAAATGACAGTAAATGGGTCGTTAATGGATTCATGCGGGACTGTATTTATCAGCCAAGGAATTTCGCTACGTTACAATACTCAGAATAATACTGCTATTTACCAAACATTATAAGAAAAACATAAAAATCTATCTTTTTATCAATATGGCATGGAGCACCAATCAAATTATATACTTTTTGTTTAAAATTGCATAATTTTGTGTTTTTAAAAAACAGTCGCCCATTTCATTTATCAATGCACGTTTAATATAATAAAAAAACGTGTTAATTTTTTCCTAAGTTACATTAATAATTTGCCGAGTTCCCTTTTTTTTATTTTATTTAACACCTTTGTTTTATTAAACTTATTCACCTGTGTTGGATTATATTACGAAAACATAGCACAACTAACTTTTCTAGAAAAAATGAATATAATAAAAAAATAACCCAATAATAAAAAAATTTATTAACATTTTTTATATTTTGTATAATATGTTCTCATCATTCAAAAACTTTAGTAATAAATTAAGAGTTCGTTTAACATATCGTAAAAAAAACGATGAAATAAAACTTAAATAATAGGTGAAAGATTTTATAATCTTTTAGTTACTGATACCGGCATTTTCAATTTTGATTTATTTTTTTGCCTTTAACAAAAATTATTCTCACGAATTTATTAAAAATACAAAACGTTCTGCTACCAACTTTTGAAAGTTGTGTTTTTTCGGTAATAATTTTAATTTCTCTAAATTTTAGATGCATTTTAAGATTTAATTCATAAACTGTTACGTTTTTATTTATTGGTGGCTGTTTCTAAGCCAACTGTACGAAATATCTTAATTAAAAAACAATCTTTTAAATTACAAAACATTAAAAACCTTAAAAAGCACTCTGAGTTGTTTCTCTTTCGATTAATAATTTTTTCACTGTTAATCTAACTACTTATAAAATATTATTATTTTAACGAAACTTAGTAATGCTTAAAAACAACCTTTGTTTAATTAGTGATTTACCCTTCATAAAATAAGCGTTTTTCTATAAAAAATTTCGCAGAAAACAAGCTATTTCCATGTTTGATTAACCTTTCATTCCTAACCAAAATTCATCTAAGTTTTTTGCAACAAACACTAGTTCGACCATCCAAAATATTTTTAGTATGTTTTCCGTCTAATTTTGGCTAGATCACATGGTTTCGTGTATAATAAAAATAACTTTTTTAATAATTATGCTTTAAAAACGCTTGCTATTTTTATTAACTCACCGATTCATAATGCAAAAGGTACATTTTTTATTCAATTAAAAAATCGTAATAAATATATTTAATTTCTAACTTTCTCTTACGATACTGGTATACTATTCATTATACACACAAAATTTTAGAAGATGAGTCTTCTTTTTAATCATTGCAACTATACAAACACAAAAATAATAAAGTTTTAATCCTTTTATAATATTTTCAATCACCATTACTAATACTATCTCGTTTGGTTTTTTTATTAAGCTACTAAGATGTTTCAATTCGCTCCTAATAATTTCAATCAAAAATATAAAATAAAATATCGTGGATGTTAAGGTTTTCCTTTTCTGAAACACTTTAAAAGTGATTTCGTTTTTAAATACGTCAGAAGGAGTGCATACGAAGTTTTCCTTTAAAGATATAAAAATTTTGTAAAAAGTTTAATTAATAAAATTATAAGCGTATAACGAGATTCGAACTCGTACTGTTAGCTTGGAAGGCTAAAAATCTACCATTAATTGATATACGCTAAGAATTTAAACAATGTAAATATAAGAAATAATTAATTCTGGATATAGTCCTAGAACTATGGTTAAAAAACCATAAGGTAATAAATAATAAAATTCAATTCGTGTTAGATCTTGATAAGCACATATAGAAAACTTCTTAATATTACCAAAAAGAATACGATTCAATAACCACAAACTATAACCACCACCTAAAACCATACCTACCGCAGAAAATAGTGCCGCCCAAGTATTTGTTAACAAACAACCAGCAATAATCAAAAATTCACCAATAAAACTGCTCGTGCCTGGTAATCCAATATTAGCCATCGTAAAAAGCATAAAAAACGTAGAAAACAAGGGCATTGTAGTTAATAAACCTGAATAGTATTTGATGATTCGTGTGTGATGACGTTCATAAAGAATCCCAATACATAAAAAAAGTGCGCCTGATACTATGCCATGGCTAATCATCAAGATAATGCTACCTAAAATGCTTTGTGACACAGAAGAAAAAATGCCAATTGTTACAACACCCATATGTCCAACAGAAGAATATGCAATAATTTTTTTCAAATCTATTTGTTGAATAGTTGTCAAAGAAGCATATGTAATTCCAAGAATACTAATAATAAAAACAAAAGGAGCAAAAAAGGCGGATGAATCTGGGAAAAGACCTAAAGAATATCTTAAAAAACCAAAACCACCTAATTTTAGCAAAATACCCGCGAGAATAACACTACCAGAAGTTGGTGCTTCACAATGTGCTTCCGGCAACCATATGTGAAAAGGTACTAATGGCATTTTAACAGCGAAAGATAAAAAAAAAGCAAATCAACAAAACCTTTCAGAAAAAGTATCAAAATTAACTGTTTTTAAAATTAGATAGTCTGTTGTACCAAATTTAAAGAAAATAAATAAAATAGATAAAAACATAACAAGCGAACTAACTAAAGTATACAAAAAAAGCATATAAGCTGATCGAATTCTCCTCTCGCGTGAACCATAAAAACCTATAATTAAGAACATTGGTATCAAAATTGCTTCAAAAAGTAAATAAAAAAACATAATATCTAAACTAGAAAAAACACCAAAAAGAATTGATTCTAATAAAAAAAAAGAAATGCAATATTCTTTCGATTGATTAACAAGTGATTTATTTCAACATAACATAATACAAACAGGTATCAAAAACGCTGTTAACAAAACCATGGAAATCGCTAAACCATCGATACCAAAAATTAGATTAATGTTAATTGAGTTGAACCAATAATATGTTTCGATAAATTGAAAACCCGCCGTCGTCGGATCAAAAAAAAAAAGAAAAGAGAATGTGATATTTAAAATAATTAACGATCAAAAAAGAGAAAAATTACGGATAAAGCTTGATTTTGTTTTATCAACAAAAACTAAAAAGATACAACCGAATAGGGGTAAAAATATGAGAGATAATAACATCGTTTTAAAACTGAAAAAGATTTTATCTAAAAGTAAAAAACTAGAAAATTCGCTTAATGAGAGTTGAACTCATATTTACAGTTTCGTAATCTGTTGTTTTATCCATTAAACTATAAACGATAAAATTAATAGTTTACAAAAACTATTAAAAAGAAATGTTTGAAATTTATCTATTTGTTAAAATCAAAATTTGTGACAGAACGTCAAGGATTATAACCAACACGAGAATTTGATGTAAAAGCATCATAAACAACAAAACCAAAATAAAGAGTTGACATCATTGTAATAAACGAACCAAATGTTGCTATAGTATTTCAATCGTTATAAGCATCAGGAAAATCAGGAATACGACGCGGCATACCAGCTAAACCTAAGAAATGCATTGGAAAAAAACATATATTAACACCTATGAAAGTTGTCCAAAAATGGGTTTTACCCATTGCTTCGTTATAGTTATTTCCTATAATTTTTGGAATTCAATAGTATCACCCGGCAAAAATAGCAAAAACAGCACCCA
>Ga0115013_10001180_pt1 | contig 15269 bp, 25 predicted proteins | sample SouAtlMetagenome_2_FD_88686 | JGI IMG/M metagenome (GOLD analysis project Ga0115013, IMG submission 88686) | Marine eukaryotic phytoplankton communities from Atlantic Ocean - South Atlantic ANT15 Metagenome | ecosystem: Environmental > Aquatic > Marine > Oceanic | place: South Atlantic Ocean...
ATAATCTGATGAACCACCAAATCTTGAATTACCAACTACGTGTAATTGTGTTGACGGGGCATCAGTGTTTATTCCAACATAACCAGTGTTTTTTATAATCATTTTATCACTGCTAGATCCAGTTGTACTAGTAGCAAAAACAAGATCATGTGTACCGTCGTGTCCGTTTCTTTCAGTGCCTATAGATGCCGCTTGATAGCCATCATAACCATTGCCACCTGTTCTAAATACTAAATTACCACCAAAACCATCAGCTATAGTTCCGCTGGTCATCATACCAATTTGTAACACTGCAAATCTAGCAGCATTCACACCAAAACTACTATTATAATAGAGTTTAGCCGCGCCGTCTGTGCCTACAACTTTAATTCCAGAGCTTGGAGCTGTGGTATTAACACCTAAGGTTCCAGTAATAGATTGATTACAAAGTACACTACTCATTTATATATATATTAAATTAAACACCGGCCCCGAAGAGCCGGTTTGGATTATTATCCTATTTGTCTCATCATAATTCTGTATACGCTGTCCGCAACATCACCATTAATAACAACAACTACAGTAGTAGATGTTCTAGTTACACATGGATAAACAGTGTCATAAGAACCGGAGTTTGTTATAACTTCAACAGCTACGTTTCTTCCATCTGCACTTCCAAGAAGTGTTGAAAGTGTTAATGTAAATGTCGTAGCGCCTGAGTTTGTGCTGTTGTAATCTCTAGCTATACCAGTTGTTCCACTATTAAGAGGCCCTGAAAAACCACGAACTTTAACCTCAAGCATTGAATCTTCAACAGCACCAGACTGAATAGTCGAAGTACCCGTAACATTTCCAGATCCATCAAAAGTAGCTGATGTCCATGCAACATCTCCAGTCATAGCTATTGTTCTACCTGTTTCTAACGCTGTAGCTGAAGCCGCGTTACCAGTTGTATCAGCAGCATTGTTTGGTATATCAGAAGAACTTAAAGAACCTATACTCAAAGTACCATCACCACTACTTGTTTTAACTATACCATTTGAAGTTGTATTTAGTTTAGTGGCTTTAGCTGCAGTACCTGTCGTGTTTTGATTACCTGCTGTGTTAACACCTGGTAAATCAATATTACCGCTACCGTCAAAACTAACACCACCAATTTCTCTAGCAGTTTCTAAAGCATCTGCAGTGTCTGCTTTACCAGTTACATCACCAGTAACATTACCAGTAACGTTACCCGTTATATTACCTGTAAATGTACCAGCTATTGCGCCAGTACCAGTAATAGTTGGTGAAGTTAAACTTTTGTTTGTTAATGTTTGAGTTTCTGCAAGCTGTACAATATTACTGTTTGTAACACTTGCTATTTTAGTAGCCGTAGCAGCATTACCATCAACGTCACCTTTTAAGTTAGCGTTTACAGTACCTTTTACAGCTATACTACCTGTGCTTCCCGGTTCTGTTGTTGCAATACCCACCATAAACTCTGGTGATGTAATTCCAGAGCTAGCATCATAAAACATAGCTGGAAACTTATTAGCTGAAGAAACAACCGCTTTACCATACCAACCAATATCAACTGAATTAGCTGTATTGTCTTTAGAGTATTTCATCATATTGTCACCTATAGCAACAGTAGTTGAATCTACGGTAGTAGTTGTACCATTTACTGTTAAATCACCAGAAACAGTTAAATTATCACCAATAGTAACTTCTGAAGTACTGTGACCAATTGTAACAGTATCACCCGAAGTGTCTGTACCTATTGTTATAGCTGAACCGTCAGCAATAATAGCATCTAGAGATATACTACCAACATTTGTTATGTTACCATCTGAAGCATCAAAGCTACCAGCTGATATTGAGCTAGTGCCTACGTCTATACTGCCAAAGCCTGTTGTTATAGAACCAGAATCTAAAGCTCCAACAGATGTTGCTGAAGTAGTAACTACTGTTGATTTAAGCTCTGTGCCTGATAAAGTTCCAGCATCAGCTGTTACTGTTATAGCGGCAGAACCATCAAAATCAACACCGTTAATAGCTCTAGCTGTTGTAAGCGCCGCAGCGGTACCTGTTGTATTTTGATTCCAAGTTGGAACAGTACCAGTTAATCCTGAGTAAGGTGCAGCTAGCGCTGCGTCCGCGGTTCCTGTTAAATCACCCGTAACATCACCGGTTACGTTACCAGTTACATTACCAGTTACATTACCAGTTAGAGGACCAGAGAAAGCATCTGAAGTTACAGTACCATCGAAATATGCATTTCTCCACTTAACAGAGCTAGAACCTATATCCATAGTGTTAGTGACATTAGGTTGCACTGCTGATTGGGTAAGTGTCATACCACCTTGACCATCACTATTTGTTATAAACGTTATTTTATCAGCCTGACTAAAATTAATTCTACCGTTATTACTAGCTCTACCAACAAGTAATCCAGTATTATATATACTAGTTATACCTGTTTGAGTAGATGTTACTGCTACATCATCCGCGTTTACAGTTATACCTGTTCCTGAGCCTACGTTTAATAATGGTACTGGACCATCTAAGCTAGTACCTGTTAAACCAGCCCCAGCGTCTATACCTGTTAAATCACCAGTAGCCGTACCAGTTCCTAAAGCTATAAACCCACTACCATTGTGGTATTTTAATTTATTACTGTCTCCTGTGTCTACGTAAATAGCACCTATTAGCGCGGTTGGTGCAGTTCCTGTTGCAAGTACTCTAGCGTTTTGCAGCACATTGTCGTTGATATTTAAATCACATAGATATTTTAATGCCATTTTTTATTTTTTTTTGTTAGTTTAGATATGCTTTGCCAGAGTTCGCACTCGAAAGCGTTATTGTTAGTTGATTATCGTTATTATATGTTACCTCACCTACAACAGTTGTGTCTGTTGATGAAACTATTGTTACTGAAGGTTTTTTGCCTAAATTATGTGTTATATTCCACACTTGTTGAGGATCACCAGTATTTTGTGAATAAACAAAGGCTGTATCACCTTTTCTGCTACTCATTACATAGAATTGATCTTTTACTATGTTACCGTTACCTCCAGTGTTAAATAAAGCTAATGTATAAAAATTACTATCACCGCTTAAAACAGTTGCGCTGTCTAAAGTAAAAACCCCAAAATGATTAGGATTATCTATAGATGTTATAGTTATTTCAGTTCCTACAAAAGAAAGTAATAAGTTTTCAGCTGTATTTTGATTACCAAAATTAAATTTGCTAACTATTATACTTGTAAGTGACGTAAAAGGTATTGTTGTATTACCACCAGTTATACTTATAGTACCAGGCTGTCTTCCTGGGGTAAGATCTTGTTGGTAGTAATAACCTATTTGAGGTTGACCAGCCATGTTAAACTTACTAATAGCTTTACCTATTTCAGGTACTGCGTAGTTTTTAGTAGCGCCGCCGTTGTCTGATCCTAATAATATATCAGATTTGTCAACGTTAGTGTCTAAAGGATATTTATTTAATCTAGCCATTTATTTTTTCTTTATCATACTTGTAGCCTTTTCTGTCGTGCGTCCGCCGAAATAGGCTAAAACGACGGCCATCATGACCTTCTCAAAAGTATCGTTCCATGTAACACCTATATTAAAAGGTATTGCTTCAACACTATCTAATATACCAGCAAGTGAGAAAATGGTAATACACCACACTAAAACTAGTGGGCGTACATTTTTACTAAGCCATGAATCAGAAGCAGCATCAGCTTGCCATCTATTTGTTATAGCCTCGATCTCTTTATTTTGCTGATCGTATATTAATTGTTGTAGTTTTATTTTATCTTCTACACTTACATCCGCCTTTGTTATTTCAGCTATAGCTTCTTTAGGCGACATAACGCCTTGTAACACGTTACCAAGTGTAGGGTTTATCATTCCGGCTGCTCCAAGTAAGAGCTTACCAACGGTTGTTTCTTTAAATTGTTTTTTTGGCATAATATTTTATTTTAGCACCTCCATCTGCGTCTAGCAGCTCTACCTCTTTCGCCTGTCCAACCTTTAGATCTTGCGCAAAAAGCTTTTCTACGTTTAGCAGCTTTACTACCTTTTTTAACTTTTCCAGTTACAGCTGTTTTAAGTTTACTACCAGGATTTTGTTTTCTATAAGAAGCAACTCCAGCAGCTGTCATACCAGCACCTTCTTCAGTTGTTCTAAAATTTCTACCTTTACCTTTAGTTCTTTTGTTAGACTGTTTTATAGGTGTTTCAACTACGTAATCAGCATCACCAAAATCATGTTCTTCTCCTGGCTTCATATTTTTAGTAACACCGTTACTACCTACACCTTTTACAGGAAAATCAACACCTTTCATTGTTATTTTACTACTAGGTATTATATTAACATCATTATCTACATCCGGACTATCTGATTTGTAGCCAGTTGTAGATATTGCTGTTTTTATACTTGAGTTTGGTAGTTTAAAAGCCATAATTAATTACCGAAGCCTTTCATTTTATAAGAAGGTCTAGTTAGTTCTATTGACATTTTTACAGGTGTTCCACCTTTCTTTCTTATTTTTCTATTTAATCTATCTTTTTCCTTTTGAGAAATATTGTCAGCACTTGCTTTTTTTCTTAAATCTGTAACTTGTCTTTTTTCTCTATCTCTTCTTTTTTGACTTTTACCTTTTTTACCAAATTCCCCAAAATTAGAAGTGTCGTAGTTCCTATTCTCCATCAACCTTCTGGTTTTTCTAGTTAGGTGTTTACCTTCTTTTACTCTATCATCAGTTCCATCTCCAAGAATAGTTCTTTCTCTTTCTGTAGCTTTTTCAGCTGCAGCTAAAAGACTAGCTTCATCAGGATATTTAGATGGATCAGCTGCGTAAAGAGATTTTGCTTTGTTTCTTACTAAATCATTAAAGTTTTCAGGCTCACTCATTTCACCGCCAGGCATTGTTTGAACAGATTTAAACTGTTGACCGGTAAACCAGTCTTGATAACCTGAAGAGTCTTGTTTCATATTTAAACCATCGTAGTTACCTAAAGCTTGTCCAGATATAATAGCTAAATCATTAGCGTTAGGTTCTTGACCACGTCTTATAGCTTGTCTAATGTTTTTGTTTGCTTTCTTTATTAATCTTTCATCTCCATCAGAACCTATTCTCATCATTCTCTGATTTCTTCTCATTTCTCTAGGAGTGAGTATATGAGTTAAAGGTTGCATTTGACCAGGTGATGTATAATTACCTGTTACATTACTAATATCTTCACTTTTGCCACCAGGACAAACTGGATCGCCACTGTCATTTAATATAGGCTTAGCCCCGTCAGGACAGGTTATAGTGCTTTTCTTGTAACGATCACAATCAGCTTTAAAACCTTCTGGATCATTTGGAAAAAACTTTTTTCTTCTAGCCTCTGTACAAGCTTTTTCTTCCTCAGCGTAAACCTTGTCTGTTTTTCTATCAACTTTTGTACCTTCTTGAGTTGTATCATTAACCACAACCCCTTGAATATCAACTGGTGCGTTCGGGTCTTCAACATCCTTTACCGTAATATCTGCTTGGTGAAAGGGTGATGAACCTTGATATTTTGTTAGCTGTGGAGCTACTCTTGTTGTTGATCTGAGATTTATCCCAGCTCTTTTCATTTTAAATGCCATAATTGTTAGTTTATTCGTTTGCTGTATTAGAAGCTGCTAGTGGATCGTCGCTTAATTTTTTTTCGTCTGGTTTAAACGCGTCAACACCTGTAGCACCAGGCTTGTTTCTTTCAACATCTGCGCAATTTTTAAAGTTTTTACCCTTTTCGTCTTTTAGTTTTCTACACTCTTCTTCTTTTTTAGCTTTTGCCTCTGCTTCTTTTTTCTTTTTATCGTTATCTAAAAACTCTTGGTTTACGTTATCTTGACACTGCTTCAAAGCATCACCGGTTAATCCAGTTTCTTCACATGTTTGTCTTTTTGAATTATTTTCAGCGTTTTTAGTGTCATCACTATCTAAAGGTGCAACTTGACTACCGTAAGCATTATTTAAACCTTGATTAAAACCACCCTGTAAATTTGCAAAACCTTTTGAAGCTGTTCCAGCCCCCATAACTAAAGATTCATTAATTTTAAAAGGACTAGCTTTACTGCTGCTTCTTTGTACGTTTTTTAATTTTAACTTAAATCCCATTTTTATGCGTTTTTTACTGAGCCATAAGCTCTTGTTTTAGCTCCTTTCTCCCACGGAAACCTATTGTCACCTTCTTGAAGCCATTTGCCATTATACAATATTTTACCGTTTTTTCTAGGATATTTTTTACCATCATAAGTTACATTGCTGTCTGTGTAATCTAATTTACCTGACTGCATGTCTTTTTGATGTTCTATCTCTTCTTTAACAGCATGTTTTTGGACTACAGGTGAAACATCTTTGCTTACAAATATAGTACCGTCTTTATTAGCTTCAGCTATAACACCTTTATCTAATTTTTTCTCTATTACAGGATATTCTTCCCTTTTTTTGAAAGGACTGTTTCTCTGTATATAAGGCACGCTAGCAGGTTTTACAAGGAGGCTTAGGTGCATTATTAAATAAATAATTACCAGGCTTTGTTGTAATAGCTCTATTACCAGCCGCTGTAGTTATTGCGCCTTCGGCTGCTTTTACGTAGCTTTCGCTTTTTTCACCAGTAAACTCTCCAGCTTTCGCTCTCATAGTTATTGGCATTGTTGTTGTTCCTTTTGTTCCCATGATTTACATTTTAGCTATTTTACCTTTACCAAGGTTATTCTTTTTATTCATCTTGTTTGCTCTATTAACAAGTCTTGAATTTTTTCTTACTTTTCCTTCCACAGCTGCGTTCTCTGCTTTTTGAGCAGTTTTGTCATACTTCATCTCTTTTTTAGACTTAGGTGTGCCATCTGGAATAAATTTTTGTTTAGCCGGAGATTTACCATATTTACAACCTTTTTTCTTAGCTGGAGACTCAGGCATGTAACATTTACCTTTTTTAAATCTACCACCTTTTTCTTTACACGCTTTTCTTTCTTTACTTGACAAAGTTATATTACCTATGTCTTTAATAACTTTCTTGCCTTTTTCAAGAACTTTTTTCCCAGTGTTCTCCAGTACTTCAGGTATATCTTTTATCTTGGTGTCTGTTTGCTTAACTGGCGAGTGTCCATATTTTTTAGCTGGAGATTCTGGTGCAGCTTTAATTTTTTCTTGTAAGTGCATTGGTAAGTTACCTTGTTTGCCTACTAATGCTTTCATCATTGGCGATTTGCCATACATTTTAAATGGTGTTTTGTTGTAAGCCATTTTTATTATTTTTAGTTAGTTATTAGTTTTTTAGTTACTTCCTGGTGTTTGTCCGTAAAATTTTCGGTCTCTAGCATCAATCCCCTCTGCGCGTAAAAACGAGCTCTCGTCTGGCGGTTTTGGCCCTGTTTTCTTTGTATACCCACTGTGTGATGTTTTTGTCCAATCAGGAGTACCATCAGCATTTCTTTGAGCGTTTTGCTCAAATCTTTTCCACGCTTCTTTGTGTGCTTTAGTTGATTTAGTTGATTTAGGTAATAATTTTTTTGCACTTGACATTCTTCTCATAATAAATTTTCCAAGTCCACTTTTTGCGATAAAACCTATTCCAGCTTTTTTAACTAAACCACCTATTGGGCCTCCTGTCACCATATCTGAAAGGTCTATTACCGAGTTTAAATTTCCTATTTGTGGTTTTGGCTGTGTGAATTCATTGTTGTAAAAACCAGGCTGGTTTTTAATCATTCCAGCTCTATTTGGAGTTTGCGGCGTTTGACGCACTGCAAAATCCTCAATGTTAACCTTCTGTTTTCCATCTGGAAAAGTTGATTTTTGTTTTATTGGTGATGAGCCTAATCCTCTAGGTCCGCAACCTTTGTAGCCTTTGTATGCCATAATTATCTATCCTTATCTTTAATCATATCATCAATGGCTTTATTATACACCTTGTCTGTATATGACTTGTTGTTGTAAAACTTGCTTCGCTCGCTAGTAGGTAAATCCTCCTCAGCGAGCAATATTCTGTAAATTCTTGAGATTAGCTGTCTACATCTGAAAGAAGTTTTGTAAACGCTGTATTTAATTGAAGTGCGGTTTCGGTGACGCCAAACATCGATCCAACCTGCTTTACGCAAGCGCTCCCATCTGGCTTTATCCCAGGAGTATGTATATACACCCTCTATAAAATCATTACGTGTAAAATGAGTTTTGCAATCTAAATAGATTAAAAGTTCTAAATCAGCATCTTTTAACCCATAAGTTTTACAGGCCCATTTTCTAACGAGCCTGTAATACTTAAATAAATTCATTTCACGTATATCTGTAGAATTTAGCCTCATTCAACTAATACAACAGAGCTAAACTCTATAACAGTATAAACATTTTCTTTATAAGATATACCATGACCAGCATGCTTATCATAAAATATAACATCACCTGTTTTAATACCTACAACCTTATCACCTGCAGATATTACTTTAGCCTTTTTATACCTAACATCTTTGTCTTTAGACTCTGCTATCTCTAAGCCACCCATTTTTCTAGGTGCTTCTTTTATTTTTTCTATTATTATATAGTAGTTAATTGCTTTCATTTGATCTCATATTAGATATTACACAATCTGCAGAGATTATAGTTTTAGCAACACTAACTGCATTTTTTAAAGCTGACTTAGTTACAAGTAGTGGGTCAACAATACCTGACTCTATCATATTCTTAGTACAACCACAAGTTACATCTACACCTTCACCTTCTTCCCATTCATCAACCCATTGTTTTCTTTCTGAATAATTAGCGTTTTCAAGTACTTTTTCAAAAGGGTACTGTATCGCTGACATCAATATCTTTTCGCCATCACCACCGTGAAACTCTGCATTTTGAGCAGCGTTAAGTAAAGCTATACCACCACCTGGCACTACACCTTCTTCAATAGCGGCTTTAGTAGCATGAAGAGCGTCTTCCACTCTATCCATTTTTTCTTTTTGCTCAACTTGTGTATATGCACCAACTTTAATTATACTAACAACACCTGAAAGCATGGCTAATCTTTTTTGATGAAGATTTTTCCAAAACTTATCTTTAGTTTCTTTTACTTTCTTTTCTACAGCTTTTATTCTATCTTTTAGTAGTTTTTTATTTTTATCAACCGTAAGTACTGTAGATCTTTTATCAGTAACTGATTTTTTAGCTTTACCAAGAACGTCTGGAGTCATTAAATCCATGTCATCACCAAGTTGTTCACTTATAACTTTAGCACCTGTTAGCAGAGCTAAATCCTCAAGTGTATCTCTTTTTGATGGTCCAAAGCCTGGAGAATCAATTATGTTTATCTTTATGTTGCCTTTTACCTTGTTCATTAGCAAAGTAGCAAAAGGTTGTTGTTCCATGTCAGCTATAACTAACAAAGAAGCGCCTTTTTTGATAACAAACTCTAAAATAGCTTGAATTTTACGCAGTTGCTCAATAGGTGAGTCAACAATTAACACGTAAGGATCTTCTAAAACAGATTTATGGTTGTCTTTATCTGTGTATAAGTGCGGAGATTTGATTTTACAGCCACTTAGCTCAACTCCATCAACTGTCTTAATGTACGTTGTCTCGTCTTGCGAGCTTTCCATCAAAACTACACCGTTTTTACCTGCTTTTTCGTAAGCTTCAGCAATTAAACCACCTAAAACCTCATCATTGTTACAAGAAATTTTAGCAACATGCTTAATTAGCTCTTCATTTGCTGGTTTTTTTATTTTTTCTAGATATTCTAGCACTCTTTCAAGTGAATAGTCAATGCCTTTTATTATTTGGCGTGTATCTTGCCAACCTTCATGCATATTATACTCTTTTAAAACAGCATGAGCAAGGATGGTAGCTGTTGTTGTACCATCACCTGCTTCTTCTACTGTATTACTCGCGGCCTGTTTAACTAATTTTGCACCTATATTCTCAACCGGATCAAGTAAGACTACGCTTTCCGCAACGGTTACACCATCTTTTGTTATCACCGGTTGGCCTATAGTGTCTTCGTAAATCACACACTTGCCGCCTGCGCCTAAAGTTGAACCAACTGCTTTGGCTAACTTATCAACGCCTTTCATTATTTTTGATCTTGCCTTCTTTTTAAAGTAAAGATCTTTAACTATACTGTTTGGATTATTAAAATTCATTATATTAAATTATATTTATGTGGTTTATTCAAATGTTTTGACTACTTTTGGGCCTTTTATAAAATCAGCTCTCTTTTTGTAGTGCTCGACAGATCCCTCAACTGCTTGCTCTGCACCAACTAGAGTTTCTCTTCTAGTTACATCATGCCATTTTTCGCAGCATTGATCTTTTTCTGGGTCACAAGGACAATCGATGTCTTTGTATTCTGTCTGATAATATCCATTAGGTAATTGTGTTATCCTCCAGTTCTTTTTTTCTGAAAGATGGTTCCAAAGGTTAATGGTTTCTTTGGAGGTTTGTTGTGGTTGACTACTCCACGTATTAGTCTTGTAATAAAAATACGTCATTTTCTTGGTATTTAAGGTTAATAATTAAAATTAGAACTAAGGCGCCAATAAGACGCCTTAACTCTAAAGGTTTTTGTTATGCTACTTCTATTTTAGTAACAGCTTTGCTAGGTACCCATTCAACTACAGTTAATTGAGAATCTGAAAGAAGGTCATAGATAGCTTTGCTTAAAGCAATTTGCACTGAAAAAGCAGCGTCTTGAGCGTGAGTTATAGTTGTAACTGCGCCTCCACTTGCTACTTTTGCAGTAGTACCATTTGCTGCGGTTGCACCTACAGATGAAGTACCATCTACAGGCAAATAGTATGTCTTGTCTGTGTCGTACGTAAATTTAATAAATTTTACCATGTTTTTGATTTTTAGTATTTGTTATAAGGTATATGGATCAAGTGGAATACCTATTACCACTTTATTTTTTAGTGTACTATTTTTAGTATATCACCAGTTCTGTAAAGCTCTCCAGCTGTTAGTCCAGCTGCAAGCGCCGCTGAGTTGTCTGCGTGAGCAGCTACTCCTACTACTTTTATATTATTACTTGTAGTTTCAAACTTTTTAACGTTGTCATGAAATAATTGAACACCTGCATCTTTTGTAAATCTAGCAAAGTATTCCCCCATCACACCTGATGCTATTTCTACTTCGTTGTTAGATTTTAAAAGCAAATCCCCAGCACCAGTTTCTTCGATGTGTGAATGATTGTCTATGCTTTTATATATTTTAAAGTCAGAGTCCATTATTATTTTAGAACTATCTGTCATTACTATGTCATCGTTAGCAGATATAGATATATCGGTGCCACCTGTTGTATTACCTACAGCTATAGTTTGTGCTAATGTTTGGTTACCTACTATAGAACTTATGTTTTGTAAAGCACCTGTACCGTCAACAAATTGAGCATTGCTACCTGCACCTGTTATAGCTATTGTACCTGCTGAGGTTATTGGTGAACCTGCTACTGAGAAAGCAGATGGTGCTGTAAGAGCTACACTTGTAACTGTACCTTGTGGGCATAAAGCTACTAACTCAGATACTTTAAAGTTCTTTGTAGCCTTTAAACTACCCATGTCAGATCCTAATATAAGATCATCAGCATGCGGTGTTACCTCGTTATATGTAGATATTCTAGCCATGTTTAGTTTGTGTTATAGTTATTACCACTTTCTTTCTTAGTTCCATCACCTTGATTACCTCTATTAGATTTAATAGAAACACATTGTTGTCTTTTGTGATCGTAATCGTGACCTGGAGGACAAGGTTTACTTCTGCGCTCTCTCTGTGAGTGTGCTTTTTTAGCTCTTCTAGCCGGTGTTTTAGCGAACGCTAGATCACGTGCTGCTTTGTCTCTCCGTGCTTGAGCTGATAGTTTTTGTCCCATACCATATATAGTTACATAATAAAGCTTTAATTTAAAATGTGACAATAGGGTGCTACTTATATAACTTATAAGGCTAGTGTCACAAATAAAAAGTTGTCAGATAATTAGAGGTATAGTGTTGCTCCCTCTCTCCACCTACCGCCGCCATTTTGGAAAGTCAAATATTTTTACCCAGCCCCCATCATCCCCCTCATTTTCCGCGTATATACCCAGCCCACCATGTATAGCATTACTACCTCACCTCGCTAGCTATCCTTCGTTTCACCCATATATTTCAGACATTACCTAGCCAGCCCGGCCCTGCTTGCCTCAACCCTATTATCCTCATGCCTATGTATTACCTATGTACTATAAGCTATCGTGTATAGCACTCCCGACCCCCACCCCTCCACGCTACTATGACACGTTGACATGACACATATGACTGATTGTCATGACATTATGACTTATGACATTCTGTCTTGACTATGACACATTGACATACTGTGGAATACTCTACAACTAATTTTATACACTAAACAATTATACTACTTTTACAACACAAATACGATTACTATTTGATAATATACATGTAAAACAACTAACAATGAAACGTCTAACTTACATACAACAATTAACTTTATTTCTACAAAAAAATCCAGAAATACTTTTACAACAATTGTTACCAACAAGTTTACTTGAAGAAATATATAACTTTCAAAGATTTCAATATAAACTTTTACAAACATAATACGACTATATTCAGATAATATAAATGTAAATAATAACTAATAAATAATAATAACTATGCAAAATTTAATTTCTAAAAGATTTGTTATCAGAAAATCTCTAATCGGTAAAAATCAAACTATCACTGTCAACTTCAAAAATGGCAAAACAGTAACTTACAATCACGATAAAGTGTATGAAGTTATGAAAGATAAACTTGAGTCTATGCCTTGCTTTATCAAATACAAATCTTACACTTCATCAACTAGTGTACCAGTATCAGTCAGAGAAGTAGTTGAACAATAGTAAACTACTCTCTACAAAAACCGGAGTGAATGGCTCGGCAGTAAATCGTGGCGTACTTAATATAGATGGAAGACTCTATAGCGTTAGTAGGTAAATCGCACACGTGTGTGAGAGAGGTTCAATTCCTCTACACTCCACTAATCTTTAAAACTAAATAACTATGGCAAAATTCCATCACAATAAAGTGATTGACGTAATCACTAAAGTACTAGCTTATTCATCAGTAGTATTTATCTTATTTTCTTGCGCTTCATTATTAATACACGTGTATAATAACGGTGCACCATCAAGCTTTGGTATCTATGGATAGAGGATATTACAGTAAATTACAGCAGAGATTTGTGACGAGTGATGTTTACTTTGATGAACTACTCTTCGCAACTCTCACTGATGAGAACTATGAGAAACCAATACAAAACAAATACGACTCAAAATCGATAATATAATAAAATAATAACTTTTAAATCATAACACTATGTGCACTAAATCTTACACATTACTAAAAATATCTTGGCGATTATTCGACAAGCATTATACAAAACTAACTGACGAGCAAAAGTCTAAGGTGTTAGATATATACTATGATTTCTATTAAAATATATTACTATGCAATTTCAAGATACTAAATTCAAAGAATTAGACGCTCAAGGTCTAATCACTAAAAAACTTCAACAAATTGATGAGTTTGAAGCAAACTACAATCCAAATACTAACAGTAGAGCTATGAAGAAATGGTGTACTGACTACGAATATCGTAAGCGCGAGTGGGAATGGCGTCAAGCTTTAGGTAATTACGCGAGTAAAAATGCTCACAAAGCTTTGTTATAATACATAACAAATACGAATAAATATTGATAATATAATAAATTAAACTATGCAAACAATAAAATTCTTACCAAACAATCACATTCGCCTTAACAATATAACTTACAAAGGCTATTCAATAGGCAATATACCTAACTCATTCGGCTTTATTTTCCAAAACGAAAAACAAGGCAAATCACAATGGTTTAACTACAAAGGTTTAACTTATGTCGAAAAAACTATCTTACCATGGTAGTTACTAACATGAAAGAATTGTGCGCTTATGCAAAAGCACAACGTAAAATCAAGGCAGACGAGCATAGGCGTCTAACCTTACATAACGGTAAATGCAGTGGGCTTACTGATGCAGAATACAACCGTGTTCGCCATCAACAGAAGTCAACCTTCAGTAAATCACGTAAGTTCACTCACAACCGTATGTGGCGAGAAACAACTAAAAAATATACAGTAGAACAATTAAAATTAATAAAAACACTATGACAAATTATCAAAAAGAACAGTTTATGCTAGAAGAACAGTATGTAAAGCGTATGCTTATTGACTATGACATTAGAGAAATAACTACACAGCGTCAAGCTAAAAATGGCACTAGACAATTTAAAATGCCTACAGGTCAAGAAATAGCTTCATACAAATCAGGTTATGTACGTAGATGTGACAGTAGCGATCGTGTATGGCAACTAAATCCTAAGTACAAAACTAAGACTAGATGGGTATTTCTAACAGAAAATGGCTTAGAAACTAGAGAATATGATACATGGGCGAGAGCTATTATATATTCTAGACTAGCTAGACTAGCCTTTATATTAAAATATTACCTTAAAAACTATGCAAAATAATATGAGAACAATTAAACTAACAGAAGGCGATTGTATTTTTGTACACTATGTACTACGTATGTACGCTACGAAAACACTTGGGTTAGATCAAGAAGACAAAGATGAAATACGTGAAGTCGCAGCTAAATTTAAATAATATGAGTAAAATGAAAGAACTAGATTTGATTGCACAAGGTGTAGCAGATCACATGAAAGAAATCATTGAAGATAGTGTTGATTGGCAACTAGCTGACCAACCACTTGACGGTGATGAATACATGGAAATGAGAGAATATGTAATAAACCTAGCGTTAAATAAATTATTACAAACGTAATACGAACGCTAATGGATAATATATATGTAACAAATAAAATAAATAACTATGTATTGTAAATGTGGTACAACCGTACACCCGATCCGTTTAGAACTGGGCTATAAAACTTGTGTGAAGTGTTCAACAACTAAAACATACTCGTATGTCCCTATCATTGAGCACAAAACAGGTAATACAATACAAATCGTCAGCCAAGAAGTAAGTGCATCAGTGCACAGAGCTTGGCGGCGTAAATAGCTAGACGAGTAGCTTAATTAGTATAACATAAGTCAGGGTACACACCGGTAAATGACGTGCGGTTATAACATAAGTGAATAGCTAGCAGCTACAAGTTAGTATCGAGTAGTAATGCGAGTGATAATGCAAGTGTATGAGGTTCTTAGCCCTCCACTAAAAACACTCAATAGTTATTACCCTAGCTTGTAGC
>Ga0115013_10001186_pt1 | contig 15221 bp, 13 predicted proteins | sample SouAtlMetagenome_2_FD_88686 | JGI IMG/M metagenome (GOLD analysis project Ga0115013, IMG submission 88686) | Marine eukaryotic phytoplankton communities from Atlantic Ocean - South Atlantic ANT15 Metagenome | ecosystem: Environmental > Aquatic > Marine > Oceanic | place: South Atlantic Ocean...
AATCACGACAAGAAGAAGAGGCCACCAGAGCTCCGCCCCCTTGCGCTCTTTTCCAAAGGAGCCCTGATTACTATCGGAATCCCATCGGAAAAGCTCCACGGAAGCTCCAAGGCGGTCAAGCTGCTGCGAGCCGAGCATCTCAGGGTTCGACTCACGCTCACTGGGGCGCACTGAAAAAAGCACAGGCTCAGCCTCACCCTCAATCGCGACCTGATAGGCTCCCGCACGATCGGCACGATCAAACTCAAGAACGGAGCTGCCTTCCCCTTCCGAGAGAGTAGTCAGATACCCCAAGGCTTCCGGATCCCTCATCTCGTAGACCGTTGCCGGACGGCCGGCCAGAGCAGCGCTAGCACGATGACGCAGGGTCTGTCCGGCTTCGACATTCAAACCGTTTTCCCGATTCTGGATAATTCTCCCCAGCAGCCTGTTGACAAAGGGAACAAAAGCGGGGCGGATCGCGAAATCGTTCCACTCCAGGTCTGCACTACTATTAAAGACAAAGACCTTGCCCCGGCCATACTCACTCTCAACAAGAGCAAGTTCACCGTCATCATAACGCAAAGCCGGTCGATACTCCCCGTCACCAGCCTCCAGTCCCAGCGCGTCGCGAAACACCACCCCCGCAAGGAGGTCACCATCGAGCTCGAGAGGGTTGGTCTCCGTAGGGACCGCTCTACGTGGCTCCGCAGGGGCCTCTCCATCGGGAGAAAAAGTAATGGGCAGAAGACCATGCTTTCTATGCAGAAGGGTATTGTAGGATTCCGGTCGGAGATTCCCTCCTGCAAAAATGATTAATCCTCCCCCGGCCTCCACATAAGAGGCGAGACGGTCCGCAAAGCCCAGCGGAACATCCGCAACATTAGCTAGAACAACAGCGTGGTGCTGATCGAGGTTCTCCCCTCCAAGATCCGAGACAGAAACAATGCTGGGTTGCACAGGATAGTCAGCCTGCTCCTCCTCAGGAACCGGCGCCAAGGCGTGGCGAAGAAAGAAGGTTTCCGAATCCCGGGCCTCCTGTCCAGGGTCCCCGTCGACCAGCAACACACTCACCTCCTCTCTCGCATTCATCACCACCGTACGACGATCGTCGAAAGGCATCTCATCTCCCTCCAGCATCACGGTAACCCGGTGGTATCCCGGGCTGGGAAGAGACGCATACAGGGTGGCACTCTGGCTGCCTCCCGGCTTCAATTCATCGATGATCCACGGCTCCCCCTCCGCTTGGCCATCCACCAGTAGTTTCACCGGGACCGCCGACATCGACACAGCTCCATGGTTAGTGACGTCGACATCGACACGGAACGGCTGATTCACGGAAGGCAGGGTCGCCGCAGGCCTGAGACTACTAATGGCCAGATTGGACCTGACCGGCGCTCCCACCGTAACCAGATGCACTTTTACCCCCATCGCGATTTCCCGTAACCGGGCCTCGAGAGCCGCAAAGTTCCCCCACTCCGGGGCATGAGCATCAGTAACGAGATAGAGTTCCTTCACGGATGCCGCCTGCCCCTTCAAGCTGCGGGCTGCTCCCTCTAATGACTGCTGCAGGTCGGCATGGCGATCGGTCTGCGAAATTTCATCGATGCGAGAGGCGACCAGTGCAAGATCATTGCTCGCTTCGTGCGCGTGAAAGGCACCCGCAAGGGCCACCGAAGTTCCACCCGGCAACCCGGAGAGAATCGCATGAGCCGCCTCCTGAGCTCGGGCGAGCCGGGTGGATTCGTTCTCACGTGTTCCCATGCTCGCTGAATTATCTACTATGATGGCAGCGGCCACCTTGGACCCAGGAACACCCGATAACCCCTCCATCACCGGCCGGGCCATCAGAAACGCGAGAAGGGCTATCATGGCACAACGCACAAGAAGAAGAATCCAGTCCTCCAGCTTCATCCGTCTCTGGTTCTGCTCTACACTGACCTTTAAAAAGCGCATCGCGGCCCACGGCACCTTGCGAAAACGCCGGCGGTTCAAAAGGTGGATGACAACGGGGAGCGAAACTGCTGCGAGACCCCAAAGTAATGCCTGATTCAGGAAGTTCATGACGATCAGCCAGCTGTGCTTTTCCTGAAGGTGAGGTAATTAGCCAGAACCTCGTCGAGAGGTTGATCCGTCCGCGCCCCGACAAAATGGCACTGGTGACGCTCTACATCTGACCGCAATCGTTCCCGGAATTTTTCGAACTCACGGTGGTAGCTTTTTTTGATCTGGCTCGGACGCGTCCGGATGAGAGGAAGATCTTCCAAGCCCTCAAACTCCACATTCCCAGTGAAAGGAAAATCGATTTCGCAGGGATCGAGAACCTGCATCATGATCACTTCGTGCCCCTTGAACCTGAGGTGCTGCACACTCTGCAGGAGCTCCTCCTCGTCATCAAAGAAATCGCTGATCACGATAACGATTCCCTTGCGCTTGATCTGGCCAGCCATCCCATGAAGGACCGGGGCAAGGCGAGTTCCGCGAAGAGGCTCAAACCCGGCAAGTCGGTCCATGATCCGGAAAAGGTTATCGCGATTGTCGCTGCGAGGGAGGTATTCCTGGACCTCTTCATCAAAGATTCCAAGTGCCACGGCATCTCGTTGATGAAGAATGAGATAGGCAAGGCAGGCCGCCATCATCTTGCCATACTCCAATTTGCTGATCTCCCCCGAGCCGTATTTCATGCTCTCGCTGCCATCAAGCAGGAGGTGCGCGACAAAATTGGTCTCCTGCTCATACTGCTTGATGTAATAGCGCTCCGTCTTGGCCTGAACCTTCCAATCGAGGTGCCTTACATCATCACCTGGAGCATATTCCCGATGCTGGGCAAACTCTATGGCGAAGCCCCTGTATGGGGATTTGTGCTCCCCCGCCATGTAACCCTCCACAATGAATCGTGCGTTCATTCCCAGAGCTTCCGCCCGGGCGATAGCGCGGGGATCAAGAAGTTTTCGGGTTTCGGCGTCCACGGGTAAAAAGCGTTGCCGGGAGAGCTAAAAAGGGAGCCTGCACCATGAGCAGGACGCAACTCCTAGTCCAGTTTCCTGTCTTTCGGCACAGATTCGAGAATCTTGGAAGTAATATCATCTGCAGTCAGCCCTTCGCTCTGGGCGCTGAAATTAGGAATGATGCGATGACGGAAAATGGGAGGGGCGACCGTAGCCACATCGTCACAACTCACATGACTCTGACCATTGAGAAGCGCATTTGCCTTGGCAGCCAGCACAAGGTTCAAGCCTGCCCGAGGGCCCGCTCCCCACGTCAGCCACTTGGAGCAGAATTCAAGGGCTTCTTCGGAGCCCGGCCGCGTGACCCGCACCAGTCTTTCCGCATAGCGCAGGATATGATCTGCAACCGGCATGTCGCGAACGGCTCGCTGCATGTCGAGAATTTCACCAGCCCCAAGGACGGGATCCGGGCGGGCCCCTTCATTCCCGGTATACGACTTGAGGATCTGGAACTCCTCTTCCTCCCCGGGGTAGTCTACCTTGATCATGAACATGAAGCGGTCCAGCTGGGCCTCTGGCAGTGGATAGGTGCCTTCCTGTTCGATGGGGTTTTGCGTGGCGAGAACAAAGAAGGGCTCCGGAAGCGGGTGATCTTCTCCGCCTACCGTCACCTTTCGCTCCTGCATGGATTCAAGCATGGAAGCCTGAGTCTTGGGGGGCGTACGGTTGATCTCATCCGCCAGAATAATGTTAGCGAAAATCGGCCCCGGCAGGAACTTGAACTGCCGCTCATTAGTCTCCGGATCGGAGTAGATTACTTCGGTTCCCGTGATGTCGGAAGGCATCAGGTCCGGCGTAAACTGAATACGCTTGAAGGATAGATCCAGAGACTCGGCCAGACTCGAGATCAGAAGAGTCTTGGCCAGACCGGGAACCCCTACAAGAAGGGCATGACTTCGAGTGAGAATGGCGATCATCACCTCGTTAATGACCTCATCCTGTCCGATAATCACCTTCCCGAGTTCCCCTCGGACACGCTGGACGGCATCTTGTAGCTGGCCCGGATTCTGAGGGGCCGTTTCTGCGGTAGTGCTCATTTATAGGAGAATCTTATGAACCACAGGCTGAGGCCTTTTCAAGGGCGGTGCAATCGCGACCATCGCCTTCGGCCAACTTTGACCCAGCCGGCACCCCCTACGATGAGGCGACCCCTGTTCAGCATCCGCCCTCCTCTGGGGCCACCGGGACGCTACTTTGCCTCGAGGGCACTTTCCCGCTTCTCCGGAATTTCGGCTTCCTTCTCCTCTCCCTTACGAGGGCTCTTCCCGTTCTTTGGAACGTCCCATGCGGTCAGCCATTCTTGTCCGCCTTTGGTATAGCCCATCTTTAAAAGGCGGGACTCCAGGTCGGGGTTATGAGCCGCTCCGTAAAAAACTCCGATTGTCTTGCGCCCTTTTTTTACCTGCTTACGAAGGACCTTGATACATTTGGCGTTGCGATCCCCGATGATCACATTGTCTCCAGCGAGAGCTGTAATCTGATCGTCCCCATTCCCAAGGTTTTTCATCATTTCGAGTTTAAGCATATTTGAGTCTCCCGAGAGCAACGCCGCGAAAAGCTTAGCCGGACTGGGTTGCTCCACGCCTTCATTCTGTGCCTGCTGGGCCGCTGACATCGCGAAGCTGAGAAGGGACTCTCCTTTGGCATCCTGCTTCTTTTCGAACTGCTTTGCCGTCAGATCTGCGTGAACAAAGTTCTTCGCCGAGTAATCAATCATCTGAACCTGACTGGAGAGTTTTAGAAAACGCGACATCCCCTCCACCATTCCACGCAGCAGATTTGTCTGGAGATCTCCACCTTGCTGCTCCTGCCGAGCAGCCTCTTTCTGGTTGATATTCTCACCCCCAACCATTTCGAAGAGAAGAGCATCATACTTGGCGAAAGACGCATTAAGGGTCTCATAATATTTCTTGTCCGCAATATGCACCGCTCCGATCAGGTCGACGGTGACATCCCCCTTCTGGTATCCAGTGATTGAGGTTTGCAGGCGAGCGAACTGCTCATTCTCATCGATTCGGATGAAATCCGTCGCTTCTACTGCCGGCTTTTCGCCACCGGGAACCTTCTCGACTGAAGGGGTAGCGGGCTCATCCTGAGCCAACACAGGGCTAAAAAGGTGGGTGAGGACCACCGTAAGAGAGAAAAATGGAAGAATTCGGTTCATTGCAGCAGCTTGACGACACTTGAGCAGCGCGACAAGAACAGGGATTTGTCCCTCATAAAAAAAAAGAGGGAAAACATCCGGTGCCCTTGCTGGGTAGCCTATATTAATCCACGATAAAAAGGCTCCGGATGACCAAATCCTCCCATCTCAGTTACTGCCCGGACCTCTTTCGCTACCAGCGAAGAGGCTCGCGCGAGGTGAATGTTGGGGGCGACGGCGTGGGCGGTGGGAATCCAATCCGGGTTCAATCCATGATCACCGCAGACACGCTCGATACCGAGTCCTGTGTCGCCGAGGTTCTTGAACTCGCAAATGCTGGATGTGAAATTGTCCGAATCACCGCCCAGACCAGAAAATACGCAGCCAATCTTGAGCATATCCGAAGCGGGGTAAGAGCCGCAGGATGTGAAGTTCCCCTCGTTGCAGATATTCACTTCAAACCAGATGCCGCGCTGGAAGCGGCCAAGTGGGTCGATAAGGTCCGGGTGAATCCGGGGAACTACGCGGACAAGAAAAAATTTGAAGTCCGCGATTACTCGGATGCCGAGTATGAGGAAGAACTTGACCGCATCCGGCTCAAATTCGTTCCACTCGTAGAGCTTTGCAAGGACTTGGGTCGCGCCATGCGGGTGGGAACCAATCACGGTTCTCTCTCAGATCGGATCATGAACCGGTATGGAGATACTCCCCTGGGCATGGTGGAGAGCGCCCTCGAATTTGTCCGGATTGCCCGGGATCTTGACTACCACAATCTCGTCTTCTCGATGAAGGCTTCTAATCCCAAGGTCATGATCGAAGCCTACCGCCTGCTGATTGCGCGCCTTGATGAGCAGGGCCCGGACTGGAATTATCCGATACACCTTGGAGTGACGGAGGCCGGAGATGGCGAGGATGGCCGGATCAAATCCGCGATTGGAATTGGGTCGCTACTCAACGATGGAATCGGTGACACGATCCGAGTTTCTCTGACCGAAGACCCGGTCCACGAAATCCCAGTGGCCCAGGCGATCGTTGAGAACCAGAATCGAGACTCGGGCTCATGCTCTCCCCTGGAAGATACCGCAGCGACCACGGCTCCCTCATGGGATCCCTTCTCGTATCGAAGGCGCGCCAGCAATGTAGTCGAGATCAATGGCCATGAACTAGGTGGAGACAAGGTATTCAGGGTGCTTACCAGCAGGCACAAATGGGAGGCCCTCGCCCACAAGCTCGACAAACTGGGTGACTTTCAGCCCGAGATAATCATCGAGGAAAGTGGGGTCAGAGCCATCGACCCAAGAGATCCCGCGGCGATCGAGGAAATCGACGCCCTGAAGACACCGGCTCTGATAACCGTCCTCGACGGCATTGACATGGAGGTCGTTCCGGCCTTCCGGCTCCTCGCCTCGAAGATGACTGCCGCTCATCCGATTCTTCTCAAGGACACCCTCCGTGCACATGGAGGAACATCCCGGGATTTCCTCGATACCTTACTTACGGCCTCGCGCAATATCGGCTCTCTCCTCTGTGATGGGATAGGAGACGCTATCATTATTCAAGGAGAGGACGCTCCCGGACAAAGCCTTCGCATCAGTTACAATATCCTCCAAGCTGCAGGAGCCCGGATTTTCAAGACCGACTATGTAGCCTGCCCCAGCTGCGGTCGTACTCTGTTTAACCTTCAGACGACCACTCAGAAAATCCGGGAAGCCACCGGACATCTCAAGGGTGTTCGAATTGCGGTGATGGGGTGTATCGTCAACGGCCCCGGAGAAATGGCTGATGCTGATTTCGGGTACGTCGGGGGAGCTCCCGGAAAGATCAATCTCTACGTGGGAAGAGAAGCGGTGAAATTCAATATCCCGGAGGAAGAAGCAGTGGCACGCCTCATCGACCTGATCAGCGAGCACGGAAAGTGGGTTGATCCGCCGGTCCGGGAAACCGCAGAAATCTAGATCCCTGCAAACACTGGTGATATCTGCACCTGCTCCGGTTCACACCCCAAGGCGCCTGGCATGAATCCTCTCGAAGCAACATCAGCCACCACTCTCACCGACGAAGAAACGAAAGCTTCAACGGAACTTGCCAGTGCATGGAATATTCTCGTTTTCGACGACCCCGTGAACTTGATGGAGTATGTGACGAAAGTTCTGCAAAAGGTATTCGCCTACCCTCGTGAGCAGGCGGAAGACCTCATGTTAACCATTCACACCGCGGGTAAAGCACTGGTATGGACCGGTGCCCGGGAACCCGCAGAGCTTTATGTCCAGCAGCTGCATGGTTTCCAGCTGCAAGCCAGTCTCGAGAAAGCCGGTTCATGATGAAGGTCGTCCCTACTGTGGAAGGCGGCCTTCGCATCGAAGTCGGAACCGCTACGGACTGGCTCGTGCTGGAACAGATTGCGCCTGATGCGTTGAAGATGGAAAAGGAAAGCCTTCCCTCTCGTCTCAGCGCTCTAATGGATGAGGCCTCCGAATGGGATGAGATGGTCGTTCCTGAGTTAAGCGACCTCTTCCATAGCCAGCTACACTGTGTGCAGAAAATAGTTCAAGGGGCCCGGAAAGCCTCCGAGGAGGACCCGAGCCTTGGCCATCTCTTTATATCTCAGGAGGACGGGCCAAGTTGGTACGGAGCACTTAATCAAGCGCGGATTGCCCTCGAAGGCTACTACCGCTTTGGTCCTGCCCAGGAGATCGAGGAGGTTGAATCATTCCCTCCGCCAAAGAGATCTGCCTTTATCCGAAGCCAGTTTTACTCCGCCCTGCAGAGCGTTCTTCTGGAGCATGTGATTGAGTAGGAGCCTCACTCGGCTTTCCGGCCCTCCTGACGCCAGGTCAAGAAATGATCAGGACGGTGGAAATCCGGATCTCCACCCCCAAGATCTGCCACGCTGAGAAAACGCTGTGACGGAGAGTCGAGGATGAACGTAACGTTCAGCCGTGTTTCCACTCCGAAATGAAGATGCTCCCTCATCCACGCAAGTGGCACATCAAACCGGGCTTCCCATCCCCCCTCCCTGCATCTGCCGCGGGAACTTGCGCCCGAGTCCCTCACCTCCGCAAGCTGGCGACGAGGGGCGTCAAACAAACAAGCCCAATGAGCCCCATTGGGAGAAAGATTTACCTCCAGATAATGGCCCGTCACTGGATCGCTGACAAAAAACTCTGCCACGTCATGGGTCCACAGACTCTCCATGAAGCGACCCGGCGTAGCGTCCGGATGAGATCGCGCTTCCGCCTTCCGGAGAGCTCGAAATACGAGCAGGTCGCTCTCGAATGAGAAGCTGAACTGAGCGGGCGGATCCATGCGCTCACCGAACCAGTCCAAGCTCACAGGGGAGAGCGGAGGGTGACCGGGGTCACAGGGCGCATGGATGATCAATTCGTTGGTGTTCATCTGACCTATTTTGATTTAGTAAATATTTAATAATTGTGAATAATTTAACTCGCCGAAATTCACTGAAACTAATACAGTGTATTTCCTCCTAGGACCTTCGATCCATGCTGAATTTGCGCCCCATCGAATATGTTGGCAAATCACCCCGCACCAAACCGCGGGAGAGAAAACGAAGTGGCGGTTTTTTTGGAGGGTGGTTCCTTCTCATGCTCGTGATCGGGATCGGCTTTTTTTATCTGCGTCCCATTATTCCCTTCCTTCAATCCCAGCGGGCAGAGGCCACTAAAGTAAATAAAGTCAAGGCTATCGAGACCCTGCAGAACTCTGATGAGTTCGCAAAAAAACTCGCTGCCGCCGCTCTCAAGCGAACCGCGGAGGACGTCGAATATGACCCGGGGTATTACGATATCGCCTACCCGGGAGGAGACCTTCCTGCCAACAAAGGGGTCTCAACCGATCTCATTGTACGAAGCTATCGCGCTCTCGGTGTCGATCTGCAACAGCTTGTCCATGAGGACATGTCTGAGCACTTCCGGCTCTACCCCCAGCTCTGGGAGCGTAAAGGTCCTGATCGTAACATCGACCACCGTCGAGTTCCCAACCTGCAACGCTACTTCTCCCGCTTTGGTAAGGTTCTGAACAATTCCCACTCGCTTGACGACTACGACATAGGGGACGTTGTTACTTGGAGCCTTCCTTACGGTGCAGCCGAACAGGCTGGGAGTCACATCGGGATTATCGTTCCAGGCCCCGGTGCCCGTAGCGGTGAAAAATGGGTCGTACACAATATCGGATCCGGCCCTAAATGGGAGGACAAGTTGTTTGACTACGAAATCGCGGGGCACTTCCGGTTTGGGCCGATCCGTGAGAATATGACCGCAGCTGCCGACACCAAGTCCGGAGCGACCCTCTCCAATTGAGCACGGTCTCAGGTGAGACGCTCGAGACTCGACGGTTCAATTCTTGAACATTGGGTCATCGCGATCCCCGGAGGAGAGAAGGTAGGCAAGGAGATCCAGGATATCACTATCCTCCATAGTGGAGAGCAATCCACGAGGCATCATCGAAATGCCTGACGGTTCGATGGACACAATCTCGTCTGCTTTGACTGCTCGGGTTTCGTTCGGCCGCATCATATCCGTAGTGATTCGGTAGACATCACCTCCTGTTCCATCTCTCCTCCTGTTAAGGTTCATAATCCGACCCACCACTTGGCTCCCATCTCGGAGGGTACAAGCACTGGCGCCATACTGATCGCTGACTTCAGCCTCCGGCACCACGATAGATTCCAGAAGGTCGTAGGGGCTGAACTTACCATGGACAGATGTGAGGTCGGGCCCCACAGCTCCTCCTTCTCCATCAAAGCGATGACAGGCATGACAACTCCCAATTCCAAACATCCTCCGCCCATTCGCGAAATTTCGTCCCCCCTCCAACCCCGCGCCCAGCAGCCCCTGCAGATCTTCCATGGCCCAGTCCTTGACTACCTTGCGAGGCTTGCTGCTGAACTGGGCTGGGCCCTTTTCTCCTGGGACTCTAAACCACTTTTTGAGTTCTGCGGTCCTTTCCCCTGCCGGAACAGAAGCAATGGCGTCTCTCCGAATATCAGAGAGGTAGCCCCTGAACCGGGGACCCCCGTTATAGTTTTCCGATCTGGCAAGCCACTGGAAGTATTGAAGGCGCAAGGGAGGATTCCACCCCTCCTTAATGAACCGAAGGTTCATGGCATATGTGATTTGCTCTTCCTGACTCGTCGAGGTCTCGAGGAGCATCATGGCCCCCGGGACTAGAGAGGGGCTTTCAAGCGACGCCAGCAACGCCGTCAGGTCACGATTTTCTCGTGCCGATGCTGCCGGGTAAATATCGTCCAGCCACCTCAAGACTCGAAGACGGATTTCAGGTTCCGGCTTCCCTCCACGGGTCAAGGCCAGGGTAAGAGCTCGTAGAAGATTGAGCCTATCCTGCTCCGATCCGATCGCCGCGTAATCAAATCCCACGACTTTGTCCATCACCTCTCCGGCAGATCTCGGAGCTCCAGCCCGAGCCAGCGCAATCAACCCGAGACCGGCCCGATTACAGTTCTCCTCCCCAAGGACAAGATCCTTCCACATTTCTACAGAGTGCTTCTCCAGCACGGCTCTTACCGCATGACGCAACGCACGATCATCATCGGAAGAAACGCTTCGCCAGAGCTCGACGAGCTCAATCCGTGAAAGGCGCCTCGCCCCCTTGAGAAGCAGAGCCTCAAGAACAAGGCGCTTTTTTCTAAGGTCCTGCCCCGGACGGAGTGCGGACTCCTGCACCTCTCCCGCGGCATTCCAATTGCCGCGATAGGTCACCCGATACAGCCCAGACTGCACGCGCCGCCCCCCGACGATACAATACATGGCCCCATCCCTGGGATTAATGAGGATATCGGTCAGCGGAAAAGGGGCTCCGCTCGCGAACTCCTCAAATCGGCCCTCGTAGGTCGAACCCTTCTCGCTGAGATGCACCGCATAGAGTTTGCCGTAAGACCAGTCGCATACAAACAGAGCCTCCCTATACTTTCCCGGAAACTTCGCTCCATACCCAAAACAAACTCCCGTGGGCGAACCAGGTCCAATATCTACAACTGCACCGAAGCTATCCCGAAAATGCTCGGCAAATTTGGCCGATCCAGTCCGCCAGCCGAAGTCTGCTCCACTGATAACATGGTTAATCCGGGTGGGACGATACCAGGGGGTATTCAAGTCTCCCTCCATATCCGCGTCGTAGGTGAAAAGCTCTCCCTCCTCGTTAAACGCGCCATCATATTGATTCCGGAACCCGGTAGCAATGACCTCCCAGGTCTGTCCCTCGGGATCAATCCGTGCGATATGTCCCACGGGAGCTCTTACCCCCTTCATGAAGTGTTCCATCGGCGGCAACAACTGGTCCTCACCCCAGAGCTCCGGAACGCGGGAGTGGGTAAAGTCTTCGGGGAGCCGCGTCTGGTTTCCCATCAGCACCACGAGGCCTTTGCCATCAGGAGAAGGTAGAATCGCGTGAGGACCATGCTCTCCTCCGACCGCTTCCAGCCTCCTGATAACGACCACCTTGTCGAACTTATCATCGCCATTGGTATCGAGGAGACGGAATACTCCTGACCCGGTCTCACTGTGACGCGAATTCACAACCACATAGAGACTATCAAAGGCGTAGCAAAGCCCCTGGGCATGCCCAACTGGAAGATCAATCCTCTCGATCGAAGAAGGGTCGAGTAGCTTCCCCGGAGGCGGCGGAGCAAACCGGTAGAGGCTTCCATACTGATCACTGGTGATCAGCCTCCCCTTGTCATCCTGGCACATCGCAACCCATGACCCCTGCTTCGCACGGGGAACGGAATAAAGCAGTTCGACGGAAAAGCCCTCTGCGACTCTGATTCGTTCTACCGGTGTGGCCGTTTGCTGCCCATTGAGAGGTGCACCCAGCAGGTAGCCGAGCAAGAAAAATGGAAGGCACCGGGTCATCAGGAAGTCGCGCCGAGATTCCATATTTATGGCTTCTGCGCCAGTGCAATTGTCCCCCTCTCCCCTCGAATTCTCTGGTCCAAGAACGCCCCCAGATTTGCAACTTGCCGAATCGCTCTCTGCCCGCTCCTCTTCCCGCCTGACCTTCTGCGCATGGAACCTGAGCCTCCTACGATCTCAAAAGAGCTGCTCGCTGCAGTCAAGGAGGGAGACGAATCTGCTAACCGGTCACTGGTGGAAATTCTCTATCCTGCAATTCGGGCCAATGTGCGCAACCACCTCCGCAGGAGGGCAGATCACGACGATGTCACCCAGGAAATCTTTCTGAAAATCTTCCTGAAAATCGAACAGTACCGGGGACCTCAGCCATTTGATCACTGGGTGTCTCGTATCGCAGTCACCACTTGCTACGACTGGTTACGCAAACAACGTGTCCGCCCTCTGGTCGCATATTCTGACCTGAGTGAGCCCGAGGTCGCTGTCATTGAGAACAGCCTGAAAGCAACCAAGGCAGAAACCTCAGATGCCCAGAGGGAGCTTTTCTCCGGCCTTCTTGAAAAACTCATCGCTACCCTGAAGCCAAGAGAGCAAATCGTCATTCGGCTTCTCGACCTGGAAGAGCGCTCCGTTCGCGAGATCGAGGCCCTCACCGGATGGGGCTCAAGTAAAATCAAGGTTACCGCGATGAGGGCACGCCGCAAATTGGCGGAGCAGATCCAGCAACTTGAAATGCAATCTCAGGGAGACCCCGAAACCATTTGAACCCCCACCAACCCCAGCAATCCAATGCCTGAGTCGAACAAAGAAAATCAATGGAGCCGTCTCGTAGACGCCGCTCGGGACGCAGGTGCGACAACCCGGGAAGAGCAGCACGACGCTGCGCCCTCGACCTTCATCTCCCAAATTATTACACTGAAAGAGGGCCTCTGGAAGTTTGCGAGAACCGTGCTCTGGCGACGTTGGTCGCTGGTCGCAGCTCTTCTGGCCCTGCTCCTCTACCTGTCCTTATTCCTGATTTTACGATCCACTTCACCCAGCTCAGCTCCATCCACAGCACCCTTGACCCTTCCCCAACCACCAGATCCTGAATAGATGAAGCCCACCTTTAAACACTATCTCAGTATTGCCTTCGCCCTGCTCGCGATCTTCCTTTGCGGGTATGGGATAGGATTTCTTCTAGGCGAACGGAAAGGAAGCCAGCCCCAGTCCGCATCCCAGACCAAGGTGTCCAGCAGTCCCAGCAGCAGCAGCGATTTCGATTGGGCGACCTGGGAACGTTCAACCGGTCAGGTCATTGAGAAAGCGATCCCCGATTTGACCCCGGAGCAGATGCAGGCAATCCGCCTTGAGATCGCAAAAACCTCAGAGCGCATCAGGGCTGCAAGGCAATCAGGGCGAAAGGAGTTCCGGGACCTCAACGAGCGCCTCAGGCAACATCTGACTCCGGAGCAGCAGACCCAGCTCCCCGGGACCTCCCCCGATTGAGGGAGAGCTCGAAGACGTTTCTACTCTTCCCGAGGCTCATCTGTAACTCCCTCCGCAACTTACTCGTCAGCCTTATCTGAGGAGTTTTTCTGCCCTTTCGGCTAAATCCCCACAAGGGCTGAAAGGGTAGAAACTCTCCTACGCAGCCCTGAGAGCACTTCCTGTTTTACAAAACCTTAACGTAACCTGTCCTCGACACTCGCCCTCGGTTTAGGCAATGATGCACTTCCCCCTAACCAATGAAGCTTAGTAACTTAATATTTGGCGTGGCCCTGCTTCTGGTCGCGGCCACGCTAGCTCTGACCATCACTTTCAGGAAGAGTCCTGATGAAGGAGATGACGTCGCTCTACCTGGGGGGAAGGCGGAATCCTCCAAACGCGGAACGGGATCTCTCCACTCAAGAACTTCAGCGAGTCCAGCGGCCATGCGCTCTAACCCAACCCGCGGGGCACAGCCGCGACTGCCCAAGGTCGAAGAGTTGGAAGTAACGATCGATGATGGCCCGGCAACCCAAGGGATGACACCCGCACAGCGTCAGGATGTGGCCAAACGCCTCCCATGGGTGAGGAAAAATGCGCTCTCACGCCTGAGCCGGATGACAGATCGACTGGACCTTACCCCGGCACAACGCCAAAAGGTGTTCCCCCAGCTCCTCCGGTCGACCAGTGGCTACCACCCGGCGATGATCATCAGTTACCCCGCTCAAGTTACTGCGCCTGCGGAGAGCCTCGCCGAGAGCGAGAAAACACCGGACGAAGCCATCCACGACTCCCTCGATCCCGAGCAACAAGACGATTTCCTCCAGCAAAAATTGGACGATCAGGCTTGGTGGGAGGAAATCGTCGCTCAATTGGAAGAAGATTTTGATTCCTCGGTCACCGCTGACGAGGACGCAATAACGGCAGGGCAAGCTCCTCCCTCGCCTGGCCAGAGCACCACCCCACAAGCCGAACCTCAGCCCCAGCAGGGAATAAACCTTTTTGACCTGCTTGACGAATGAGTCGATTTAAGGTGTAACCATACTCCCTTCAGGCCCGTCAGACGGGGTAGAGAACGCCAATTTCCCGAAATTATCATGAAACTAAACTACCTAGCCCTTGCCAGCCTTACCCTTGGTATCGGCCTTGCCAACGCTGACCGTGACCGGACCTTCGGTAACGGGGAACTGCCTGAAATGCTCGAGCAGTTCGATCTCAACGAAGATGGGGCTATTGATGAGGAAGAGCGCCAAGCTGCCAAGGAAGCTCGCAGAGCCGCCCGGGCAGAACGTCGTGAAGCACACATTGCAGAATTCGATACAGATGGTGATGGAGAGCTCTCCGACGAAGAGCGGGAAGGAGCCCGGGACGCCCGGAGGGCAGCCCTGCAGGAAAGACGGGAAGAAAAGTTTGCCGAAATCGCCGGTGAAGACGGCTGTCTCGACGCAGACGAATTTGCCGCTCTCCCTCCACTGGAGGGCAGAAATGCTGAGCGCGTAGCTGCAATCTTTGGCCGACTGGACTCTGATGAAGATGAATGCATCAGCCTCGAGGAGTTCACCGCCCGCCTCCGCCACCACCGGAAGCCCGGCGGACATCGTCCTGCACCTCCAGAGCGCCCCGAGCGCCCTGCCCTTCCAGAGCGCCCCGAGCGTCCTGCACCTCCAGAGCGCCCCGAGCGTCCTGCCCTTCCAGAGCGCCCCGAGCGTCCTGCACCTCCAGAGCGCCCCGAGCGTCCTG
>Ga0115013_10001188_pt1 | contig 15199 bp, 9 predicted proteins | sample SouAtlMetagenome_2_FD_88686 | JGI IMG/M metagenome (GOLD analysis project Ga0115013, IMG submission 88686) | Marine eukaryotic phytoplankton communities from Atlantic Ocean - South Atlantic ANT15 Metagenome | ecosystem: Environmental > Aquatic > Marine > Oceanic | place: South Atlantic Ocean...
AAGTTGTACTGCAAGCTAGAGAAAATTGGAGTCAAAACATATCAAGTGCTTCACCTTTTCATAATTAGAAAACAAGAAAGCTAGAGAAACAATTTTCCATATGTCTGCTGCACTCCCATCCTATCATATAAGAACTCTGTAAGGGGCACACAGTAGTGTAATCCTTTTTACAGTACTTCTTTTTTCTATGAGCAAGCATTGCTTACGATTTTTAGTGACAGCGAATTTCCCACGGAATTCTTTTCGTTGCTGAAAGATTTTGTTTGCCCTTTTTGCAGTCGTGCAGGCGTGAAGCATGCGCATTTTTGCCGATGAGTCAAGCAACGAGAACGTCATCGCACTTCTGAGCGATAAAAATTGAATCACGAAGACAAAAGAAGAACAACCAACGATTTTACCACGGCATTCATTTCAAAGGAATATAACGTGATTGCATTTGCATTCTTGCCCGGCAATTCAGCAATCGTGCCTTGCCTCAGGTAAGACACGTAAAATATTCTTCACCATGACAGCTCACTTTTTTTCTTCGTCTGTTTCAAAATATTCCTTTTTTTCATAACTTCCAACACGCATATTTTCGCAAACCATAGCACCAAACTCGAATTCAATATGTTGGTCACACGAGCTGCCATCCTCTCTTTTCTTGTTGCAGGAAGCAATGCCTTCGCTCCTTCGCAACCGACGCTAAAGACGGCTAAAGTTGTCCTTCAGAGTGCAGTAGCGGCACCGGACGAAACAGCGACCGATGTCGACACACCAACTGAAGGTAATGAAGAATCGAACACGGTGGATCTCTCGATCCCTTACGATGCAACTGTTCAACTTGCGTACGACGAATCAGACAAGTCTGAGGCATTCGAAGACTTCAAACCAAAGTATCTTGCGCAAGCCATTGCCGAGGTTGTATCCAAGCAACCCGTTGATATCTCGGTCCCATACGATGCTACTGTGCAGCTTGCTTTCGCTGAATCAGATAGGTCCATGCCATATGAAGAATTCAAGCCCAAGTATTTGGCCGATGCCGTCGCTCAAGTCGTCGCCAAGCAATCGGGTGACGTTGCAGTTTTGGAAGAACCTACCCCCGTTGCCGCGGAAGAATCTGTCGCCACCGAAGAAACCGAGAAAAAAGACGAAATCGTTTATTACAAGAGACCTGTAATCGAGAAAACTGAGGTAGAGGAGGTAGAGGACGACGTCGTATATTACAAAAGAAATGTAAAAGCACTAGATTCTAAGGATATTTATTTGTGGACACCAAAGGACCCGAACTTCGTCTCAACCAAGAAAAACCGAGAGGGTAAATACACTCTCAAGGCAAATGATCCATCCGTGGAAAAAATAGCGGTGAAGAAAACGACACCCATTAAGGTAACACGGAACAAGAACGAGAGATATTTCGCACTGAAGAATAATGAAGACAAGGCCATGGGTATTAAAAGCGAGGCCAAAATTGCGGCAGAAGAAAAGAAAATTGCCAAAATTAAAGAGAATCCGAATGCCGTAGGCATTTTCGCACCTGCTGTGATTCTTACGAAAGACGTCATCGGGATCACAGAATTAAACAAACTCAGAGGCAAGATTATCAAATTGCATACGGATGTCATCGGAGGATTCACTGAAACTGCACAGACCGATTTCGGGAATGCAGTGCTCAAGGTATTGTTCGATCTTGCGGACAAGAACGGAGACGGTACGATTGACGAAGAGGAGCTGACCGTTGCCCTAAATGCCTTAGGGTTCGATTTCTTGAAGGAAAAGGAAATCGCGAAGATCTTCAAGAAAGCTGATGGCGACGATAACGGCAAATTGGATTTCGAAGAGTGGCAAGAGGCGGCACCGAAGGTACTCAAAGGAAATTTGGTAAAGCTGGCAAAGAAAAATGGTCACGATTTGGGATTCTTGGCCTAATATTTTAGATTGAATACTGATTAAATTTGCATGTTACATTATCATACCTATCAATGCGTAGATGACATTTGCATCTTGGTTTCTCCCAGACGCCAAACGATGTACAGTTAGTTGTCTTTCGAATTGCAGCATTTCCTTTTTACATCACGCAGATGGACCCCGGAGAGAAAATGCGTGTCACGTATCGCAGAAACTTCGTTGTTCAACTTCCGCTGCTAACATAGAAGAATCGAAAACCAACTGCCTGCTTATTTTTTGTGTGAGTCAGCGTCGACCTGGCCAAATGTGCACGACTGGGCAATGGATCTATTTTCAAACTGGTGCAACTCCCTGGTACAGAAATAGTGTCAAGTGCGAAAAATCGCAGGTGAGCGATCTCGAATCTAAAGCGATCTCGAGTGAGTGAAGCTTGAAGTTTGCGGGGAAATTTCGGGGGTTTATTTTGGTGATGGTTGCTCTGTCCCCTGTTTAATAATGGTCATTTCTTTGGTCATTTCCATTTCTTTACGGTATTTTTAAAGCAAACAGCCTTGTGACTTTTGTTCTTGCTTTATCTTGCATAGCAATTAAATGTACTATCCCCAAAATTAATACGGTACTTTTTTCGCAAGATTAGTTGGAACATAGAACAACCGAAGACATCGCGGCTGTCGAAAATAGGCGAGGCCACCAGAAGAATTAATTCGAGGCAACAACAAAAAAGGTTGGAAAGAATACCGATCGAAGCTGGCTCTTCTTGTCAATCGTTACATGGATTTATCTTGTTAATTACGTCGTAGAAGATAAACAAGAAGACGAAAGTATAGCAGGAATCATATTGCGCTGTGTTCTTGGAATTCAACAACAGGGCTGATGACTACTCCATCGGTCGTGCCAAATGGCAAAAATATTAACGTTGTCCCCAATGGCGCTGAAGAAGAAGGCATTGAAGTTGGGCATGAGGTGCATATGGCTGAGAAAGCAATAAGCAATGGCGAGAAGAAAATTTCCAGTAATGGGATCGGAAATGGATCTCATCATAGCTTTAGAGGAAGATCAGGATCGAAAAAGAATACAAAGAAAATGTATGAGGCATTTCTCGTATTACCTGATGATCTTTCTACGTTTGCCAAAGAGGGTAAACACGAGGATCTGATCAAAATTTTGGAGAAAGGTTTGGATGGCCGTGCACACATCTTGAAGGATAGTGACGGTAACCCTAGGGATGACATCGAAAGTCCTTCCGTCGACGATGCACTTTTGGGCCAGGTTACTGAGGTAGTTGCGAAACTCAAGTTTGACCTAGAGAATGGACCGTTTGATAAGCATAGTCCAGAACAACACGAAATGGATATGCATGAAGACACTGCTGTAACACTTCTTGCGTCTCTCTTCCTGCGTTCATGTCCTGAAAAAGGAATCTCGAATGATGAAGTAGAATATCGGAGAGAAGTATTTGGAACCAATGCAATCAGTGAAAAGCCGATGGAATCATTTTTGGCGCTATGTTGGGATGCAGTGCAAGATTTTGTCTTGATTATGTTAATTGTCTTGGGTATTATTACGTTGGTGGTCGAAACTACCACAAAAGATCCTTGTGGTGCTTGTTGGTTGGAGGGGACGTTTATTCTCTGTACTGTTCTATTGGTCGTTCTCTTGACGGCTAGTATTGATTATGCGAAACAGTTTGCCTTTCAAAAATTATCTCGTAGCTTATTCGAAAGCAACACAAAACAAGTCATTCGTGATGGCAAACAAGTAACTGTCATCGACGATGAAATTGTGGTGGGAGATATTTTATGCGTTAACTCGCATGCACTAGCAACTATCCCCGCCGATTGCGCTTTGCTAGGTCCAGCCGCAGATTTGAAAATGGACGAGTCCACTTTGACAGGCGAATCAGATCTCGTGTCCAAGAAGCCAGGGGACGTAGTTTTGAGCGGCACCAACGCGGTACAAGGGTCCGGGAAAATGCTGGTGATCGCTGTAGGTGTAAACTCGGTAGCAGGAAAGATCCGTGCTCGCGTCTACGAATCAGAAGATCACGAGGATGAATTGGGAGACGGGGGCGAAAATTCACCTTTGTTTGCGAAACTTGACAAGATTGCAAAGCAAATCGGTATAGCCGGAACGGTTGCAGCACTCTTTTGCTTAATTATCCAAATTGTAAGTAATGTTGTTGTGTCAGATGATGCTGTTCCTCCCGGCGTCATTTGATATACATAGCGTATGGTGATGTGATTCAACTGTGCTTGGAAATTTTTATACTCACACTGCTACGGAAAACAATCTTCAGATAATTGGCTTTGGCTTCAGTGATCCAAGGAAGGAAATTTCGAGTTTGCTTGATTATGTGGTCGTTTCAATAACAGTGCTGGCGGTTGCTGTTCCTGAGGGACTTCCACTTGCTGTAACGTTATCCTTGGCATTTTCGTCGAATAGGATGACAAAAGAACATAATTTGGTTAGAAAGCTGAATGCTTGTGAGACGATGGGTTGCGCCACTACCATCTGCACAGACAAAACTGGTATGTTCCATGACACAATCTGCGACACACATAGAATTATAGTGTTAGTTGCAAGGGAAAACACGAATTATGTGTGGAAATGATGCCTTATTTCGTTCTCTAATGTTTTATACTTCCCCTTACCCCGTTTTCAGGAACTTTGACGGCTAATCAAATGACTGCCAGGGCGTTATATGTAGCGGGGAAAGATATGATAGTTGATGATCCCAAAAAATGCCTCGGTGACTATGTAAGGGAACATCTACCAGATGAAAGCGTTTTGAAATTGATTTCACAGATTATTAGTATCGATACAATGAATGAAACCACGTTAGAATTGAAGGATGATGGCAAGGTGAAGGGATCGGCTGGAAATCCAACTGAAGTCGCTTTGCTGGTACTTAATCATGAGCTAGGTTTCGACTATGAGGATATCAGGAATCGCACACGGGGGCGATCTTCTGTTGGAGAGCAGGCTGAGTATTTAGGAGAAGGTAAATTGTACGGCTTCTCTTCGGCACGTAAGATGATGAGTTGGGCAGTGCCGCTCGATGATGGTAGATACCGCATATATACCAAAGGCGCACAAGAAGTAGTCTTGTCACGATGCAAAAGATATGTTGACACGTCTGGTATAACTAAGGATTTAACTCCTCAAGATGTCGAAGAATTTATGACACATTCGAATATCTACGCACGACGCGGCATGAGGACTTTAGCCCTAGCGTACGGAGACTTACCTGCTGGAACCGATTTGGAAATGATATCAAAATCAATTAAGAATTCAGATGGAACCTTTGCCTTCCAAGTTGAGACAGATCTAGTCGCTGTATGCTTGGTAGGTATTGAGGATCCTCTGCGTCCTGATGTTCCAGATGCTATTGAAAAATGCTATGGTGCTGGTATTGATGTGCGTATGGTAACGGGTGATAATCCTAGCACGGCGGTAAGCATAGCATATCAGGCAGGGATTCTTCGAGACTTTCATTTCAAAGAAGGTACAACTGAGCGCGTTGCTTCAAATTTGAAGGAAAATGTGTTGATGACTGGGGAAGTATTCCGGCAAAAGGTTAAACCTGCTAAAACAAATGAGAATGGTGAAGTTTTGAAGTCAGAATTTGATCAATCTGAATTTGACAAGATTTGGCCCTTCCTACGGGTACTCGCTCGATCTTCTCCGGAAGGTAAGTTACATGGAGAGATCGTCGGATCCTGTAAGTTTAGTCGACATTCTGAAGAAAACTCGTTCTCAACATGATTTTGCCGTTCTCTTCCAGATAAATTGACATTGGCTCATGGATTGAATCAATCGACCCTTTTCGCTGATGATGAGATCTGTCGGAAACTAAAGGACGAAGATAACATTACTGTTTTCCCGGATCGCCAGGTAGTTGCAATGACGGGTGATGGCACGAATGATGCTCCAGCTCTAAAAAGAGCCGATATTGGATTTGCGATGGGAATATCTGGAACTCAAATTGCAAAAGATGCGGCTGATATTATCTTGTTAGACGATAACTTTTCCTCAATCGTTACAGCTGCGAAGTGGGGTAGAAATATTTACGTGTCGCAACAAAAATTCCTCCAGTTTCAGCTAACTGTCAATATTGCTGCTGTCTCGGTTGCAATTGTTGGAGCTACTGCTTACCAAGATGCTCCATTAGCTGCTATTCAACTTCTGTGGGTAAATTTAATAATGGACACCTTGGCAAGTCTTGCCTTAGCATCAGAACCACCTGTTGAAGAATTATTGCAACGCCAGCCTGTCAATCGAACAGACAGTATGATTTCGACACGAATGTGGGCCAATATGCTTGGTCAAGCTTGCTATCAGTTATGTGTCGTGATGACACTACTTTTTGCGGGACCATCACTTTTAGACATCCCACCTGGCCACGTAGTGAAAGAAGAGACTGGGGAGAAATCAGTACATTATACCTTGATCTTCAATGTCTTTGTATGGATGCAGCTTTTCAACGAAATCAATAGTAGAAAGCTAAAGGGAGAATGTGAGTATCAGAAAAGCAATTTTTGTGTTTACTTCGCAAGAAGAGTACCATGATGTGTTAAATGTGGATTCCGTTTGCTGGAATTTCATCGATCTCATTCAACTTTATTTCTTCCCTAATATTTTTATTCGAAACTATTGTATCGGAAATGCAGTTAATGTGTTCAAAGGAATGTTGAACAACCCAATTTTTTGCTTCGTTTTATTAGTAACTTCAGTCTTGCAAGTCTTGATTGTTCAATACGGAGGACAGGGTTTCTCTGTCGTCCAGGGGGGTCTTAATGGCGAAATGTGGATTATTAGTTTGGTTCTTGGTTTCTTCACACTCCCATTTCAACAAGTGATCAATTTGGTGTTTAGATTAGGGCTCAATGCTAAAAGCTGGAGGCAAAAAAGAAGGCTAAAGAAAGACGCTAGCTTGCGAGCACGGCATCAGAACAACGTTCAAGGTCATCTTCATCAAGAATAATTGTATTGAATTACGAAATATAATTTCTTTAAGTAGAGATGATTTATATTATACACTGTTATTTTCGAAGGTTCCAAATTTAAATACCTGGATTCTTTAGCTATAGACTAATAGTATGAAGGTTGAATAAATTCCAAGCAAAAAAGAAAATTAAGGTATAAAGAACAACTCATAGATTGAGGAAATGATACTAATGTGACCTGATCAAGTTATGAAGTTAAAGAACTAATTCTTGTCCTGCTGGTACTAAGCTTCTGCCATCTTTGTGCATAGCTATGCTTTTGGTCAAAATTGTTAAAGTAGAGAATTGCGTTCTTCAACAACTGAACTTTTAATGTTTTGTCATCAATTTCTGATTGTCGGTTGGGCATGATACTACGAATGAAATTCTTGAGAAACATGTGGTACACGAACGATAATATGGAGAGGGCACAAGCCTTTTGTACGATTAAAACGATTATTCGTAGTATCGAGAAAATGACCCTCTAAATACGGTTAAAAATTTAGAAGAATAGGCCAATCGGTGTTTTCATCGGTATGCTACTATGGGCATTTATGGTTACTTGAAACATTTTTGTTCACGAGTCGCGTCTGAAAGGTAAATAATTTCCTTGTAAGTAAAAGAATTTTTGATCACGGGTTGTTCTCTTCCGTTTCTGGCTCCTGATTCCTGTTGATAGGTGAAGTTGGAAATGATCAAATTCGTAAAATTTTGTCTACCAGAGAGATAATTTTAGAGTGCTATTTCCGACTCTCATGCTACACAGAGGCGTTTACTTTATTACTAATATCTTGGGGCCTACTGATTGACATCTTGGAGAAAAGTGACGAATAGCTTTATATTAAGATGAAACGCCGATGTGGTGAACTCTGTTCATCGAACGCCGACGGCAGTGCTTCGCGTAGTTTTCGAGATTTTGGTTTTCGAACAAGGAGGTTCCGTGAACTTGATTTTCTGGATGCCAAATGTGGCGATAGGAGTTGTCGGCAATATCGGGAACATCGACCGCGGCATGACATGGAGAGAGAGGAGTATAGCAGCAGTTTAGAAATGGACGTAGATACGTTGCCGAAAACAAAAGCAAGAAGACGACGCAAATATTTGGGTATAATAAGGAGAACAGCATCGCTTACTATTGCTACCGTTGCTTTCTCCCCGATAGCTGGGGCATTCGACGCTATTCCGTCGGCGGCGTTGGTACATAAAAAAGGACGGAATTTTTCTACATCTCACCGTCGAAATCTTCGAAATCTTCAAGGCGATATTCAGCAATGTAAGATAGCTCTTGCTGTAGGAGACATCAATCGAGATGATTTGCTTAGTCAGAGCGAATATCTAAGGTTCGTGAAGCAGCTTGGCAATAAAATGCTAGGTGGCCAAAACAACGATTATGTTTCACTCTCCTCTTTTGACAAACTGCCGGAAGGTTTGAAGGAAAATTACAGCTATTTTTCCGACACAGAACTCCTTGAAATCGACATCAGCGGTTCAAAACCAGGACAAACAGCAACTTCAGAGCAAGACATGAAACTTGATGAATTATGTGACTTCACTACTACGAAGATCCGAGATCCAAACAGCGAAACTGGTAACACAAATGATCCACAAAAACCACCAAATTCTAATCCTACGGATGATTTTATTCCCAGTACAGGGACAGATTGTAGTGGTACTATTGACCGGGGAAAATGCAATATAGATCTATCTATTTCCGACTCTTATCGAGATGATCTCTTGGATGAATCTGATTACGTCAAATTTGTGAATCGGCTATCGAGAAATGCCTATGCCGGTTATGACTTTGAACAATTGCCACAAAATATTCAAGCGAATTACTACAGATTTGCAACGACGGATGGACAAGTTAATATTTCTGGTTCTAAGCCAGGCCAACGCGTATCTGTTGAACAAGATAGGTTCTTGAACGCTTTTTGTTGCGAAACGGACCTGGCTATTCAAAATCCTGGGAGTTCCGGAGAAACACCAGAGAAACCTGATGAACCAGAAACACTCGCCCCTACAGTCGAGCTGTTTTTCTGCCAAAGATCGATGGCCTCGTCAGATTTAGATCGTAATGATGAACTGACTAAAGAAGAGTACGTAATCTTCTTAAATCGCCTGACAAATAATCAATATATTGGGGAGACATACGATACTCTCGATGTGGCGTTGCAAGAAAACTTTTTAAATCTCGCTGGAGATAACGGAAAAATTGATATTTATGGATCTAAACCGGGACAGGTTACTAATTATGAAGAAGATGAAGCTTTGATTCAAATTTGCGTAGAGACAGGATATGCTCTGAATGGAGAATCCGCTCCTACTGCAGCCTCACCAGCAACAGCAGCGCCAAGTTCTCGTCCCACATTACGTACAAGTTTGAAGCCTACATCGGCTCCAGTTCCTGCCCCAGCCGAACCAACAGCTGAACCTGAGGCATCAGATCAGACTGATGTCTATAATTCCTTTATAATTTCGAATCAAGGTGGCTTATCAGCGGCAGACCTGATTCCAGGTACCGCTAATAGAGATGGCCTCGATAGAGCGTATGGGGTTTTTGCACAAACGACTGTAGAAAATGTCGGATTACTTGAAGTAAGGAGCTTGCGACGGCGAAAGCTGGCGGTTGGATTTTTACCAGAGAGCGCTGAGATCTATGAAATTGTGGACATAGAATGTCCTTCAGATTTTGGGTTGTCGCCGATAGATTCATGCCAAACCGCTTTCGCAAAATTCAAGTTATTGCTAGAAGGACAAAATGCACAAGTTGTCAGCGACTTGTATACAAACTATACCCAAGCTGAGATCTCCGCCGGCGAATTAGAGGTCATATTAAAAGAAGTAGACAAACGCACACTCTTAAAAATTGTTGATGCCAGCTACCCTACTCGTCCAGGCGAAGATAACTCTGAGACTCCTACCGATGCACCAACTAAAGATGAGAACGGTCAGAAAAAGAACCGTGCAGGACCAATAGTCGGTGGCATTTTTGGTGCGATAATTCTCTTCGCAATTATCGGTTATATTTCAACAAGAGGACTGCCCTTTGAATTGCCGTTCGAATTACCATCCCTTCCAATTCGAGGAGGTGCCCGCGTTGGGAATAAAGCCGTTATTGATGATGATGATGATGATGATGAACGATTAGCTTTCGGTCAAGATGAGGATGATCCTTCATTTGGTGATAAACAGTCTTTCGGAAAAGATTTTAGGAATTCTTTCGGTGATAATGACGATGACGATGGAGAATACAAAGAAAAGAAAAGTTTTGGTTTCACAAGTAAACACAAGAAAAACGACGACGACGACGACGAATTGAACTTTGGCTTAGAATCAAATAAAGATTTAAACGCAAATTCGGCTGACAATTTGTACGAATTCGAAGAACCATCTGAGATTGATAGTGAGACAGAAAATCAAGACGGATCTGCTGCTGAGAATGAAGACATGGGTTTTGGGGGAAAACCTGGATCTTCGAACTGGGGTACAAATAATGTTTTTGACTCAGGGCCATCAAATCAAGGATGGGGTGCCAACGAAGGAGAAGACAACTTTTTCGGATCCTCTGCTTTCGGGGTGGAAGAAGTAATAGAAGAATCTGCATCGGAGTCTGAAGATTCTGAGTCTTATACTTCAGAGGATGATACCTACCAATCTGGAAGCATCGACGAATCAGAAGGCAACACAGAGCAAGATAGTGCAACCTATGATGATATGGACGAAGTCGAAGAAGAAGATTCCTTTACAGGTTCATCCGCAGACGATAGCTACAATTCTGCGTCTCTCCCTAGCCAAAAGTTATCGTCGGATTTGAGGTTGAAAAACGAAGATATGGATGCTGCGATTGATAATGGCGACTGGGACGCAGTAGTCGAAGCTGCTAAAGCCTTCGATAAGGGTGATCAAGATTCAAGAATATCAGGAACATCAAATGGACCTTCACCTGATCATGACGAAGATATCAATGATTTGGATGATTTGGAGGATGAATCGTATGGTGACTCGTACTCTGGATCAGAGTCCGCGACTAGTCAAACAACAACGTCTGAAGATCGTATAAAACGAGCGGAATATCGTGCTCAGGTCGAGGAGCTAGTTCAAATTGTTCTTCCTGATGAAACGGAAAAGGTAGATGCAATGATGGACCAATTTAAGGGTAGAGAGGCTGAACTAGTTTCAACCTTACAGACCATGGAGGAGCGAAGCTCTAACCAAAGAGCTCGTGCAGCTATTCACAAGAGCAAACCTCCGTCGTTGCAGCAAAATTCAGGTCACTCGCAAGCTAATGGTGCTGGAATTCTAGGCGGAGAAGGTTCTACGGCGGGCACTGCGGCTATTGCCGCTGCGAGTCTTCCAATTCCAGCGGAAGGAGTTTTTGAAGATGCAACCCAGAATGATTTTGACGGCGACTTCGGAGATGAAAATGCCTTTGGGGATGAAGGCGATGACCAATATGAAATTGATGAGGGGGGCTCCTATGCGGAGGAATTTGATGACCAAAGTTACTATAGTGAAGGAGGGGATCAAAGTTATTATTCTGGAGAAGAAGACTCAAAAAGCTACTACAGCGAAGAAGAAGAAGAAGAAGAAGAGATATCACAACCAAAAAGCTTCTACAGTCAGGAAGCAGAGGGATCTCAAGGAGAGAGCTTTTTTAGTCAAGAAGGCGAATCTATTGACGAGAGCTACTATAGTGAAGGAGGGGATCAAAGTTATTATTCTGGAGAAGAAGAGGAGAGCTATGTTAGCGGGGATGAAGGAAGTTTTTACAGTGAAGAAGGAAGTGCTAATGATGAGGAATAAGACATGTAGAGAATTTTTATATTTTATTTGTGGCAAATACAATGTGCCTTCACTTATTCTACAAAGTTTACTCAATCATCGTGTTAGCTCCTAGATGCATGTGAAAATTTTAGTCTTTAAAGCATGGCTGTTCCGGGCAGGCAACCAAACCAGAGGCCCCCTGCTGTGTCGGGCTTCGGGGCAGGGTTGGCCCCGGGGCCACATAGCAGGGCGCCCCTACCTGAGTCTTTGTGCCCCAGCCCCATCAGCACCTGCTGGGCACAGCCACTCACTAATGGCTTCAAAGCCCGCTTGCTGCAGTCCCATTTAAACTGGATCCTGGCATGCTGCTCTGCACCAGTGTTTGTGGGCCAACAAAGGCAGATGGGGCTGGATTGGTCTGTCCGTCTGTGCGTGGGGTGGTTTGGCATTAGTTTCTTTGTTGATGAGCACAAATTGCATCTCCAAGAGTATTTTTTGTGTTATTTCGAATAGTCTACGATACTACAGAACAGAAACTAGCGATCAAAGAGCCCATCTCTGTGATGCTGACCAGTCGAATAATTGCAGAGAGTTAACACCTTCAATCTCACTCCATGAAGCAAACGAAGTCGTCTTGATTGTTTCTCAGATTAGATCATCGGCCTGAAATTTTGTTCGTGAGATTCATCTCAGTCGCATAATTTATTGCAGCAAGGCCCCGAGCCGTCAGTTCGATCAATAACAATGTCGCTCCTTCTGCAAATCTCGAGCATTGTCGAGAATAAAGTTACCAGAAAGATCGGTGTTGTAAAACGAGCGTTGGGGTCGTCAACAAATTACACCCTACAGGTGCAAGAACGACAACAACAACCGGTTAGTTGGAGATACAAACACGTAAGAAGTTGTACAAACAGAGGCATCAGCTCCTCTCACCGCAACGAGAAACAACAGCATCTTATCTACAACAACCCAACGAGTATAATACAAAGAAATGTAATTTTCGATCTGAATTTTCGGCAGAACTATTCCCACCATATTCGCCATTTATCTACAACAACCACAGACGACAAAAATGAAAATGATCATACTCAAACTGAAGAGAGGCCTCTCCAAATGCCGGACAAAGATACCGAATTGCAATTGGCTGATCTGCAAGCCACTATCACAGAAGAATACAAAAGGGGCAATTTTACACGCGCTCTTTCTACCTCAAAAGACCTCCTGAAGCAAACACAGCAACACTTTGGTTTCAACGTTGATCACCCCGCCACGGCCTCTGCGATGAACAACGTGGGGCTCATGCACAAACTCCTCGGAAACTTTACTGAAGCTAGGCAGCATTACGTTGGTGCTATGCGGATATACGCTAGTGTATGTGGGAGAGACCACGCAAGTTATGCCATGACCTTGCACAACCTGGGAAATCTAAACAAGTCACAAGTTCATTTCGATGCCTCGTTGAAAGCTACTGAGCGTTTGTCATTAGTAGAAGCCGCGATGGAGTATTTAGAGGAATCTTATTCCATTCGAGTAGTGGAACTCGGTGAAGAACATCCCCATACTGTAGCCACTCGATCAGCGATTGGATCCACACTTGCGGCGCAGGTTCTTTATCAGCATAAATTGGTCGAAGACACTAAGAATGAAAACAACGAAGACTCGGGGGGCGCTAGTAATGTTTCTCGAAAGCAATACGTGGCTCTCAATCCCCAAGGCATTACAGAACAACAATGGAGAGCAGCAGAAGAGCATTTGAGGTTATCGCTGAAGACAGCGATTGAAAACCCGAGGGGAAAACAGATTCAAGACAAACGCAATCGGCAAAACAACCAAAAGAAGGGAAAGAAGGGCAAGAAACAAAATTTTCAGAAACAACATATTAACCAGAGTAGTAATGATGATCCTACATCCAGCGAATCGGTCACAACATTGTCAGCTGCGTCGGCCGCACAAAATCTTGCCGTGTTTCTGAAATCTCTTGCGATGACCTTTGAAGAAGGTTCGCGACTGCGCAAGCAGCACATGAACGAAGCCAAAGACTTATATGAAAAAGTGCAACAAGTACGGACCCAGTTACTTCCTTATGATCACCCGGACCTATATGCAACGAAGTATAGTCTTGCAGAACTTCTGGAAGTTTTGGCGTCGTCACCATCGTCTGGAGATGGTGACAACAACAACAGCGACGAAGATGACAAGGAACGTAAACGTCATCAAGAAGCAGCCAGTGCCCTACGACAGGAAATTATTGACACATACGATCCTCCTGAAGAAGATGAGAAAGACAATGCGTCGGAGGTGGAAGACAAATTAGGACCAACCGATGTTGTGGTTGAAAGAACTGAGGGGTCTAAGAACTAAACATTATAGGAGGGATAAATAATAAGCATTGAAACCTGCATACACCTCGGCTCGTGGTGTGTTTGTTTACCCACGTAAATATCCGTTGAATAAAGCACGAATTTCTCTAGAAATTCACCAAACTTTTGAATGTTGACACCACATACTTTCGTCACTGTTCTTCCCAAATGAGCATAGAATACTTACAAAATTTGAGTTTTTTATGGTAAACGATCAATCGCTTCCCCAGACTTGTGAGGCAAAGTATTCTAGAAAAACAATTTTGACGTACGATGGTCGAAAAAAATGTGTTTCTATTAACTTTGATTACAAATATTTTTTTCTTCTGAAAATGTACACGATTCTTTCTTTTCACAACGAATTTATATACTGTTCAACTTGGTACTGCAGATGAACCCCATTTATTTCAAAATACTAGAGTTGAGATTACCAATCTAGTGAGATTTGTATTTCTATCCTTCTGAGATTGTAGGACTACGCGTTGGATTATTTGTCGGATTGAGTGTTGGATTGCGTGTTGGATTTTGTGTCGGGTTTTGTGTCGGGTTGCGTGTCGGGTTGCGTGTCGGTTCACGTGTCGGGTTTTGTGTCGGTTCACGTGTAGGATTTCGAGTGGGACTTCTAGTAGGTTCTCCCGTTGGTTTCTGAGTGTCGCCATCTACGGACGGCGCTTCTGAGGGAGTAATAGAAGGAGCATTTGAAGGTTCGTGTGTTGATGGAGAATTGGATGTCAGTTCATCGAACGTTGGCTTATCGCTTACGCTAGGTTCCAAACTAAGGAGGCTGGGTTCCAAACTAAGGCTGGGTTCTTCACTGACACTTGGTTCTTCACTGATACTTGGTTCTTCGCTGATGCTGGGTTCTTCACTGACGCTAGGTTCTTCACTGACACTTGGCTCTTCACTGATACTTGGTTCTTCGCTGATACTTGGTTCTTCGCTGATGCTGGGTTCTTCGCTACTGCTTGGTTCTTCGCTACTGCTTGGTTCCTCACTAACGCTAGGAGCATCGCTAATACTTGGCTTTGCCGATGGTGCCACAGTATCTCCTTCATTTGTAGGAGGTAAAGTGAATGGTGGCAATGTCAAAGGTCTTCTAGTTGGACGAGGAGTTGGATTCCTACTGGGAGACTTAGTAGGTGAACGCGTCTCTCCGGGTCTTGTTGGACTTTCTGTGACTGGTTTCTCGGTTGGAGCAATAGT
>Ga0115013_10001189_pt1 | contig 15197 bp, 9 predicted proteins | sample SouAtlMetagenome_2_FD_88686 | JGI IMG/M metagenome (GOLD analysis project Ga0115013, IMG submission 88686) | Marine eukaryotic phytoplankton communities from Atlantic Ocean - South Atlantic ANT15 Metagenome | ecosystem: Environmental > Aquatic > Marine > Oceanic | place: South Atlantic Ocean...
AGACTCCTCCCATAGCCTCAATCAAATGAACAATCACGACCTTCTCGGTTCCCTGAAAACCAGTCAAGGCTATTTCGAGTCTTTGGTTGCGATGACTAGGATGCTTCGATGTGGCCGAATTTTCTGTTCGATTTCCTCCTTTCTGAGAAGTCAAGCTAAGAACGGATTTCATCGACCAGGATTGCGGCTGCAAGGCTAGGGGCATGCGTTCTGGTCGGATGCATTTTTTGACACTCAAACACGCATTCAGCCAAATTGGTGTCACAAAAACCATATCACAGAGTTCTTCGCGCTCCAACTTCGAAGCAAGGGGGTCTATATCGAGTCGTGGAGGACAGTCACCCCAGCAGACAACGTGACACTTGCGTTTCACAGATCCTCTCGCCGTCTGGTTGTTGTCTGCCCGCAAAGCATCCACAAGTTTGGCAGAAAGTATTTGGCCGCCGTGGGCCTTGATCAAGTGCTCTAGTTGTTTTTGATCAAAGTCGATGTTGGCGTATGAAATGGTGCTGGAATCGAGGTGTCCAGTGGAGCTCTGCACCAACGAAAAGAAACACCCGCGGAATATCGAAACGCTTGATGTAGTGGACACAATTTTGGATCCCTTAGCGGCATTTTTGATTTGGCTGTAGTTTTTGTTGTTTGGTGAAAGGTGTTTTTCTTCGATTGGAGGATATGATGACACTGGTTGCAACGCACTCTTCTTATAGGACTCGATAGCCCACAGAGGAGACACCATGGGTGGATAATTGGAATGGTGCGATGAGACTATTTCGGCCGCCTTCCGCAATTCCTTGTGGCATGTATCAGAAATTAATAAAATAGAGACATCGCCGTCCAAATCCCAATGGATCGTACCACCGCCACGGCGAACGAGTTTACCGATTCTTTGTTTGAGTTCGGGATTCCCTTCAAAGCCGATCAAATAGAAGTGAAACCTTTCGAACAGGAATGGCCGCATAGGATTATTATTATTGTTACCATAATCTTCGTCTAACACATCCTTTGCGAGGGAAACCAAACTGCGAATCGGGGCGTTGGGATTTTGTTCCGGAGCGTGGATTGCCGGCTGAAGTCTATGATCTATCTCGAGTGCTCTCTGACCAGTTTCCGACGTTGAAATTAGCCAGGATGGAGTGACAATCTGTATTAGAGGGGGGTTCGAGGATGATGCCAACTCGTACTTTGCACCCTTTGGTTGGTCGGTGATCAAATGGGTATTGTGATCGAGGTTTAGTTCTCGAGAATATCTTGCAAAGGAAAAGGCAACACGATTGAGCGCCATTGGGTAAGATTTTTTCTCATGCGATTGAATCTTTGCTCTTATCAACAGCAAGCACTCACCTTCCACCTAGTTTTACAATCATGCGATGAAAATCTTCCTTTTGGTCTTGCGCCAACCCGCTCAAGCACGCCAACACACCCTTCAGTGGACCATTGAAGGATGCATTTCCATCGTCGTTGCCCTGCTGCACGTTGCTGCGGTTGCTCGATTGTCCACCGAATAGGTTTTCTGCCTCTTCTCGGGGTCGTTTCCGTTTTCCTAATTTGCTCAGAAAGCGTGACATGGTGAAGGTGTTGTCTTGGCAGGAACTATCGGCGTCCCTTCCCCTAGTTTTTGTCATCGTCCCGCGTCAATTTTTTAATCCGGCATTTTTTTAAAGTCAAAGCGTATTTTGATCGAACTGGTCGATTGTTTAAAATCGAGTTTTGGTCTCACAAGTGGGCATTGCCTTTTGGACTCTGAACTACCGAGGAAAACTATCTACTGTCTAAATGTACAATATGCTGAATGTTCAAGGTCTACGAGTCCTATTTTATGGAATGGATGTGAACGCTGCAAGTTTTGGTAGGCTATGTTATCCACGATAGATTCATCTTATCCACAACCAGTTTTTGTTTGGGGGAGACAAAAAAGTCGTTTTCGTCTCTCTGTTTTTTGCATCATCTGCTCTCCACGAAATAGTGTGCATGCTGTGTGGAATAAGTTTTGGCTTTCAAAATGAATATCGATCACATATATTCTAACAGAACAATCTTATGGCTTCACAGTGAGGATCACCAATGGCCTTCACATTTTGTGCGTGTGGGCCAAGGGGATGCACTTGATGCTGATCCCTTCTCAAAGACGGCCCGACAAAAACCGCAGCAACCCAATCATATTCTGTGATTTCAAATTGGTAAGTTGTGTGGTGCAAAAAGTGCTGTTTGCACATGGAGAGGTGTTGCGCATCACTAATGTCTACCAGCGAAAATTCACAACATTGCAACTTTTTGATTGGAGTCTAGACGAGAATCATGTGCATCGCAGAGCGGAAATCATCAGAATTTTGGATTGAACAATGGTAAATATTTTTTTCGTCGGAAGATGCCTGGATGGAAATAAGGGATGACGATGGCATCAATTGCGATAGAGGTCTGTCGAACTCGCAAAGAGGCGACAACGCGAGATTCTTATTGTTGAGCATTACAAGATAGACAACAGCACGAAGGAACGACTGAAACGGTCGAATAAAGTTTGTCGAAAGGCTCATGAAAAATCTAAATTGATTCTGCTGGATGTAGATGGCCCAGAAAGAGTCGTTTGCGAACACGAATGGAACGGAAGAGAAAAACATCTGTGTCGACGATGAACGGCACATTAGTTGTCACCAACAGCGATATCTCAATATCCGAATTCGAGTCATTCCTACATTCAGTAGTATTGTTATCCGCACGACCCGATTTCTTTGCTGCCGTTGACAAGCACTTGTCAAAAGTGCCCGCGAATCGCCTTCATGGACTGGGGTCTAATCGTGATGCGTTGTGGTTGATGTGTTTCTTAAGTTATTTTCGTTGACTGCGAATCGTGGTCTTCTCAACTGTTCTAATTCTTCTTGTGACTTCTCCAGTTTCCAAAAAGAGCAGCCAGCTGCTACCATACGCGCAATCGGGACCATGAAAATACATACCAAATTTTTTTGACCAATCAAAATCTCCGAAACTCGACAGGGTTCTCGGGATAAAGAATCAGAACTCTGTTCTGAAGTTCTGCGCGTTAGAAAATATTGGTGAGGGTTTGTAATTTTTCATAAGACTCGCTCTTCTGGAACTTCGCCGTCGGAGTAGCCATGACCCGATCCCTACCGCGTGGTATGCATAATTTGTCTGAGCATTTTTTCCTCATAAAAAAGCATTTCTCATAAAAAAAATACTCAACGGTGCTTTCAGCTCAACAAGAGAAACATCGGCATAAATACACAAGCAGTTCTCATGATCACTATAAGCAGTCGACCAAGGTCGACATCGGCGAAAGCCATAACAACAAACACAATAATTCTACTCATCGCAACAATATCTGTCGTATCGGCATTCAACGGGCAAGCCGCCGTGACATCGGCAGACGCCCATACTGTCAGACCCTTCCCACGTACATCCAGTACTGGGGTATACGGGAGTCGTGTCCGATCGTTGTCCATGTCGAGGACACCAGAGCAAAACTCATCGACGCGAACGCGTTTGCAATTCAGTGATGATGCTAGCTCTACTCCCGAAATACGGTCCAGTTGGTGGAAGAAACTAACATCTTCGCTCTTTGCAGCGCCGTTGCCTACGATGAATCGCTCATCCACAACCTCGGGTTCTTCTCCGGATCAATCCGCCAACAATGAGAACCAAGAGCAAGAAAATGTGGACGTATACCTGGAATTCCTTGACAAGAGATACCACCGTCTCCATGATGACGAAAAGAAGGAAGAAAAAGCACAATCAGCAACTGCGGTAGCGAAGAAGATAAAACCATTTTCTGCGATGGAGTGGCTCACAAAAGGTGGAAACAACAGCGCTACAATGTTGGCCACTGCACAGGAACAACACGAGGATGCCTTGTACGTTCTCGGAGTAGCTGGACTTGCTAGCCAAAAGCTGCTCCAAAAGCATCAGCTACCTACCACAAACAACCCTTCTCGCCAATCTGAAACTCTCACCACGGACGTCAATATCTATGATGTAGTAGCGGAACTGAAAGAAGGGATTGACGACGCTACGAAAGCTATAGATTCGAAAGTGCCGAACAATCAATTGAACCGGATGGTACTGAGCAACCTTGTTCTACCTCTCCTTCGTGTTATCTACGTGGCTCAACGATGGAAACGACTCTTTCTGAAGGCGATTCGATGTCGTGTCACGGCAGTCGCGACGAAAGCTACCAATGGATTGGTCCATAGCTTCTCGCAAGGGCCACGATCCGTCGTAGACGCCGTGCTATCCATCGGTGGGGGAAAGCAAAACATCTTGCGCACGATGGCATTTGGCTACGCCACAATGATCATCTTTCGACCCTTGCTCCGTGCAGCGTTTGCCGATGGCTTGGGATTCGACCCACTGCTTCAATAGATAAAACAACAACACTGGCTACCGACATGCGAACAACATAAAGATACATCACATAGAACACTATTTCGCAATAATAAAATAATAGAAAATATTAATTTTGATTACCATCTTGGTCTAGACTACTACTAGTCACTGCCTGCCATGGTTCATCATTGCTCAGCCAGAGACGGATGATGGATTTTTTAGCCGAATTGCTCGCCATAATATCAGCGATTCAATTGAAACAACGGTCGGTTTCGCAAGTAGCGATAAAACTCGTCAAAGCCAGCCATTTCAGAAGATTTAACCCATTTGATTGGTTGGCTGAAGTATGACGCGCTAGATCGAACTCGTTCGTTTCATTCGTTGGAGAAGTTTTTTGACACCTTTTTTGTTCGGTGGAGCAGATGTCAAACGTGTTGAAGAAAACAACTCAGGTTCGCCAAACCTTATGACCCAATAATTTCATAAGTGACACGCGCGTTGCACGCGGAGTTGCAACCTACCTTGAACTTCGAAAAAATAAGAAGCATTTTGGAAGAAGGCGGAGTGCTAAAACGAGAAACCATCAAATTAAGATCTTGATCAGCTCAAGGAACAACAGATGGACAAATCAAGCGCTACACTGTTTGGAAAAGAACCCTGGTTCACTTGAACTAAATCTTTTACTCAACTATTCATCCTTAAGACTTATGTGTAGGTATTGTGGGTATGTGGCTTCAAGGAGAGCAACTTTGGGGGGAATACCCAGCCAGGTGTGCCCACTAGCTTGTGTCCCCACAGGCAATGCCATCACATTGCATGGGGTCACTCAGAGCCGCATGGATGCTCTAGTTTCAATAATGCTAATAGCTTAAATCAAATGCCATGTGCAATGTTTGTGTTCAACAATTTTGCAAATCATAAACTCTATAGCTCAATTGCAATGCAAGAAGAGGGGATTACACTGCTTTTTGCGAAACTACCCCAAGGAGTTCCCCATTGGGGCCGTTATTGCCAGGCAGTAAAGCCTGGTGCAGTACAGCCAATTGACGTGTCGTGCCCTTGTCAAATAGTAAGTGTTAAGAAGAGATTTTCAATGTGCCGATTCTGCAATTATTCCATCCGAAGGAAAACCCACCTTGGCAATTTGTATTATAGCTTGGAAACTTCATCTTTCGAGGGTTTCCACTCATCATGAATCGGAGCAAAATACTTCTGTATCATGTCATCTGTGACTTCTTCCAAAGTTGCTGGCGACCACTTTGGCGAGTGGTCCTTGTCAATTAGAACGCTTCGTATTCCTTCGTAAAAATCTGACCCTGGTTGAATGCATGCTTTGGCCATCCGATATTCCATTCGTAGGTCTTCGCCAATGGCCTTGCATTTTGCTCCTTGATTCAGCCCTTCCATAGTTACTTTCATACTCGTTGGTGACATTTTTTTCAGTGTCTCTAAAGTCGAGATGGAAAATTCTGTGTTTGCTTCCTTTAAATTTTCAACTATTTCTTCCACGGTAGCTGCGCGAAACGTTTGTTCAATGATTGTTTTGTTCGTGGCCAGATTGCATTGGTCTGTTGGTATGAATTCGTGAAAGGACATCAAAACGCTTGCAATGGCGTCGTTTCCTTTTGCATTGCCATTCTTTTCGTGCGCCGAAGTAGCTTCGGCCAAAGCTGATTCCAACTCTTCTAGCCGGTTCGAGGGTACGTAATGGGTTGCCAAACCGGTGTATACCAGATCTTCGGGTTTCATTTGCTGCCCCGTGAGTGCTAGATAATTAGCGACCGAGCGCTGCTTCAAGAGTCGCGTCATCCACCACATGCTCCCGACGTCTGGAAACAACCCTATACGACACTCGGGCATGGACAATCTCGTTCTCTCGGTTGCAACTCGATACTTTCCGTGAATAGAGAGACCTACACCCCCTCCTATCACAAGTCCATCCCAAAATGATACTATGGGTATTGTGTCGATGCAGGTTGCGATTTTGTGATTGACCCTATACTCGTACCGAAAAAAATCTTCGGGTTTCGGCAAGCCCGATTCCGTTTCGCCTTTGTGTTTTTGTTGTTCTAGACCCTCTAGATAAATAGTTTTAACATCACCTCCGGAACAAAACGAAGCTCGCTTTGTTTCTTTTAAGGAAGATTTAATTAAGATGGCTTGGATCGTTGGATCGTTTGTCCATTCTCGCAGAACGTCGTCAGCACAATCGACCATGTCACGGGTCAACGCGTGTAAAGGCTTGGGATTGTTCAAAAGGAGAACGCCTAGGTTGTTCGTACGGGAAGGGAGTAATTTTGTGGTGAACCTCATACTTATAGTTTAGTCTGATAGGGTCTTTGCTTGAGAGATTCCTGCTTTTGGGGAAGCACAAGCTCAAGTCTTGTCGATATTGCCATAAAGTTACGGTATGATGTTTTGTTGTCGTCATTGAAAAAAGAAAGTTCGAATTGCCGACTCGTGATTAGTGAGTCGTATTATTCGGAGTCCCGACATCCACTCAAAAATTGGTTCCATGAAAATTGCGGTTTCGGGCGATAACCTTCGAACCACTTTTATCATATTGCAGTGAAGGTTTTGATTCACATCATAACGATATAACAAATCAAATCATGTCATCGTTGTTGGGATCGATCTTTGGTGGTTCCGAAGAGAATGAACCTTCCAATCAGAGTTTGTTTGAGAAGTCAAAAGCACTTCCTGAACGACCTCAGCACAAACCGGGAGAGCAATCGACTCGGAAAAGAACGAAGCGAGACGGCGCAGATTCAAAAACAGTTAGCGATACTGGTACCGATACCGATTCATCGAAGCAGAAAAAACGAAAGAAAAAGAAGACAAAAACTGGCACTGAGAGCAAAGAAACGACCGGAGAAGATACGAGCAAAAACGATCCCGAAAAAGATAAGGATGCCGAAGAAAGAACAATATTTGTCGGTAATCTACCACTAACGACTACTCGTAAGACATTGGCTGCTTTATTCCGAGATTGTGGGCCGGTCGCAAGCTGCAGAATACGATCGATACCCGTCACAGGCATCAAACTTCCCAAAGAACAATCTGGCAACCAGGACATGATGAGAAAGGTCTGTGTCAATACGAATAAAATCGACACAACACTCACTGATACCGTTCAGGGATACGTCGTTTTCAAGAATTTGGATGACGTTGCAAAGGCTCTAGAATTGAACAACCAACTGGATCTGAACGGTTTTAAAATCCGAGTCGACCGTTCGAAACCAACCGTTGATCCATCACGCAGTGTGTTTGTTGGAAACTTGCCTTATGCGGCAAAAGAATCCACTCTTCAGGAACACTTTGAAGAGCGATGTCTTCTAGATTCCGGGGACGTCGTTGGAGTGAGGATTGTTCGCGACAAGGAAACGTTCCAGTGCAAGGGCTTTGGATATGTACTTTTTCGAGAGAAAAATATCGTTCCAGCCGCTCTCAAATTGCACGATTCAACTTACATGAAAAAGAAAATACGCGTTATGGTGTGTGGCAAACGTTTCAAGGGAAGAAAGGGAGATGCATCCAAGCCAAAACAAAAATCGCAAACATCAGAGAAGACGTCAGTGGGTGCCTTCCGAAGAATTGTTGCAAAGCAGCAAAAGGAGGCCCTTGTCACCAACAAACGAAAGCGTGGAGAGAAGAAGAAAAATGCTACAGTAACTAAGGCAGGCGCAGGAGGAAAAAGCAAGCGGGCTGTCTTGGACAAGAAGGTCGAGAAAAAGGTGAAGAAGTTGCAAAAACGAATGACAAAGGGAATGGGAAAGAATAAACGTTGATGATACTCTTTCAGCTAAAATCAATTCAGATCCACTTTAGCAATACTTTCTTTTTCTTTTATAGTTTGCTTTGTATTTCTGGATGCCCATATTTTGCTACAAGTTTATGTTTCAATATCTTTCCGGACGAGTTTCGAGGTAGCGATGACACCATGAAAACAAATTTTGGTTGTTTGTATCCTGCCAGACCCTTCTGGCGACACCACTGCTTTATTGTACCAATGTTCAGAATAGCATCACTTTTGCCCTGCTTGGTCACAATAGCACAGGCGACAGCCTCGCCGTATCTAGAATCCATGCGTGGGAATATGGCACATTCAACAACATCTGGATGACCCAACACTACTTGCTCCACTTCTCGGGCAAGAACTGTTTCACCACCCGTCCGAACAACATCTTTTGCTCTACCAGCAAACCATAACCGGCCTTGATCGTCCCAAAATCCAAGATCGGTGCCAATGAACCATCGATAGTCGTTGCTGGTTACTCCTGTAAAATCACGGAAATGGTTCTTGCGATGCTTTCCACGATGCCAATAGCCGTTCATTACATGAGGGCCATAAGTGGCGATCAGACCAAGTTCGTAGGGTTTTGTAATTGCTTTGTGCCGCATAATTTCTTCCACGTTTTTCGGTGGGGACTTTCGATCGAAAATACAAAGTTTTACGTGATTTGGAGGACTGCCCGCGCAGCTTCCGTTCGGTTGAGAGCCAACGAGTGCAGGGTTGTCGAGATGCCCCTGGTGGCTTTTGAGGTGAAGATATGTCATGCTCGAGGCGGCTTCGGTACATGCGTATGTTTGCACGATTTTGGCATTTGGGAAGCAATATCGACACTGTGCGAGAAGATCCTTGGATGCCGATTGACCTCCAATCAGAAGCAATCGAGTTTCCAAAAATCGTCTTGCTTTCCTCCCCGTCTTGCTTTCGGCATCAAAGTAAGAGGAAAGCATAGCTGGTACGACGACCAGTGTATTTGCAGGCAAGTATGGATCGTGGAGCGAGTTTGAAATGTCTTGTACCTTAAATTTGCTAACAATACTCCCATCTTGTTCAGGAAAAATCAAACGACCTCTTGCCAACAAAACAGCGAGAAAACTGCTAAATCCTCCCACGTGAAAGAGCGGTACCGTCGTTGCCAGCATTGACGTTGCTTCAGAATAACCACAGGGCTCACCAATTTTAGCAAGAGCCTGGACCAGGAGTGCACGATGCGACAATCTGACGCCCTTCGAACCACCGGTCGTTCCAGATGTGAAGAGAATCAAGGCATCGCTTGTGCTCGCTGTTCGAATGGTAGTTTCCATCCGCTCATGAAACGAGTGGTTGCTAGTGATAGTGCTGTTAGTAGTTGACGATCTGCTACTCGGTAATACTCCTATCGTTGATGTCATCGACGGTTGCGAAAACTTTGGAATGGGCAGCGTTACTGAGTATTGGTTATTCGTCTCCCTTAATCCTTTCGATACCAGTTGAGCAGCAGTCGTGAAAGCATCACTGCCATCGTGCAACAGAATTGTAACACTACTTCTCACTGAAACCTCTCCATTGTTGTTCTTTTTCGATTGTAACGAGGCTATCATTTCCGAAGGCGTCCATCGTGTGTTCAATAATGCTGGAATTGCCGGCTTCACTTCTGGGGAAGAGCAAGCCAATACCGACAAGAGCATATCCGGTGAATTCCCTGAAATATAAGCAATCACGACATCATCGATAAATGATGACACTGTTCCCCGATTGCTGCTTGTGCAACGGAGAATTTCCTTATGGATCGTGGTTTGAAGCCACTCTTGGTGCAACATCAAACATGTTCCGAATGATGAGTAGGATAGCACTTTTGGTTTCTCCGAATCTATATGTAGCTTCGATATTTTGTCATCATATTCATTCAAAGGACAGCGTGAGTTTTGAAACACGCAGCAGGGAGGAGAGTGATCGGACGTCTTTTCATCGACTAGCAGACCGGACGAGAGAAACGTCTCCATCTTTGTGTCGTGGTAGTTCTCTATCGTCGGCAATTTCTCCCTCACACTTTCTCGTCATTCTTCATTGATCTCGGGTTGTAAAAGATAGTTTGCAAGGCGTAGAAGCGACGGAGTCGATGGTTGGCACAACACAAACCGCTGTAAATAATCTCCGTCGGCGAAAGAATAATAACAACACGTTGGTTGAGCTGAGAAAATACGAATTATTCCGCCCAAGAGGCAACGGTCAGCGCCGTCTGTCCATCGTGAGCCCAAAAGTTTCTGAGTCGAATCAATCTGAAGTTGCAGTTTATTCGGAAATTTTATGATGACGATATCGCTGACGAGATAAACAAATAGGAATGTAGATCGACATACCGATCGTCGAAACAGAAGCAGCAGCCATCACAGCGACCGGCAATACTAACACAATCATTTCTCTTAACGGATCGAAAGTATTCTTTACAATCTTAGACGACAACATGTTTTCCAACAGAAAGACTATTAGCATTATCGTGGCTATTCTAGCCATCGCTAGTACAGCATCCGCATCGGTGTTCCTCGGTGGATCTAGCGAGTTGAAAAGCTCTCCTTTTGCAACGCGGCGATCCTCTTGCCGTGTCACCAACTTTTACCGTCAAAGATCCATTGACACCGAGAATAAGAGACAGCAAATTGCCAGATCGATCCGACGCCACACAAGCCCTAATACAAACGGTGCTGCCATGGCAATCCCAGGTATGTGGTTTGCTTTTTGTGATGTATCGACGCTACGTCGATTGGGCCGGCTGGGAATTTGTTTTTGGTGTTAGTTCTTGTTTTGTTTCATTTGTCTTTGCAATCTGACTCAGTATTCTGCCACTTTTCTCTGTTGTTCCAAGGTTATGGAGTTGCGGAGCAGGTCTTTGTCGGAGGATTTGGAAACTTTTTGAGCCTTTACAACACCATAATTACCGCTCGCGTCCTTTTGTCGTGGTTTCCCCAAGCCCAGGGTAAGTGATTGCGTAATAAATTTTCAGTGATGCCGAGGTTTTTTTCGAAAGAAGCTCGAGTGCCTCATCTATTCCTTTTCCTAAATGTCACAGGCATCGCTGTTTTGCAACCGGTGTTCCAAATTACGGATCCGTACCTGAACCTCTTCCGAGGTCTGATTCCACCTGTTTTTGGTCTTGATTTGAGTCCGATCCTAGCATTTGTTTTGTTGAACGTATTGACCAATGTAACAGCAGCTGTTGGAGCAGAAATCAGCCCTAGCGACCGAAAGAAACTCCAACAATCCAGCCCGTTTGTAGTAAAGGCGCGCCACCAAATGAATACCAACAAGGGAATGGCTCTTTAGGCCTCGGTATCAGAAAGCTTTCATATTTTAATATGATACCGTCTTTTCGACTGTAATAGGTTCTATGACAATTTAACGACGTGACACAGGATTCGTTGAAACAAATCGAATCGTGAATACAGACATCAAAATACTGTCGTGATTGCCAGAGAGATCTTCTACTTTACAATACAACTTGATAACTATTACAGTAAATTGTTAGGAACGAATACTATGACATGACGAAATTATACGAATCAATTTTATCAAATGCTGGCTGTGTAAAAAGAGCTTTATTTTCATCTCAAACTAGTAGTATTTTTCTAATTGAGGTTGAGAAATCTGTGAAATTATTTTTTATAATTGAGTTCTATCACCTTTGTCATTAATCACTAACTCATGAAGACACTTCGAAAACGAAACAAAGGGTTTGGAAAATGACGGCCTCTTCCTAATACGATCGCGGTTTATTGGTTGAACTTCCTTTCTTTAGGCTTTCTTCTTTTTCTTTGGTGTCATGTAAGATTGGACAAAGAATTGAGCGAAGAGGAAGAAAAGAGACAAAATGTACGCAACATATGTTGCCGCAATTTGAGTTGAAAGACTTTCGCATTTGGTGACGACGACATAAGTTCCCTGTGACATCATGGTAACGAATTGGATCAATTGCATAAGGGTCAAGTAGGATTTCCACCAGATAGGAATCGATTTTCCAGTTTTCGTATCCCTGGTGTGCATGCAAATGAAGTAGTAAGTGTACATGACAGTGTGGATGAATCCATTGAGGACAATAGTCAAGTAGATATCACCATCGTAGAAGACGTTTGCGTTGAGCCAGTAGAACAAAAAGATGGTAGTGTGGTGGTACACGTGGAGGAAGGAAAGCTGTCTCCACTTCTTTCCCAGGACAATAAAAATAGTATCCCAGAAATCCCAAACCTTGGAGATATAAAACAACCACAACAAGTTGGCAATCGCAGGATCATCTTTGTTGTATGGAACGCATGGAGTGAGAGAGTATCCATTGCGGTAGGCCAAAAACACAGCTTCGATTGTCATGTATGCACACAACATGATTTGCGAGACATTGTAGAAGAACTTGATTGGGTAAGGGTCCATGGCGGGCATATTTTCCATAACCCGAGAACCAATTACGACAAACAAAATGTATGCGAGTGCAATGCTGAATGCAGATGTGAAATCTGTCAACCACCAACCCTATAGATCATCGATAAAAGCAAGACAGAACAAGTAGCGCCAATATTGTATTTGTGAGTTACCAAATTGTTTTACGATTAGTCATTCCTCGTACTGGTGTCATGCAGATCTTATGGTGGAGATCAGCGTTCTCATAATCGTACCTTGGTGAAGCCGCCAAATTGACCATCAGGGTCGGCCCATGCGATGATTGAATCACCGATATTTTCAAGAGTTGACGAGTAAGCTTCCATTATTCTTGTTTTATTCCTTGTGTGAAGCAAAAATTGTCTTTCGTTTCAACGTGACAATGCTATGAACCCAGGTTTTGAGTGTTTAGTGTTTACGGTAACAGAAAACAGTTCCTTCGTGTGATGTTCGTGCGATCGCCGTCATTGAAAATTTCGCAGTATGTGGCGATTGGTATCCACAAATTTCATTCCAAAATGAAAATCTTAAACTGAGTAACGTCATCGTCATCTAAACGATTGAGTGAGTCGCTCATTCCCAAACGTGTTTGAATTTGATTGACTGACTCGACTCAAAAAGGATCCAACCCTCAACGGTTCGAAAAAGGTATTTGAGAATTCATTCTACAGCGAACTTTTCTTACCCTTCTCGGTTCTTTTCTATCACGTGATGCCACAAATAATATCTCATACTTTGTAGATCAAACTTTTTGATAGCTTAATAGAGATGGCATACCGACTAAAACAAATTCAATACAAGGATCAAAGTTACCACATACTTTTGCAGAATGAAAATGGACCGTGTCCTTTGCTTGCTGCGGCAAATGTTTTGTTGCTCAAAAAGGGGATAAATCTACCACCGAAATGCGTTGGATCGGGTGTCGTTACCATCGAGGACTTGACAAATTTATTAGCCGAGAAAATGCTATCGAATAATCAACATTCAAGAGGCAACGATCATCATATTGATGAAGTCATGAAAATATTCCCAAACTTACAATTCGGCATGGATGTTAATGTAAGTCATTTGAATGATGTTCCGTTTTGAGATTTTTGTCACGACTCACTGTCTCATACATTCGGTTTGCGATATCGTATTCTATATTGTAGCCCAAATTCACTGCCGGTCCAACAGGTGTCGAGTATACCATGGAACTGAACGCTTTTGATTTACTTCAAATAGAACTTGTCCATGGGTGGTTACTCGAGTCAGATGCCCAAGAATATGAATGGGTAGGTGATAATACCTACAATCAGCTTGTAAATCTGGTCATCGAAGGTAATGACGCTAGTTCAAAACTACAACAAAAGTTAAAGATTGATGAATGCAAATATGACGAACTTTCGAATCAAGCTACGAGGGGAACTATTATACGGAATTTTCTTGATCGAACCAACCATCAATTGACACAACACGGACTTTTCGTATTGCATGAATACGTGAAAGAAGGCAACATGGTCGTCTTCTTTCGAAACAACCATTACAACACATTGACCAAATATAATGGGAATCTATATTTGCTTGTCACAGATTTTGGTTACGCCAATGTCAAGAACGTTATTTGGGAAAAGCTTGATGTGATAGACGGAGATACAGAATATGTAACGGGGAAATTCGAGGTCCCGCCAGCAATGAAACACCATGTTGCTAGCGTTGCAACGGGAGAACAGCTTGTTGAAAATAGTGCACAGTCTAAGGCAGACTATCACCTCGCACTGCAGCTTAGTCAGGAAACAAGTAGGCCCCCCACTGTTGCTGAGGTCAGTCCTTCTGAAAAATCCAATGAAACAAATACAAAGGAACCAATGTCCGATATTGAGAGAGCAACTCAGGCCAGCTTATTGGAGTATCAACAACAACAGAATAGTTTAAAGCCTCCTGCAACCATGGCTCCACCAAATACACCCTCTGGCGTACAAACTACTCCAACGATAGCTGTACGAATCCCCTCAGCAAAGTGTTCGCAAGAGGAAAGGGACATGATGCTAGCAATGCAGTTACAACGCCAAGAAGAAAGGCGAGAGGAAAGGATACGGCAACATCAAAGCAATCTAAGAGCCGAACAACGAACCAATAGAGGTTCAAAGGACTCCAACTGTATCATCTCGTAGACGATCTATTTTGTAACGAGAAATGCAACCGCATGATTCCTCAGCGCATAATCATTGCTATAGTCTTAATTTATTTCAGGATAGCTGGTGATCAGAGTCCAATTCAGGAGAGCAATTCCCTAAATAATTTCAGTAGCGGAAGAATTCATAGTTTTCATTTCGTAAAGCCAAAGACTTCGTCTTGCAACAGCTGTGCAGCGACTCTAGGAGTTAATAACCCTTCAAGCATTTTTTGTTCCAGAAGATTAGCTTTCTTCCTTAATATTGGATCTGTCTCCATTTTGACTTGTATCATACGACCAAACTGTTTCCACATCCAATATTTTGCTTGTTCCTGTCGCTGATCATTCCACCTTTTAGTTTCGAACAAATGATTTTGGTATCGAAGAATAGCTTTCCAGAGATCGTCCAATCCGTGTTCTGTGATAGAACTTGTCTTGACGACGGGCGGAATCCATCTCTTGGTATTTTCTTCGGTACAATCGCTGCCATTGATACTGTTGTAGGTGTTG
>Ga0115013_10001190_pt1 | contig 15197 bp, 11 predicted proteins | sample SouAtlMetagenome_2_FD_88686 | JGI IMG/M metagenome (GOLD analysis project Ga0115013, IMG submission 88686) | Marine eukaryotic phytoplankton communities from Atlantic Ocean - South Atlantic ANT15 Metagenome | ecosystem: Environmental > Aquatic > Marine > Oceanic | place: South Atlantic Ocean...
AGCAAAAGTTATTACAAATAGATAAATTATTTTTTGTTTCAAAATACTTTCTTTACGATGATACTTGGCGTAATCAACTCCGAACCTACTGTTTCTAAATTTCTTCTATTACGCTTGATGCTAGCATCTAATATGAGTTGTCATATTCTTACACAAAGGCTTAGCGCACTGATTTACGGATGAGTTGGATTTGGACCGTTTCCTTGTTGGCCTCCGCCAAATGCAATGGGGAAATTGCCCCGTACTCCCACGGGGGCTTTTTCTTCGCCTTTATGTATACTGGAATGGATCTCTTTGACACCCTTTGAGGATCTTCCTACGGCCTTATCGCATATTACCTCTGCTGCTAACTTGCCACTAAGTACAGCGCCCTCCATCGAACCAAGGTACTTTTGCGCTGCAAAATCACCCGCCATCACAAAATTTGAAATTGGAGACTCCTGACTCGGACGAAATTTGTTTCTCCCGGGCGTTGTTGCATACACCGAGCGTGGAACTCGCACCACGGACGATTTAGTGACCTGGGCACCACCGTCGGGTGCATCCGGGCCAATTTCAGTGGGAAATAGTCGTTGCAATTCCAAAATCGTAGCGTCTATGATTTCTTCATCCGACGCAGCAAGCCAATTCCTGTCCGCACCAACCGATTCTGTAGCTGGAGCGAATACAAGCTCTAACATGGATGTACTCTTGGATGCGTATTCCTCGCAACAAGTTGACATATCAGCATAGACACTTAAAAGAGGGCTTCTAGAAAAACAAAGTCCATCAACGCTGGTAAGTTTCTTGTCGAACCAAATCTGAAGGTTAATCACGGGAATCCCTTCCAGTTCAGAAAGCTGTCTGAAGTATGGCATCTGGGACCAAGTTTTTGGAACAAGTTTCTTGATGACGTCAACAGGCATTGCTGATACGTATACATCAGCTTCAACGGTGCTACCATCCGCAAGTGTCAAATGTTGAACCGAATTATCGTCCGGATTTACATCAATGGATGCGATTGGCTTCGAGGTCATGACCTGCCCGCCACGAGAGGCGATGTGATCGACCAAGGGTTTACAAAGACGATCAGGTTGGTTTCCATCCAAGAAGGCTGTTTGAGACCCATCTGCCTCATTAATGAAACGATTCATCGCAGTTAAGATCACCGACATGCTTAGCTTGTCAGGATCCGTAAAATCTAGGGCCTTTCCCATAGCAATAAAGATTTCCTCGTTGATTCTCTCTGGCATTCCATATTTCTCCATGAATTGAGCAACACTTAGTTCGTCTTGCGCATCAATGAAGGACTGACCTTCCAGTAGCATAGGCAATAATCCAGGAACCATTCGTAACTTCTCTTCGAGTGAGAGCATTTCCGTGTTTGTCAAAATAGCGGCAGCCATGTTGAATGGAGCTGGAACATTCGGAGGAAACTTGAACGATGTAAATTGTCCAGGAAGCTCCTGCATTGCAAAAGTCATTTGGTGTTCCTTCCATTGGAGACGGTCCTCAATGTCCAATTCTTCAAACAGATTCATCATGTTCGGATATGCGCCAAAGAATATATGAAGTCCTGTTTCGATCCAATCACCATCTTCATCTTGCCAGGCGGAGACTTTTCCACCCAAAACATCTCGTGCCTCGTATACGATTGGCTCATGGCCTGCGTCCACCAGATATTTGGCGCAGGCCAGTCCAGATAGACCCCCGCCGATGATTGCGACCTTCTTCTTCTGTGCCGAAGTCAGCCGTTCATTTCGAAATTTTTCCGATTTCTGAGCTGCATCCTTCCAATTTTGTGTCTTCTTAATCCGAGACGGCGTTGGAAGTCGACTTGTTTTGTAATTGGTCGACGACGACAAAGCTGACGCATCATGGTAACCAAAAAAGGCCAATAACAAATAACCGGAGAGTGCTTTCATTGAGTACATTTTCGCCTTCACCTTGCCCTTTCATTCTATTTGTGATCTTCGTCCACAGTACCTTGCTGAGCCGACTCAAGGGAAGATTGATACGATCATCATGCAAGGCAGCTGCGTCAGTAAGTGGGACTTCGAGATCCCTATCCCAAATCGCTTCCTGGTGGAGGTATTTTAGAGAATGACTATTTTAGTCCATAATCGGCCCGGCGCAGTATCAGTGACTCAAAAAGTTTGGCGGACTCGTCACAAAACAATGTTAAGTGGTAGTAATTTTACGGAGTTTCAAAGTCGATTTTGGCTGGCTCCCTGAAGAGCGCCATTACATGCACAACTAATCCGTTCGTATTCCGTTGCACACAATGCCGGGAAGGTCCGCGCTTTAGCCCCCAAATTTTTCGTATTTGGAAACATCATGACAGTTATTTTTCGAATGTTTTTTGCGCCTGAAACCACGCATTCGGATCAATGATCACGACAAAATTCCGAATTGTTCACATAATATATCGATAACATGATGGCGGTTGAACAAGTCATGTACCATGAAGATGACAGGAATGGCTCGTCATCTGCTTTCGAAATCATACCAATCATAGAAGAGCACGGACCCGATATAATCGAGGATGAGATAGAGATCACAGCGACGTATCCAATGAAAGAAAACCCATCGGTTGTTGACTCCAAGCCTGCTCTTCGTGACACCTCCAGAAAACATTTCGAATTAAACGACACTGTAGAAAGTACCGCAAAAAGGCAGAATGTGGCAGTAAATACTTACGATTCGATTCTTGACTTGGAATCTCAAGGTGGTGATGATGATATCTCTTTTGGTTTTGACGAGGAAAATATGCTGGGAATCACTGATCTGTCCTCAATCGGAGGCAACGGCAACAGTTTCGTTACCGATAGTTCTGATAACACGAAACAAGCTCGCTCGGTCAGCCCTACTCCTCCAACGACCAAAACGCCAATAAACACAACCGATGAAGAAGATGAAAAATCTCAAGGCATTATGAGTAGTTTGACGCTTTACTCTGTCACAGACTCCTTCGTTGATTCCCTTTGTACATCCACAGGATGTGTTGTGCCCGATAGCTACGACACTCACACCAATAGAGTGCTAAGCAAGGAAAAAAGTGCTTTCGCTTCCATGGACGACACAGTCAGTAAATTCCAGCAATCTTGCCACTCGGCAGTTTTTGATGGTTGCCAAATAGGGAATTCTACAGATTGGGAACAATCTGAAGGATCACCTTCTCAAGCCGTTGTGTCGATGGATATATGGCGACTCTTGGGTTGTTCTACCCCTCCGGGAGAATCGGAGCTCGAAGAAATATGGTCCTTGCGAACACCTTCTGGAATGCTGCAGTACGGGCAGAATGTGGGAGGCCAACAAGACAGCAGACAATCCGTTCGGGCTTCCATTAAGAAGCGGATGAAACGTATTCATCGACTCCGAATGGATGATCGACGCATCAGTGGAGCAAGTAGACACGGAGTTACAATCACCAATCATTGTATTGACCCGAGCTACCACACACTAAATAACATTCGGAATGATATTCACATGAAGAAAAACAGCCACGCCAACATTTCTGACAACGATGAAACTGATGATCTTCGTGAAAGGAAAGATGGTCAACACATTCAACCTTCCTATCGAGCAATCGACAAGTCATATTCCATGCTGGATGACCCTATGACCGAATCCATCGGACAAGGATTGTTTGAACGTATTCCCGTGCAGGTGGAGGATGGTTATGATTCCGATCCTGAAGTCAATTGTTACTCAACATCAACATCAATGGTCATGGACTCTCCGAAACGATCTCAATCGGAACGAATGGAAGAAGATTCATCGTCGGTGTCCGTTCCCGCTTCATTCAATGCTCCACAACACCGTGACGTCTTGCGAGTGGACCCGATCCCAACGGACGAAGAAGAAATGAGAGAGTCGGTCCAACAAACTTTGAATTCGACCTGGACTTTGACATGGCACCCCAATGAAGAAAATAGAGAGGAGTACAACATCCCTCATTCGAAACCAATCTGCATTAATATGTGGTTGGAACGCGGTGCAGTTATGACCAATTCAGGTATCGTCGTAGAACCCGCCTTCATGTGGAGGGATGCGTATCAACCGCTATTATTAACGCAACACAAACTTAACAACTCGTCCCAAAAACCGTGGTCGATGCGATTGTTGAATGCGTGTAGGATTACCCCATACTTCTCGTCTTCAGGAGATTGCAATGGCAACAACAGTATAGATCGAAACAAATACCCTCTCGCTAGAAGAAATTCAAGCTTCTTGTTGAAATCTTGTGGGGGAGAAGAGTTTCTTCTGGAGGCCAAGAGCCCAGATGACGCAATTGCAATTACGCAGCGGTGGAAACTAGTCGTTGCGCGATTTGCTTGTCTAGCAGTGACAGAAGATGTTGGTGGGATTGCCAGAGAATTCTTTCATCCGACCTCGGATTCGAAAATGTTAACAGTTCCAGATCCAAACACCGTCTTTTGATCCTCATTGAAAACTATTGCAATTTTAGGAAATTGATATTGACTACAATTTATAGAATGTAAGGTTTGTTACCGAACCATAAATAGAAAATATTGTATGACTACATAAAACACAATTTAGTTTACCTTTCTAAAGAATATATTTTGAGTTTATCAAGGATAGACAGAGTTATTGGCTATCTTGACGCAAAGGAATTGGATCAGAATGGTAGATTTCGTTCGGAGAATTATTTGCAAAGACTGGGTATAAGCAAGGGTTTGTTTAATTTTTTTGCTTAATTTAGTCGATGTTGTACATTAATGTTCTCTAAAAGGAAATAGTGAAGTATCGCTTACTGCTACCAAAATGTGTTAAAAACGAATCTCTCCCGAAGATTGTTTGTCGTTCTTACGCTAAAGCAGTGGATGGTTCCTGAGTCAATGGCTCGGCCAGACGTTTTGACTTATATTTCTTATCCAATTGAATCCGCTGGAAAAGACGGTAAAGCGTGAAAGCAAAGGCCATCGTACCAAATAATATCCAAAGTCTTCCAATGACAACAGCAGTTTTCGCCGTTGGAGCTTCGGCTAAGGCAATTGCGGCCTTAGCTTCTAACTCCTTTTCGTAGGCTGCCTTCTTCTGGAGTCTGACGTATGTTAGATATTCTTCCTGTTCTGCTGAAACAAAGGGGGAACCAAAGATGATACCGCTTACGTTTACAGTAAGGATACCACCCTGGTTTGTTGCAGAGACTAGATCCTCCCAGCTAGCCGCTTCGAGATCTGCATGTGACCGAAATTTCATGCATTGATTGACGTTGGAGTAGTCAGCGTCATCGTCGCAACGGAAATAACCATTGTTTGGATCATAAGAATCGTCATCATCAGAATACCAACCACTATTGGCATCACCCCCGTTGTTTAATTCACGTTGCGTATCCTCTTTCTTTTCGGATTTTGTTTCTTCTTTCAAGCCACGATTTCCATTATATTTCCAGTAGCCGTACGAAGACTGGCGGGAATAATATGACTTTTTGTACGAGGAAGATCTGGAAGTCTGCTGGATGTTGTAGGCTCGGCACGGCTGACACACCTTGAAAGGTTCCATTGCATCATTCCAGGCCTCCATGTACGATCCATAAAGTAGACCCAAGTTTGCAGCCACACTTTCCACGTTATAATCGTAGCCCTCGTATTCGGTTGCGCAAATGTAATCTGTGTAAAGAGCGTAGGTCATATTTCCGTTGAAGGTTGGTTTCAAATCAATGTAAAGTTCACCATCATCGTTCGAGATACCGGTTTCGAGACATCCTGAAGAAAAGCTAGACTCGCGAGTTTCTGACATGAATTCATAAAGGTCATCATTATTCCAAACGCATACTCCTTCGTGCTTGAAAAGCTGCTCGAAAAATGCGTCATTTCCGAAATACGATGCCTCCTTAAAGACACCCATTAACTTCCAGTTTTCCGATGAAGTATCGTGGCAGTCCATAAGCTTGCAGTTCCCGTTTCCGTGTGTTTCACACGCGGTGTAATCATAGTAGCCGTTTTGAGTGTCGAAGATCGCATATTCGCCAATTCCTCCTCCCGAATAACTCTCGTCGATGTACTGAAGGAAGAGTCGAAAGGAAACACGAACATTACAAAACATGAGTTGCTTGAAGAAATACATTCTATGATTTCAATTCTTTGAATCGCGTTGCAGTACTTACAGCAGCCCACATCAAATATCGCTGACAATAGTTATTTCCGAACACTTGCTGATCCCCACTTCCACTTTCATGGCTGTGTTCACTTTGGTCATAATACCGACTTGATCCGCCATTGCACTCAACGTACCAGCCTAGGTATCGCCAAGCTTGTGCGTATCCATCGTAGTATGTTGATGACGATTCTGCGTAACCATTAGATCCGTATATACTAGAATAACCACCATTATTGTAGCCGCCATAATTACCACCATCTTGTTCGGCAATTACGGTGGGAACGTACGCGAGGGAAAGGATTGCGGCAAGACTCGCCGCAAAGGTAGAAGAGAATCGTATCGCCATCATTGTTATGGATGCTCTTTAAAATATGATCAAATCTTATCACTCTTTGGTATGCTATATGCAATCAATCAGAAGTCTGGTGCGAGCAGAGAATAAACCTTTTTCGTTTGTCTTTGGTTTCGACTGTTTGATGATAGAATTGAGGCAAGGATTCTAGAAATTGTCACAAGGGGAGTTTCTCTCATTCTTGTTCAGCGATTCGATACTTGTACCGGCTGGCGCGTAGCATTTTTCGCTTCGTCGCTAAAATAAGACTTAAATATACGTCAAATCGCCAGTCGTGACTTGAAAATGAGCGAGTGAGAGAGCCCCGCGCGTTCCGAGATTCTTGCGTTAGTTAATACAGCTGGTCGCTTAATAAGATTTACACGCGCAGAGCACTCCGATACCGGATAGAAATGACGGGCATCACTCCGACACTCCACTTTCCGTCCACGGTCAGATCTAACTTCATATTTGTTTCAAGAAGAGAAAGAAAAGAAAATCGAACCCAAGACGATGTTCCTGAGAGGAAGTTCCACCTTTTTCATGCTCGGTTCCTTCGGTGCCGTTAGTGCCGTCAAGGATGACACTTACTACCGGGCTGGTATGGGCAATCCGAACACCGACTATAGAATGTTTTGGGCCGACGCTCGAAATGTTTTAGAAGACTTAGATCAGTTTTCGTCACTTTACGTACAGTATCACAACTGCGCCTGGTCTCAAATGAAGGACGGACAGGAAGAACAACAATCGGGAAGTGGGGACGAAACTGATTACTGGTATATTGGAGCGACTCCATCATATGGAGCAAACGTAGCATTCTCTCTGTATGGATCACTCGACGGGGAAAAGTTTTCGGGATGTAATCAAGATACCTTCATCAACTCTTTCACGACCAATACAGGATTTGAAGCATTTGCATCCTCAATTTACTACGCAGGATCTACATCAACTGATTACTCGCAATCCTACTCATCCGAATGTCAAGGTGGCTCCGGAGTTGTTTGTGACTACTCGTACGGGTTTGGCTATGCCACGTTCAGTACCAATACATGCGATCCAGCCTACGCCACTAGTGTTACGGATTCGATGTCTTACATGAACCAAGATTTCCAAGCAGCACAATGCGTGCAGATTTACGATGGTTCTAGCAGCAGCAACAACAACAACAACAACCGAGATCTAAAAGACGGCAAGAATTACGAAAGTGAAAAGAACGATGCCGAGAAAAGCGATAGTGATCGAAATCTTCAAAACAACTACGGATATGGCTACAATGGCTACAATACTTATGATGAATATGGCTACAGCAACTACATCAACAACTATTACAACTACCAAGATTCGCCGCTCGCTCTCTTGTATAATTCGAACTCTTGTTTCGTCCAAAATTATTGGGCAATCGACGGTGGATGTCCTGATCCATATGGCTTACTTCAAGAGTATCAGGCGAATTTCAACAAGGGTGTTCGCCTTTCGATGAAGATTGACACCTACGCCACATACCAGGCCAACCTGGAAGTTGGAAAGAGGTATGTCAAGGTCGGAGCCTTTTTGTTTTTTGCTGCTTTGATGATGTTCTTAGCGGAGCAAATGATGGCCGTTAAGGCGAAGAAGAGATTGCGAGGAGTCGACACGGCCTCCTCACCCTCAACCCCTAAATCTATCGTGGCACTGGTGAATTCGACGAGCACTAAGGTCAAAAAATCAGCAAAATTAGGTGTGAAAAAAGCTGTCGCGAAGATTACCAAAAGCTCCAAGACCAAAGCTTCCGGATCGAAAGACGGAGTTATGGTCGAATCATAATTGCAATGAAGGGGGATGAAATTTTAGTGTCATCTTTCAATTTAGAAATATACACAAATTCTGTTGTAATTTATTAACTATAGTAGTAGCTTTATCACACAAATGTTCCCAATACTCTACAGAAAATTATTTTATTCGAACTAGTAACCCTAACCCTAAATCCAATTCAACCGGCATCAGTTTTGTGTTTGAAAGAAGCACGAAATCAGAACATCATGTTTGTTACACCAATGCTGGACTGCATTAGAACAGGCTCTGAAATTCACTTGTGGTGTCATAATACGATCGTTACGGTCTTTTAAAGATCTAACAAAGATCGGAGTTGATAAGTTCTTTGCATCGTCACCATAACAATTATTACGCATACGTACACACATTCGTGACACACCTCGTCCTCTATCTATATAATCATGGTCCGATTTGTAGACACTGCAACAATCATTCGGAAAGATTCTTGTGAAGGCGACACTGACAGGACTGATCATCAAACCATTGGAAAGAAGCGTGTTGCCTCCACTCCTCACTCGAAACATTGGAAGGGAACAAAAAAGCATAGTTCCGGGACCGACGGTAACGAAGACGACCACTCAGACGAAAAGATTCGTTCGTTCTTCGCCAAAGACATCGATTCGGTAAGAAATTATTGTTGGTGTGGGTTTGTACATTTATTTGTTTCTTTGGAAACTATACATTATGACCGATAGTTGTTTGTAGTTGTCTTCGAATAATAAATCTTTGACGACTATCCCAATGCTTGTATCTCACTCTCGTGTCCTTCGATCCCAATTATTCTATATTGCTATACACGTTTGCTTTGTTTCTAGCCAAACGATCAGGGATTTACAGGTGCATTTAGAAACTTTGAAACAAATTTACCTGCAGATCAAAGTGAATGTAGAATCGATGGGACATTTACTAAAAAAGTAGCAGTCGGCAATAAGAACGGAGAGCAAAAACAAATGAGAAGCGATGGCAACAAAGTTGACGAGAAAGAAAGCCAAGAAAACTCAGAAAAAGCTCAAGGAATTATGGAAGAAGGTAGCGCCAATGACGATAGTTACGACCAAAACAAACGCTGGGAAGAATTTGTTGATACCAAGGACAACAAGGCAGCACCGAACATCGGACTTTACGTCAACGCCAAATCAAGAAGAATCAAAGCATCGATTCGTTTCAAAGCCGCAATCAACGAATGCATTCACAATTTGCGTCATACAGCAAATGGGATAATTTCGGAAGTGGTCGAACCGATTTGTAATAAGGACATAGAGCGCCTTGATGTTGCCGAGGAGAATATTATCCAGACAATGGTAGCGAACCATTCGCGCCGAACGAAGCTAATGGAACAAATGGACAATGCGGATTCTGCATGGAAGTGCAAATATAATGACCTTACCACTAAAATTTTGAACAACGTAAGTAAAAGAAAAACTCGTTTCGAGTTGAATGTATTGCATTCATACCTTGTCTTCAATCGCTTCGTTTTCATACTAACACCATGATAGAACCAAACAGATCAAAAAAATAAGATAAACGATGGTAATAGAGGAGAAATGGAAAATGGAAAATGTTTGGATGCCAGTGGAAGCAATTTGTTTGTGGACGACAAAGAAGGCCAGATTCATCCCAGGGCTTTGAGCACTGGGAAATTCTCTCCTAAACAGAGTAAAGAAAAGTCCGCATTTTGTCACGAAGATCCCGACTGGGAGGAGCTCTTCGAATATAGACCATCTCGGGAGACAATTTTATCCTTCCTGGACGAACGTGATATGCGTAGCATTTCGATTCAAAATATTCAAGAATCTTTGAACCATATCCAGGCCGAATTGGAAAGCGAGGTAGATGCTATTGCCCTCGTTGCGTCAGATCTCTACAATGAACAGGAAACATTCTATCGAGAATTCGAGGAGGAGATCGAATGTTATGCAATGGAAAATCATGAACGTCGATGCAACCTTCAGAAACAACTCGAGAATTCAGCGCAACAGGCCCAAGGGATGTTCGCGAACCTGCTTAGCCGCCTAGGCCAAGCCGCCCGTTAGGCAAAACGGGCACAACTCAATACGCACACCATGTTGATTTACACCATCCTTTTGTGTTCAATTTTACAACCGTTGTCATCAAAATGCATGTCAAATTGTTCATGATAGAATAGCTATATACTGTCATAATATTGCAAAATTATCAGAATACAGGAATTGTCTATCTGTCTCCCTACTTGTTGCGATTGAAAGATTTGATAACTCATGTAATATATCAGCAATAACAGCGTCACGGTATGCCTCCAGCTTCTTTCATCTTCCTTTGCTGACGGATCATGTATTCAGCGTCTTCTTCATTGATTTCTTGCCCTTGGGCTTTTGCGAGTGTTGTCATAGCAGCGATTTCGGCACGTAGTTTTATCTCTTCGGTGTTATCTTTCTTTTCTGTGGCGTCTTTGATGTCTCCACAGGCATTACCTATCGCGTGAAACTCGCGACCCATAATTTTGACTGCCTCGGCTCTCTTTACTCTCGTATCCACGTCGACACTTGTATCATTAAATAGCTTGTGGCAAACATCTTTTAGCGTATTGGTAATATCTTTAACATTAATGGCCCACGCCAATTCCAGTATCGTTGGCAAAGTGTCTTCCAACTTTTTCATTGTTTCCTTTGCCTTGTCCCCCTCCAAGGGCGACGTTGGAGTACTTCCCCCGGAGAGCGATGATTGCTCTTCTGCCTGTTTTTGTATACTCTCAACGTGCTTCATCGCCTTACTTCCAGCTCTAACGGCTGATATTCCCGCATTTAACACTCGATAATTATTGTTTAGATCCGCGGCTCTCTTTTTGAAATATGCACCATGGGCATCCAAGCTACCAAGCCAGGGATTTTTTGCAAAACCCAAATATTCCGTTGCCTCGAGCTCTAGTGCCCTCCCAATTGCGCTACAAAAGACGTGACCGAATGCGGACTTCGAAATTTTTGCGGCTTCCGCTTGACTCGACAAGACAAATTGTTCTTCGTCTTCGTCTCCATTCACGTATGGTTCTAATCGTTCCCTAATATTGATAGCACATGTCACCTTTCGTCGCCTCTGTAAGAATTCATCTTCTTCCATCATGAGTCGTACCCTTTCTTCCTTTTGAGCGTGAATGGCTTCTGATGAATTTCCTTCCGCTAAGTTAGCCGCACTTTCTCCGCCTTGTTTCTGCTTCTCCTGCATGCTGTTGGCTAGTTCTTGTGCCATCTTCGAGTCTTTCAGGAACATTTCGGCCTTGTTGGCAATCCATAGTTCTCCGATATAAGGTTTGACAGCATCGGCACCAAACATGACAGCAAAAAATATGTACGGGTCGATGTCGCTCATGTGTAGTTTTTGGTTTTTGTCGTCATTGATACTCAAGCCATCTCTGTCATATGCGGCTCTGCTTTGATCGTTGGCGAGGACTTGATAGGCATGCCCAAGTTCTTGGAACCGATTAGCTGCTGTGGGATCCCCCGGATTTTTGTCTGGATGACACTTCCGTGCCTTGACATAGTAAGCCTTTTTAATGGCCCCCTGGGTTGCGTTCGTAGACACACCCAAAAGATCATAGTATGTTCGATCCTTCACGGCACGTTCCGGTCCACTACTAATATTTGCACCGATTTGTGAACCCTTTCGTTTTCGTTCCTCCTCGAGTACCTCCACTTCTTTCATATCCTCATCTAACTTGTAACGATACCATTCTCTCGTTTTCTCGTTCCATATCATTCCCTTTCTTGAAGAATCGATCGCCTCTGCCGAGTTGACGACTCCACGACCTACCTGGTAAGCTCCGACACAAACTCCGGTCGCGGGCAATGCAACACAAGAGGCTACTCCAGTGGCCAAACCTGCTAGGAATCCACCGACACCACCCTGCTTCGCACCCACCATTGGTTGGGCAACAAGGGATGCGACACCGGCCGCAGTCCCTTTTACCACACTCTTGATGCCGCTGCTCAGTCCGGCCCAGCCGTCCTTTGGTTTCCGTGTACTAAACAATTGATTGAACAAGAGCTGTTCCTATTAGTTTTGAAGTTATGCAGTGAGCGAAAAGGTTTAGGTTTGTGAGAATGGTCCAAAAAATGTAGTGTTCTTTCCAAAATATTGTCAAAAACTGCCCTCTATATGTGCTGCCATAGGTTTGTATTCATACCTTTTTGTACGCTCTAACATCCCCGTCCTTCTCCTTTTCTTCATCTTCTGCTGGTGTCGCTTCCTTCTTTTCCTCCTCAATTTCAGGCTCTTTCGTCACAGTTTCGTCGATCCCAGAAGTAGGTGGAGTTGATGGCGGGGTTTTAGGTGCTGTATCTGTTGTTCCTGGTGTCGGAGCTTCAGCTGCCGATGTAGAAGTTTGAGCTGTTGAGTCTTGTGCGGGCGCTCCGTCTTTAATTTTTTCCTCGTCGGTTGCACTATCTGAAGTTAAAGCAGCACCACCATCATTTTCAGAAATTTTGTTGGAAGTTGGATTAGGTATCTCTTCTGATGAACAAACAATGGGTGTCACTTTTTCTGCGTCTGCTTCATCTCTTTCTTTCCCATGAGTTGGCGATCGCGTCACCGTTATTCGAGTGGGCATTGTTGTATTGGGTTAGTTTCTATTGACTAACAATTTCTTCGTTTCTCTCCACTGTTTTCTAATTGCTTGTTCTTTGTTTGTATATATTTCATATACAACGGAATAGTGATAAACACGAGATACCGTATGACGATCCCTTGGGTATGTATGTATTACTACAACTGATTTGGTATGGACGCAAGAGCTGGAGCTGCTTGACTGGGAGAGATTTTGTTCTCAGATTCGATAAAAGGAATGATATCATTTGTCTGTTCACTGAGTCGTTCCGTACGATCTGTTCATTTTTCATTTTTTCGAAGAGCCGGCAGAGCTGCCATTGGATTTCAACGGAAGCACCTTCCTCAATAACCCTACCCTAAATAGCCCAAAAATACCTTTCTTTCCAAAAAATTCGTTAAGTAGAAGGTTTTCGCATTTCCCCAATCAAATGACCCCAACCAACTTCATTATGACCCGGCGCATGTGTTATATTGAAGTAAACAAGATGTGGGCTTATCATATTAATCTCCCCGAAATTCTCTTTGAGTTGAAATACAATAACGACTGCTCTACGTGCTATCAAGAATTTGTTTGGGACAGATTGTGAAAGGCGCGGTCTTTGAACAACGGTTGCAGGGCCATGACAAGCAATAAGTTGTTTCCCGATATTGAAAACATATTATTTGTGCTTGCACCTCTCTCCATTAAGAAAGAGCAATTCCTGTATCGTAATGCAACTATGATGGGCATGTCCAGAAGTAGCAACAATAGAGGCAAGGCGAAACAGTTCGAGGATGAAGGGGAAATATCTATTTCTCTGAATGATGAGGGATCGATAAGGAACAATCATGCAGACGCAAAATTATCTCCTAAGGATAAAGATTCCGCCACGGGTGAGGATTTTGAAAATAGTGCCTCCTGCAGTAACTCGTCGTTTCTTCAAAATAGCAAATTCAGCTCGGATTCCTTCGATATTAGTATAAACTACGGGGAGGACTCAGCGGTTTTCAATAGCAACCGGCTCAACACAAAAAGACCGATGGGAAAGGAGCATCTGGTATTCAGGTGCATTTTGCTTGGTCTTTTGTCTATTGCAGTAATCCTGTCAGCATTGTCGTCGATGAATTATCGTGCAACATCTTGTGCTTTTGCCAACATTGTTGTGCTAGGAATCATTGGGGTAGTCTTCGTCGTATACGACTTTCGAATGAAAAAACGAGAAGAGTCGCTGATCAAAACGGTCAACCGATCCGAGTCTATTGTCAACTCACTTTTCCCGGAAATTGTCCGCGATCGGATACTAGAGGAAGGGAATTTGGATGGACCAAAGAGGCTAAAATCCTTTCGTATTAGTTCAGCAGAAGTGTCGTCTACTGGTAACAAAAATCTTCTTGCTTTCGCCACAACTAATGGAGATGATAAAATACGGGACGAAACGAATGGAAAAGACACCAGTTTCAAAAGCAACTGCATCAGTGAAATATCCATGGATGATCCAATGCGAAAAAACATGCGACAAAAAAGCATTCCGTCGAATATTTCGCCAATTTGCCCTTCCTCTTCTTCTTTACCAAGGCAGAGACGTAGGAAGTCTAATCAGTCAACCGCATCCTCCTCTGATACGATCTTTTCTGATACCAATGGTAGCGGTGACACCGATCTCGATCTCTATAAACCCAGAAAACCTTATGCCCCAAACAATTCCCGTTCTACAAAGCCAATCGCAGATTATTTTCCAAGCGCCACAATTATGTTTGCCGATATCGTAGGATTCACTAGTTGGGCCAGCACACGCGAGCCAGTTCAAGGTATGACGAGGAAAGAAATTGTTTTCAAAGTTAATTCTAACTTTTGTTCTCTGACAAATTTGGAGCTCATTGAATCGAATCATGGCTAACATTTCACGCTTTTGCTACTTCTCTTATGTATTAGTTTTCGAATTGCTTGAAACTGTGTACCGCCGATTCGACAGAATCGCTAAAAAGAAGGGCGTCTTCAAGGTAGAGACCATCGGAGACTGCTATGTTGCCGCCACCGGACTTCCGAATGCTATGAATGATCATGCCCTTGCCATGGCCAGTTTTTCCCGCCGCTGCCTTGAGAGCATGCTGGACACGGTCGCAGATCTAGAAGAATCACTTGGTCCGGGAACGGCAGACCTGGGCTTGCGTATAGGGATCCATAGTGGGAGTGTGATTGGTGGGGTCTTGAGGGGAGCGAAGTCACGGTACCAACTCTTTGGTGACACAATGAACACTGCTAGCAGGATTGAATCCTCTTCATTGAAGAACAAGATTCAGTTATCGTCCGAAACAGCGGAAATTTTAATGGAGGCTGGCAAGGCGCCTTGGGTACAACCTAGGGGAAAGACAATATTTGCTAAGGTGTGTC
>Ga0115013_10001194_pt1 | contig 15173 bp, 13 predicted proteins | sample SouAtlMetagenome_2_FD_88686 | JGI IMG/M metagenome (GOLD analysis project Ga0115013, IMG submission 88686) | Marine eukaryotic phytoplankton communities from Atlantic Ocean - South Atlantic ANT15 Metagenome | ecosystem: Environmental > Aquatic > Marine > Oceanic | place: South Atlantic Ocean...
AGAGAGTGGTAATAACAATAATAGTTTCGAAGAAATGTATTTAGATGTATTCAGTATTCGTTTATTGTTAGAATATGTTTGGTTTCAAAATCTGGGACGATAATGTAGTATTTTACATTTTAGTATCGTGCTTTTAGTGAGCTTCTTCGTTTGATTGAGGCCAATCTTTTGCTGCTCCGACGTCGTTGTTGTCGGTTTGGGCTCGACGGCTTTTCGATGAGGGCCATGAGTTCCTTTTCAAGCTCCGACATGACGCCTAGCGAAGTGCTCTTCTTGCTGGTACGACGAGTAGTTCGTTTTGGTACCGCTGGAAAGTTGTGGCAGCTCTGGGAATTGGACATTCGTTTTGTTTTCGTTGCACGTGTAGGCGTCAGTGTATTTCGTTCTGGTTTAACATTGCGAGAATTGTCCCAGGTAGCGTTCCCTTGATGTTGCGGCGATCCAACAATACCGCTGGGAGCAATCCTAGTTTGCGATGCAAAATTCAATGAACGTCGTCGATGCCGATTGGATATGGGATCGGATCGGGTGCTGTGTGTCGTCGTAGAGAGGATTGAGAATCCATCGTCGTTGTCACCGAGGATAGATCGCATGGGTTTATCGAGGACTTTGCTGGAGTTACGATAATCGACCAAGAATTTGTTGGTGGAAGGCGTCTTCGGAACCGCAATGGTAATGGTGGGAGAGACTTTCTTGTTATTCTTTTTGATGGGAGACGGTACAGCACTAGCGGCACTGTTTCTTCGCTTGATTCGAATGGAGCTTCGTCTGCGTTGCTGTTGTGCCATGATGTTGCGCAGAATTTTTGGTTTCGTCTTTTGATTGCTCTGTACTCAAATGAAGTTCAACTATATGAGAGCAAACAGAAATTTTTGGTCAAATCGTATTGATACTTTTTCTTCAGCGCCGGTTGCGTTTCCTTCAGCGCTTGTTTACTACTTTGACACTGTTTAGCACGTGTTCTCTTGGAACACTGTAGAAGCTCCCTACCCGATGACTGAATGCTCGAGAATTGTTTTACATCGCTTTCGCGGGCACAGATTGAATTTTCCACGCTTTGGTTCGCAATTCTCGACAGTCCCACATGCCAAAAGTTTCCATGATTGCGTGACTGAAATAGGTCACAAACTAAATTAGTTCCTCCCTTTCCAGGACCCGGATTTTTAGCTTTAACGGACACCAATTCTTTCTCTTTCATTTCATGGCTTCATACAAAAACAAGATTTATAACAAATTCAAAGGGGGCAATCTATCCTTATACCGCGGATCCATAGTTGCAGCACTAAACGTATTCAAAGTCAGCTCGTATCGAAGAATCATCGATTGATCAGCAATTAGCACCATACAATGCAACCAATGACGACGACAATTTCAACCGATAATGTCGAACTGGCAAACATGGGTAGCCAGAGCCAGTCGTCGTCTGTCTCGACATTGAATGATACAAACAGCTACACTACCTACAAACCAGTTTCAGACCCCAGTCTACTACCTCGAAAAAGATCAAAAATCTCGGGGGCATCTTCCAACCTTGTGAATTCGATCGTCGGGGCCGGGATCATTGGGATTCCCTTTGCCCTCGATCAGAGCGGTCTAGTAAGCGGGGTTTTCTTGCTGCTAATGGTGGGCTATTTCACCGATAAGTCCCTCCGGATGATGATTGAACTAGCGACCGTTAGTCCCAAACTGAAGGGACGGGGTGTTTGGACCTACGACGACTTGATGTGGCTCCCGTTTGGGGCGAAGGGACGAACCTTTGTCCTAGTGAGCATGTTTGTGACGGCATATGGGGCCATGGTGGCTTACTTGCTAATCATCAAGGACACTCTACCGGTCGTTATTGGTCTAGTCGACGACGGAGACGCAAGTGTTGGTGGCTTTATCGAGCGGGAACTGGTCATGCTGGTGACGAGTGTATGCGTTGTGGTCCCATTGTCGATGCAGCGAGATTTTTCGTCGCTGAGTTTTACTTCGAGCATTTCTGTCATGGCCGATTTCATACTGGTAATCTTTGTGGCAGCTTACGCTCCCATTGGGGAAAGCCTGAAAAATGCTGGCGGCCTGGGAAGTGTCATATCCAACTCCATTATTGACAAGGGTTTTTTCATTGGCTTTGGTGTGCTGACGGTTGCCATGTGCTGCCAGCATTCGGCTTTCATCGTCGCTAGCTCCCTAGAGAATCCAACCCCAAAGCGATGGTCAATCGTAACCGCTATTTCTTTGTCGATTTCGGTGGTCTGCTGCCTTATCTTGGGCGTTTCGGGCTATCTGGGCTTTTTGGACGAGACCTCTGGCGATGTGCTCAACAACTTTGATGCCAACACTGCCAGCGCCAATTTCGCCAGGGCACTGTTGGCTCTCACCATGTTTTTCACCTACCCCATGGAAGCATTCGTGGCCCGGCACGTTTTAGTTCAGCTCTTTTGGAAGGGAGATCTGGACGGGTATCTGTATCATACCACGACCGATCCGACCACCGGAGAAGAATCCACCGCCCAGACCAAGGCTAAGGTGTGTCGGTGTCTCAACCGGCGGCACCAGGCCACGCTTCTCATTTACGTGCTTACGTTGATTCCGGCACTGTTTGTGGACGATCTCGGGCCCGTTCTCTCCATAACTGGAGCTATCGGGGGATGCTGTTTGGTGAGTGCTATTGATTGATCCAAATATTTTATTTTTCAAAAATTGGTAACAGCAACGGAACACATACCAAAGATCACCAATCGTGCTCACTACTGCGTCGTATTTTTATGTTTTGCTTGCATATCGATTGAAACGAATCGAATCGAACCGAATCTAATTCAAAATACCCAACCAAATACACCACTGCACAATATGAATAATGCCAAACAGGCATACATTGGACCGGGACTGGTGAGTAGAATTGCTTGACTTTCACAAGGCACTGCTGAAAGAATTTGTAATGCGACAATGGAATAGATCTATGTACATAACATGATGACTCATGCAATTGATGCTACTTCTTATTTTCTTCGGTGTCCCCGATTGAATACAACAATGGGCTACTTGGTAAAGTATAGGTGTATCTGGGCATTCATGGGGAGGACTTTTTGAGACGCCTAGCGTCTAGCTTGTACGCCAAGAATCATCCATCCAAGGTGGGAGCTGGTAGTAACACCACAGAGGCCGAGCTACCTATCGATGGTGATGCATCAGCACGAATGGAAGGATCATTAAGACAAAACGAAGAGGCTTCCAATTATCACAAGCTCTTTGGTGTAGAGCAGGAACACAAGCTCTCTTCCAAACCTTGGTGGTGGTATCTAGTGGGAATTCCGCTGTGGATCCCCGTCGCACTGGAAGGATCCAGGGGAATGAACGATAGGCTGGCAGCCCTCGACGAAGAATTTCAGAATCCTCCGGCTTCTCCGATAGAAGGAAACACGGATACTGCTGCCAATGGAGGATCTACTAATGACTCAACCACGACGCCAGCAATGAGCAGCCAAGAATTTATTGTTGTAAACGGAAGACCGACCCTATCTCCAACAAGTCACGCTGCTTCCGAAGAGGCCCTATCGACGACGGTGGTAGATGCCAACATCACCAACTACGGGTTCGCTATATTTTTCATCGTCTTTGGTACGATTGCGCTGGTGGCGGGCGTCGCCTCCAACGTTTACGTGGCAATTCACGGAATCTTTGCGATACCCGCCTGATTCGTCACAATAATACACACTCAAACAGGTTGGGTTCCGCTCTCAATTATTTGATGTTCTTAATCAAGTCACTAGCTGAAGTAGATCATAGTGTTAATAATTTTTTTTCTATATTCGAAAGCCATTCGGTAACAGCGTAAAACTATCGAACGATCGACCTTTCAAAACACCATCCCCGCAACATTGGTTGGTCGCTACCCTTTTACAGCTTCATGATCCCCAGATATTGGATCAATTGGTTGCTAGTAGATTTTTCGTTTATTTCTTCATGTGGTACTTGGACCAGTATTCGGAGTTAGCTCGACTTTCGGCGGACTGACTCAAAAAGGCGGACATGTAGATAACACTCATGACTCTGTCGTTGTAGTAAGCGTCCAGTTGTTGGCGAGAGCAGCAAATAGACAGTGTGAGAGAGAGAAAGATCGACAACGCCAAAAATGATCACGACGAGAAGTTGTTTTTCAATGCCCCGTCGATGAGCAAATTCTAGATCTCCCCCAAAACAAAGCGAGAAAATAAACGACAGTCTGGCGATTCAAAATTAGATTCTCCCCCAAAAGGGGGAAATCATGGACCAAACTGCCGATGACCCGAAAGGAATCCTTGCCTTTGTTGTTGGCGTTGCCATTGTCCCCTCTGGCATGGCGTTTTGGGAAATAATCCAACGACAAGAATATAAATTTGATTGTAGACTCACCCCATTCCAATAACGAAGGGCTTGTTTCCGGCATGACCAGCTTCGTGAAGAGCGAGCTGCATTCCCTTCATCTGGCGCCACGTCTTGTGGGTCGAGGCTCTAGCGGCGACTCGTTTGGCGAGCGCAGCTTCACCTCGGGAGGCCCACTCACTCTTGCGCCATTCCAGATATTTCTTGTGAGATTCGAATAATGAATTGGCCTTAGTAGCGGTGAACTCACCGACCTCGGAAAAGTTGTATTGGGCCATCGTGAGACGAGATTTTGAGCTCGATCAAAGATGCTCGCTAACGCGGTTGCTTGCCGTTTTTGCTGTCGTCCCCAAAAAGGTGTTCCTTATCATGCGTACGTTTGTACCGCTGTTGCAGTAGAAACGACGCTGCTACACTCAGTGAATTTTCGTTGGATGAAAAGAACTGCCACGCGCAGTGCACAAGGATAGATTCGTGATTCAACAGGATAAACGTGAATCAATATCGAACCGAGACAAAATCCGAAACTGAAACATGCGCCAGTGCCTTGAAGCGAGAGTTCTATAGCATGCATACCCAAAGAGGTGCATTTTCTATCGATCATTCTATTGCAATGACACAAACTAATCCAACCATGACCAATCTTCGAATCGATCCGACATGCTGTGATGGCATCGCTTCCATACGCCCCGCAACCACACCGCCGAAGTTCGAAGTGCCGACCTTTCGGTATGGGCTACGAACCGATACTGTCGTAGTCTATTGTGAGCATCGTAGAACCCATATTGAAGCCAAGAATATTCTTATTCAAGATTATTCAACTGCATACTGGCCGATTCCTGACAAGAAAACCATCCGTACCATCATGGGTCACGTGGAGATCTGTCAAGTATTGACAAGATCTTCGGATGACGACGACGACGAAGATGGAGACATCGTCTTTCTCCTAACTCCGGAGATGGTTGCTGTTAAGGTCTACTTCTACAATAAAATGAGCGAATATCAAGGGAGACTTGCCGAAAACCCATGGAACGAGATTTCGGCAATGCAACTAATTGGTAACGAACACCCCCATGTGATGGGAATCATTGAATCAATCGTCACCGACGATGGCAACTTCAACGTTGTCATGCCGTATTCGGAGTCGGGCGACTTGTATGACAAACTTCAAAAGCCAATATCGGAGGCCGAAGCAAAGTATTGGTTTCGCCAGCTCGTGAAAGGCATCCAGCACTTGCATCAGAAGCGCATTTGTCACCGCGACTTGAGCCTCGAAAATGTCGTGATCCACCAAAACACACTGAAAATCATCGATATGGGCCTGGCTATTCGTGTCCCCTACAATGGGACCGAAAGGCTACTCATTGAACGCCAAGGAAGGTACGGGAAATTGTCGTATATGAGCCCCGAAATCTACCAGAACCGCGCCCCCTTCGATGGTGATGCTGTCGATGTCTGGGGAGCAGGAACGATTCTCTTTTGCCTGGTCACCGGAAACAAGGCCTATGGGATACCACACCCTACGGATGCTTATTTTCGTGCTGTGACTAGTAGATTGGCGAATCTCCTCGACTCTTGGGGTGTTGATCTCTCCTCAAGCTGCATTGATCTCCTTCAAAAGATGCTACGAATTGATCCACAATCTCGCCTAACGATAGAAGAGATATTGGATCATCCATGGTTGGCGCACGACGATTCGGCTCGTGTGGGAATGTTTGGATGAAAATCGTCAAAAAAGCAGCATTGATTTTTTTTTCCAAAAGAACCATCGTGGACAACCTTTATTACGTGGCAGCCAAACACGGTTGTTCATCGGTACCAACCGGTAGAGACGATGGTGATTATGTCCGATATTCTGAATCTCGCGACATCAGGACCACCATTCTCCGTATCAAGTTTTCCCTTTCGTGTCGTTGCAGCAAGAGGGAGCAACGACTGTATCCTCCATGATGTGCGAACTTGCCAATTTTGTCCATTCCTCGAAAAATCTCTATGAATCCCAATCGCATTGCTATGGGCGCTCATGACTTGTAAGCGAAGCAGCCCGTCATCGAAAGAGGGTGCACGATCAAAATCATTTTCAAAAAAAATATAAAGTTCTTTTTCTCCTTTTAACTTTTTGAATTCATAGAAAGCTGTGTGACGACTTGGCTTGCTAGCAAGCAATAAAAAATTAGAATTATATTTGGGTGGATCCGATTTTTTTCGGATCTGGATCTGAAATGGACTTGCACGACTAACGCGAGGTCCGGTTTTTGAATAAATAACTCGAGTTATTTTTCAACCTGCCACGCACGCCTGTGCTGACATCGAAAAAGAAGTGCCCAATTATTATACAACCCTTAAGTATGCTATAACTGACCAAAGTCAGACTGACGCACGCGCCGGCCCGGCTCGTGTCAAGTGGACACCCTCCAGACAGACTCCTACCATAGTTTGAATATATCTCAGTTCAAAACCGTTTACAGAGATTTGGTCACTTGACCATGGTATTTTGATAGGGATAAAGGTCTTTATCGTAATAAAACGTCACCTATTGTAACAATCTCCATACGCTCCACAGGACGGTATGCGTATCGTTTGTATTGATGGCATATTCGTTGAGTAACCTTGTGGACACGATTTAATCTAAATAGCCGCTCACCCTCTCTTACTCGTCCTCCCTTTGTTACAGCAACCATGCAACTAGCCAAGGGCAAACAGCGCCGTTGTCCATCTCCTCAATCGCCTCGCCGCCGTCCACCTCCTCAAGCGCATCGCCCAAAGGAGTATCGACGTTAAACCTTTGTGGTTTGGAGCCTTAGGGCTACTCGGACCCCCTATGTCTTTTAACGAAAAGCCTTACCCTTATTAATTAGATGCTTGCGGCCCTTTTGAGCCTAACCATGGTGTCAGGGAGTGAGTGTAACCAAAGTTATCGCCATTGTCAATAAAGAGAAGAGATTAATGGAGTTTTTTTTTGAGACTCTCCCAAAACCTATCTTCGGAAATCTGCCTCATCTACGACTCAAGCCAGTTGAGTCAGACGTTGAGACAGGCTGGCGTGGCTGGCGCGTATGTGTTAACCGTTTTTTCCTTATTAAAGGCTGAATCGGATCTGGTCCGATTAATATTTTAATACGTGTGTTTTCCGTGATTAAAAAATGGATCTAGTCTTAGGGTTGTAAAATAACTGACATTATTATCGCCTTGGCCATTTTGGGGGAGGGGGACCGACCTAATCTCTCCAAACGTTTTTGCGCCACTCATTTTCTGTTTTCTGTATCGAGAGGACGCTCATTCGAATATATTATTCTCAAGTTTTATTTTGATTCCAGCATCCTATCTTTGTAATAGATCATTGACACATATACCATTCCTCTATTCAAAGTGCTTGTAATTGCATTACAGCAATCCATCAGCTATTAAATCCAAGTTAGTGAATTGCCAACTATCCGAATAATAGTTTATAGATTTCAGAAGTATCCCAATCAAAAAAGAAGAATCAGTGCAATATGCCGCCGATTCCTTCGTCATCTGCCGTCGCTATGAAGGCCTTTCTAGCCGGGGCAACCTGTGCCCTTTTTACGCGGTGGATATTAAATAGTTTGAAAAAGAATAAGAATCCCGATTGTTCCTCGACGACGACACCTTCCAAGGCAGTTCCCAAAGCCCTGCGAAAGGAACAGCTCTCCCGACACGAGCTCTACTTTGGAGGCAACGGCATGGATTCGATCCAAGGTGCAAGGGTTTGCGTCGTGGGACTTGGAGGGGTTGGTTCGCACTGTGCTGTTATGCTAGCTCGAGGTGGTGTTGGATTTTTGCGGCTAATCGATTTCGATCAAGTTACCCTGTCGAGTTTGAACCGACACGCCTGTGCCACCCTGAAGGACGTTGGTATTTCCAAGGTTGCTTCCGTCAAAGCAACCTGTCTCGAACTCGGCTTGGAAGACTCCCAGGTTGAAGCACTTTCGGTAATGTACACTGCTGAATCGGGGCCGGACCTCTTGAAACTGCCCAATGACCATAAATGGGACATTATCATCGACTGCATCGATGACGTTCCCACCAAGGCAGCTCTCTTGGCGAGGTGTCTTGCGACTAGAACTCGAGTCTTTTCGTGCATGGGAGCGGGTGGAAAATCCGACATGACCCGTTTACACATCTCGGATCTGCGAACTGCTTCCCGAGATCCCCTGGCTAGCAAGCTTCGTCAGACGATCAAAAAGACTATGAAGCAACAAAACCTCCTGGAAGACAATGTCAAAACTACCGAAGGCAATGATTCCTACCTCGATGACATGGAAAAGTTAACCATCATTTACAGCTCGGAAAAGACTGTGGCAAAACTTGCAGATTTTACGGACGAACAGAAGCAGGAGGCCGACAAATCACAGTTTGGGGCCGTCGATGGAATGCGTATTAGGGTTCTTCCAGTCTTGGGCCCGATGCCCGCCATCATGGGACAATCACTGGCAGCTATGGCACTCTGTGAGCTAGGGGGTAAGTCAATCCAAAATCCATTGGCGGGAGAGCGTGTGGGAAGGAATGTCCGGCACAAGCTCTTTCAGCAATTCGGAACGCGGGAACAGCGACTTGCTAGTGGAAAACTCTCCATTCACGGCGGGGCTTCCTACACCGGTCCGATTGCCATCGACGGCGATGACATCGAATATTTGTATGGAATCTGGAGGAATAGATGCGCCATTACTGGGGCCAAAATCGGTGCAGTCTTAGGATTGGCCCGGTGGGATACTTCCAAGCCCGCAACCCCATACAATGTGGTGTTGGTGAGCCGACCGGCTATGAAGAAACTTGACGAAGAGGGAAAGGAGTGGATCGATCGCTCTGTCCGAGATACCATTGAGCAACGATTGGCAGCTTGCAAGGACATCAGTTGCAATTGGTGAAGATAGTGTAGCGGCTCCAACCGTTTGCATTATTTGCGAAAAAAATCAAGTATTAGCTCCAGTTGTGCAATAATACTACTCTTTCTTCGCATAAAGATTGGCAACGACGACATAGAGCAAGCTAGGACTTCATTTCTTTGTATTCAAATGGTCACTATTGCGCATATCGTCGAATTTGGTCTGAATTTCGCAGAAAAGAGAACTTAACATATTGCTTTACAAATATTGGTTCTACTTTTAATTCGCCACCATTCAGGGCATCTGCGCAAAGCGCAACCAAAGGTAACAATGTCGAAAGCAAGAAGTAAACAACAAAGGAAGTGACGGTGGTTGATTGAACGTGCTTTTGAGTATTACTGCGATTACGAAGAATAGACTTGTCGTCAAAGCTCTTTGTTAAACTTTTTATCGGAATTTCTCAAGGGCACTGCAAAACAACTTTCTATAATCCATATAACGGGAAAATTATCTGCCGCCTTTGATCTCGATCAATCTGCTAATCGTAGTAGTGAATGTCGTTAATCGTACGTGACCAAGAAGCTCAAGAGTGTATCTTGAATAGATCAAACCAAACACTCATTGAATGTTTTAGATTTTGTTCCTTTTGTAAATAGACTATCGATCCGAAACAACAGCTGCTGTTACACTTGGAATCTTCAGTATATCCGCCTTTTCGATCCTGCTTGGAGAGCGCTTTGTTTGATGCGATTGCTAAATTACAGGGCCACGGGGATCTCATTACAGGTCTTGTGCCTGCAGTTGGTGTTGTTGGCCTCCACTTCAAATCCCGCACTCTGTTTTCCCATCCATTCCAATGGGGCTCCCAAGGAGCAAGCAGCGCCAGCAGCCAGGGGGGACTGGGGGGATGGGAGAAGTTCAATCGGTTTGAAAATGCAGAGATGTTTGGATCACCTAGCATGCCAACAAAGGGCAAGGGAGTGAATGTGCTCATTGGGTAGCAGGCATTGTGAGATCCACACAAATTTGGCACAACTTCAATTCTAGTTTGAATTTGGTTCGCGTGAAGTGTTTTAGTCCCGCGGAAGCTGAAACTACTGTCAACGAGATTATTTTTCGAACTTTTTTCGTTGTTGCATAGCACATGCCGCCGAACGCATTAATTGCTGAAAGAGCAAAAGTTGGTATTCGAAAGTATTTTTGACGTGGGGAAATGCCGCTGCCAGAAATCTGCTCTTCCGCATCGAGCCATGTGGCAATTTCTTGGGTGGTTCTATTCTTTCTAGCAATCGGAATCCGCGTCTTCGTTCCTCTGGGAGAAATTGTTTGTTCCATTCTCTTAGTATTTGGAACGACATTTGCTTTCACTTGTTGGAATGGACCGAACATCAGTGCTGTAGAAATCGAGGGAGAACAATCAAATTCAACCAGCGAAGATGATTCCAACGATGGAATCGATACAATTGAAACGGCAGCAGCAGCAACAGCAGCAGCAACAATCGACAACCCTATAGAGACAACAGCAGGCACAAGAATATCAACCACGTCAAAACGCTTACCCTTTCTCGACAACCTAAAAACCTTTTTAACGTCACTAGTGGTCACGCATCACGTGGCATGTGCTTTTGGAGGGTGCGGGGATGGGAGTTGGTACCTGATTGTAGGCGAGGATGGGCCTCCAGTCTTTCGCTGTTTCATCAAGACGCTGACACTCCTGAACCAAAGTTACTTCATGTCGCTCTTTTTCTTCATCAGCGCCTATTTTGTCCCATCGACCTTCGCAAGAGCGGGAGGATGGAACAGCTTTCGGCGGACCAAGCAAAGACGAATTTTGATCCCCGCCCTCTTTGTCTTTTTTGTTGTATCGCCTCTAGCTATTATCATCTCGGGAAAATGGGTATACTGGCCCAATACAGGACCGGCATGGTTCTTGTTCTGGCTGCTATTGTTCAATCTAATATACATTTCGTTTTCCCCACATCTGGAGTGGGGTAGACTCGAATACATGAATGCTGTACCGGCCAGAGAAGATATTGGCAATCCTGCCGCGGAGCAAACAATCCAAGGGCCTCTCGAATTACTTCTCCCGAACCAAGTCGTTACTGTTACTTCTCCGGGAACAAGTGCTAGCACAGCTGAAACAACGAGGGTAGCCGGTCCGATATTGATGCTTTCTACAACATTTCGGGTTACCTTTGGCATCGGTATATGTGGTCTTGCTCTTATTCCTTTTCTGCTCCTTCAACTTGGGTCCTTTGCATCGATGCCTGTGAGCGTTGGATCCCTGACGTGTGATTTTTTCATGTTTTTTCTTGGCGTGATGGCAAACAGGTTTGGATGGTTCGAAAAATCACTCACAGAGCAGCTAGATATCCACCCGATGATGCTGGCGTGCTTCGTGGTCATCGAAGGCATTGCAATAGCGACAATGGGAACGGACGCTGAAACCTGGGGGCTGCTCTTGGTTATTGTAGCTGGGATCTTTTGCTTAGACATGAGCCTGTTCCTTTTGGTAGTTTTCCAGCGATGGGCAAACTTTGAAACGAAGGTGACACGATTCCTAGCAAGGGGGGCCTATGGAGTGTACTTGCTGCACCCCATCATTGTCACGGGTGTGACGCAGGTTTACCTCCACCTTCCCTTTGATGGAATCCGTGAACAGAACAGGACGTGTTTCTATCCATTGGGTTTTGTGTTTGTCGTGGTGATAAGCCAGATCCTTACCTGGTCATCGGCATATGCTTTAGCAATGTTGCCCTGTCTCAAGACCATTCTTTGATACCCGAACGATCAGCTATATAACAACGTACTAGAAGAAGTACTTAATTATTTATTCGTGTATATTAAGAAGTTACTACGGATGTACGAAGTATTCAAAAGGGGTAAGAAGATAGTCTAGCAACCTTTCTATCATAACTTCGTTGGGGAACACCACTCGTCATGTCAAATGTAAATCTGGAGGCATGGTGAAAAACCAAACTGCTAGAACATATAATTATTAGTGTGAAGAAATTCCTTGATGGCTCAAAAATCATATCGGAAAGCATTTTTTGTATTACACGGCTTGTTCTTCGTCTTCATTCATAGGGGGGGAACTTTCTGGGATTTCCTTTTTCAATGATTCTTCAGAATCGGCAGAACCATCTCTCACTTTCTCATCAAGGCTTTCCCCATTTGCCTTCTTTGCGCAGTCGGCGGCCAAATCCTGGAGCGTCTCCGAACGCCCACAAGTGAGCTTTGTTACGACGTCCCAGTGTCCTGTTGGAGAAAGGACAGGGGCACAAACAAAGTACACAAAGAGTGCACAAGCGACCCATCCCAGCAAGATGCCAACAATATTTGGATACCCAGAGTACCCGACAGGAAGGTAACCCAAGAGGATCGAAAATATGACAACCCAGAAGACATACGGCGCCTGGGTATTGACGTGTTTCATCAGGTTGACGTCGCACGCCAGTGATGTCAAGACTGTTGTATCCGAAATGGGTGACATGTGATCACCAGCCACAGCACCTCCCAATACAGCAGACACGGTAGCGTAAAAGATCTCTGGGTCACCGTCCGACACTTCATAAGTAGGAACTAGGATCAGTGGATAAAGGATGGCCATGGTTGTCCAAGAGGTTCCCGTAGATAGGGCCATGAGCAAGGCAATAACGAAGGTCAAAGTAGGCATGATTTGATAAGGAATGGCGCCTCCAGTGATCCACGAAGCAAACAATCGATCCACACCAACCGAGACCATGACAGAACCACATGCCCATGCGAGCGTCTATATTCATTTGTAGAAGATAAAAATCAAAAAAAAGTTTGTCAGAAGAAAAGGATTGAAAATGATTTTGGGATTGTAGTATTTTGAAACGCACCAAGACGACAATCGCCAAGAAAATTCGAGTCATTCCGTACAAAAAGGATTCGACAGATTCATAAATGGTCAGAACGAATCGGGGCTGCTGATCACCGCGTTGCTCCACCGTCGCCTTGCGCCATGGCATCATGTCTAGTAGCACCGAGGGTGTCGGCAAAGCAAGTTTTCCGGTACCTGGAATCGTAATCTGGAGCATATACAAAATAATGGTCACCCAGACGGTGCCCATTGTTCCGTACAATAGTGCAACGTAACTATCGCCGCTCTCGATCTTTTCGAGGAAGGATTGGCTTCCGCTTCCGTCATCGCCCGAATCGACAAGAATCGTAAAGACCAGAATTATCCAAACCACAATAGGGATAAGCATGTTGTGGATCAACAGGGGTTGGTCCTTCTCCGGTTCGTTCGCCTTGTTCTCGAGTGATTTCCCAGAGTTATTAGCTCCATCTCCGCCATCAGTTCGATCATACACACGAACCTTGCGCTCAGCAATAAGCATGGGACCATAATCTCGTTGGGAGATAATCAGCATAGCAATGAGGCCGAGCATGAACCAGGAGTAGTAACTGTAGCGGATTGACTGCAAAAAGACGCCAAAGCCAGTTTCGGGAATGGTGAGTGCTTCGCCTCCGTTGCGTTTCTTCAATTCAACCAAGGCATCGTTAACGAGTCCTGCCTCGTATCCAACCCACGAGGAAATTGGGGCAATCGAAGCGATTGGAGCCGAAGTGGCATCGACAATGAAGGAGAGTTTCTCTCGGGAGACAAACAGCACGTCTAGCAGTGGCTTCATGGTCTCACCCGTCAGCAAGACATTGGCATAATCGTCAAAGAAAACTATAACTCCGAGGAGCATACAGGCAAACTGCCCGGCCCTTGGAGTCTTGGAATACTTTGTGCAAAGGTTGGTAAATCCCAGCATGCCACCTGATTTTTGCAGCATTCCAACCAGTCCCGACAAAAAGACGGAAAACAAAATGACAAAGACGTGTCCCTCGTTAGTTAGAGCCTCCAGCAAGAAGGTGTCCAGGGTCATGGTGAATCCACCTGCTAGGCTGCCGGTCAAGATACAGGATCCGAGCCAGATTCCCAAAAAAAGAGAGAGCTCTACCATTTTGGTGGTCATGGCCAGGAACAAAATCATCACGAGAGGCACAATGCTGACCCCGCGACCGTAGGCCTGATAGGTCTTTGAGGTTTGGCTCGAGGTTACAATGACCTTATCCTCGAGATAGATCTTGACAGAAACCTCGGCGGTTTGTTTGCTTTTTACCACGATGGATCCTGCTTCGATGTCCGTGGGCAAATCCCGATCAATGGTGTCAGAGAGGTCGATAGTCCCGGTCGATTCAACGACACCGTTGACCGCCGTCTCCCACACTAGGTTGCTCTGTTCGGTGACGTTGGTTCCTTCGTCTTCCAGTAGTACCCACTCGATGCCCGACAAACTCACCAGGGTGACGTCGTCGACAAAGATCGACTGGATTTCACCAATCTTGGTCGCCTCGTCCATTAGATTGATAGTGGCAAGTTCGAGTGTGGGAGCATATTCCAGTGCACTAGCAGACAAAGCGCTGGCTGCTAGTGCACTGGCAACTAGCGTTAGGATTCGCATCTCGATTGCTTTGGAACTACTTGCAATTCTGTTTTTGTGGCAGAATTTGGAACTGCTTGCAGTTGAACTACTTGCAATTCTGTTTTTGTGGCAGAATAGCGGCAGAAAGAAAACAATTCGAAAACAATTCGAAGAAAAAAAAAGCTGAATCTCGCCGCAAAAGAATCATTTGGAACGAGATTAGCTATGGGTGTTCTGATTGGATTGAAGGAAGATCGCAGCAAGATCACAACGGAAGCTCTGGGAAGCGCGGTGAGTGTATATTTCGGAATTTCGAGTGAATTCAATCACGTCCGAGACCATAAGTGTACTCCTTAGCCAGCACGACCAGAATATTGGTAGGTATGGAATATGGTGCAAGATGCCAGCTTGAAACAATAGTTTCGGGGTGATGTCAGGCACCAGCTGCAAGTTTCGGGGTGGTGCCAAGAACTCAGGCAATCCGCTACCAACAATGGAATGTGATTCTTTCTGTGCAATTTGTCGGAGATCATGG
>Ga0115013_10001195_pt1 | contig 15173 bp, 12 predicted proteins | sample SouAtlMetagenome_2_FD_88686 | JGI IMG/M metagenome (GOLD analysis project Ga0115013, IMG submission 88686) | Marine eukaryotic phytoplankton communities from Atlantic Ocean - South Atlantic ANT15 Metagenome | ecosystem: Environmental > Aquatic > Marine > Oceanic | place: South Atlantic Ocean...
CCCGCATTGTGGAAGAAGCACTACCCGAAGCCCGCTACGACAGGCTTTCGCGCCTTCTCGCTCTGGGACACCGCCCGGAAGCAAAAGCTCATCCCTACGCGGTTGTCGCCTGCGCAGGCACCTCCGATTTGCCTGTTGCGGAGGAAGCATCCCAGACCCTCGAGTTCCTCGGTCACCGGGTAGAGCGCCTCACGGATGTGGGAGTTGCCGGTTTGCACCGGCTTCTGGATAAGCTAGAAACTCTTCGAGAAGCGGGAGTAGTGATTAGTGTTGCCGGCATGGAAGGGGCCCTCACCAGTGTCATTGGAGGATTGGTCGCCTGCCCTGTCATTGGCGTTCCCACCAGTGTGGGATACGGGATCTCGAGAGGGGGTGAAGCTGCCCTGCACGCGATGCTTTCCTCGTGTGCTTCTGGTGTCTCAGTAGTCAACATTGATAACGGATTTGGCGCCGCAATGGTCGCCAGTACAATCATGCGATCTGGCGGGAAACACGCCGGTTGAGGCTTTCCTTCGGCCCCAATACCCTTTCCAATCCTCACATGCGCACGGCTTACTTTGACTGTATTGCAGGAGCAAGCGGGGACATGATGCTTGGAGCGCTGGTAGATGCGGGTCTGCCCGCTGACAAACTGGAGGCCGAGCTCTCCAAGCTTCACCTGAAAGACTTTCACCTGCATATCAATCGCGTCTCCAAGAATGCCTTCAGCGCAGTCAAGGTCGACGTCCATGTGCACGACGATGCCCCCGAGCGTCACCTCGCCGACATTGTAAAGGTCGTTGAGGACAGCTCCCTGTCCGCGCAGGTCAAGAAAACCGCTACCCGTATCTTTACCCGGATCTGCGAGGCAGAAGCTGCAATTCACGATTCTACCGTCGATAAGGTCCACCTTCACGAGGTCGGTGGTGTCGATGCCATTGTCGACGTTTGCGGTACCCTCGCCGGACTTGAGGCTTTGGGTATCGAACAGGTTCGCGTTTCTCCGTTTCCTCTTGGCCGCGGCTTTGTCACTGGTGCCCATGGACAGATCCCGCTCCCTGCTCCTGCAGCTCTGGCGCTAATGAAAGGTTGCCCTGTCGCTGGCAGCACCATCGATGCTGAACTCGTCACTCCGACTGGTGCCGCAGTTCTCTCGGAGGTGGCCGATGGATTTGGTCCTATCCCGCCAATGGCCCTTAAGTCAATCGGTTACGGGGCCGGATCCAACGACCTGGAGATTCCGAACGTCCTCCGCCTTCTTCTGGGCGATGCCGGAGGCGGATCCCGCCTTCTCACTGAAACCCTGATACAACTCGAAACCAATCTCGATGATGAGTCTCCCGAACTGGTGGGCCATCTCTCCCAGCTCCTGATGGAGGCAGGAGCTCTCGATGTCTCAGTGCTTCCTGCCCAGATGAAGAAAGGCCGGCCCGGAATACTCCTTCAAGTTCTTGCTAAACCACAGCAGGCCGACTCTCTGGAACACCTCCTCTTTCATGAGAGCTCTACTCTCGGGGGCCGCCGCCAGGAAGTACAACGCAATTCACTGCCCCGTCGCAGCGAGGTAGTTAAGACCAAGTTTGGTGAGATTCGGGTTAAGATCGCGACGCTACCAGGCGGGCAATCCCGGGTGACCCCGGAATATGAAGACTGCCGGGAAGCGGCCTCCAAAAGCGGCACTCCAATCCGGGAAGTATACCACCAAGCGGAGCACGAAGCTGCCCACGCCCTGAACCTTCCCCATTCTCACGAAGGTCATGCCCACTGAAGGAAAAGGATCCAAAGCAATGGGCCACTTGCTATTTTCCGTTCCCTCTTCCTTCTCGGGGTGTAGGGTAAGTCGTGCTTCAGATAGTCTTCAACGTGATTAGCGCTGCTGAGATCTCCCAACTCGGCACGCTGGAACAACTCGAGCTACTTGACGAATTCAAGGTTAAGGAGGAGGACCTTGAAAACCTGGAGGATGATCGGTTTGGAAGAATCGAGAGAGACAACAAGGTGCTCTTCCGCTTTCGCGCGAAGGAGTGGAGGTTCTATTTCGAAGTACTCGATGATCACGTCAAGGTGCACCGCGTCCTTCACAAGAATACCTTTCAGGACTTCCTCTTCCGTTCGAAACTACCTTTTGGCGCAGAAGACGAGGAGCTCGCACGATCCAAACAATTCTGGCACCTGATCGAAGAAGGCCGCAACGCGGATCCAAGCTAGTTGACGCGGACTGCACGCGGGCCTTGGAGAGGCGGAAAGCCCCCTATCTAAATATTTTTTTGAACCAGAGCAGCTCAGGCTCCTTCCTCGTCCGCCTTCTCCTTCACCTCTGGCTCAGGCTTGTTGTCCTCACGGTAACGAAGGAGAGAAGCGAACTCCGCAGGAAGGGGCTTCCCCCCACCGAGGGACTTCTTCCATAGATCGCAAAGGGCAACCCCTTCCTGAAGGAGAAAATATCCCGGAGAATTGGGGTCTTCATCCTCAGTTCCCCATAGTTGAATGGCCAGACCGACTTCATCATTGCCCTTGATGACTCTCAGACAAGCGAGTGCGGCTTTCTGAGTCAGCTCCTCCGAGGCCGTATAGTCCGCAGTAAAGGCGCCGTTAAATGCAATCAGCGCATCCGTATCCCGGCCCAGCCCCTCGAGAGCAAGTCCATGACAATACTTCAACTGTGCCAAGTGCTCCCCAATCCACTTCTTCTCCGCGAGAACCTCTCTTACAAGCGCATCAAGACGGGGCCAGCTCTTTGTCCGCACCGCGTCCCATACAGCGTAAACTTCCAGCTGATTACGCTGGTGTTCACGCTCAAGGGTATCAGCCTGATATACGTCCAGCAGCTTTTTGAGGCCTTCGAGATCTTCCAGCTTCCGGCAGGTCTCTAGCTCATAGAATCCAGCCAACGTGCTATAATTTCCCCTGATTTCATCGAGTGTCTCAAAAGCTTTCTTACATGCGGCGAACTTCTCCCGGGCTCCTGCATAGTCCCGGCTCTCGTAGAGGTCCATTGCTTCCTTGAAGACAGGAGGCTCGAAGAAGTAGACCGATTTCACTGCTGATCGCTTGATCCGGCTCCTGTTCAGGCTCTGGGGAGTAGTCTTGTATTCGATCTGAGTCGTACTTGCCGCAGTCATCCAGACCTTGAGAACGTCCTCCTGCTTACTTACCGGCTCAGTGTATATGATGACTCCCATCGCGTCTTCTGCGACAACCTTTGCCCCGGAGGCAACGAGGAGAATGAAGCTTAAAACTAACTTGTTCATATCGTGATTCTGTTAGGGGTTGGAAGAGCGCTCTTGTTACTTCGGCTTCTCCTCTACGATCTTGGTTACCGAGCTGTGGCCCTCATAGCGCTCTACGAGATCACGCACAGACTCCCAGAGCTCTCTTTCCTCATCCTTCATCTGGTCAAGAAGATGCTCCGTGGATTTCCGGAACTTGTATCCGATCTCGTAAGCTTGCTGATGGTCGTCACCATTGTTGCGCTCCCATACCAGTTCCATCACTCTCTTCATTGAGGGTGCTGATATCCGGATAAGTCCCGTGTAGCTGGCCCAGGTGTTGTTGTAGGCAACGATGGCGTCCTCCCGCATCTTGCGCTTGTCGTAGGACTGCGAGAGGAAGAAGGAAGCCTCCGCGGCGTATCGCCGGAATCCCTCCGTAGTCAGATACTCCTTGGCTCGGGTTGTCAAAAGATCCCAGTCACCCTTAGCCGCCAGAATACTCACAATTCGATAAAGAGCTCTTTCCTTCTGTTTCTTCTGAGGAGCGTTCTTGAAGATGTGTTCTAGACTGTCGATCGCTTTCTGCTTCTCGGTCGGGCTTTGTGATTCCCCGAGAATATCGGCCAATCCAAAGTTCGCATTGAAGCGGTATGACTGGTCCTCCCGCCTGACCACCTCGGTGTAGTAGGCGCGCGCATTCCTCGGAGTGCTGGTCATTTCGCGGAGGTAATCCCCGACACGAACCAGCACATAGTTCGTCAACTGGGCCGGCTCGAACTCGCCTTTCAGATCCCTGAAAAGGACACCCACCATGGCTTCCGCCGCGCGTTTGTCATTCGCATTTTCTTCCTTGTCGGCCTTCTTCCCTTTCTCCTCAAAGACAGTGATCAGGGCAATCCGAAGCAGGGCCTGAGCTTCCTTGTTTCCCGAGTCGATCCCGGGGAAATTGTAATAATGCTCTTTGAGGTCATCCTCACTGTTGCTCTCGAGGTAGGCTCGCGTGTAGGAGTTAATGGCCTCTTCCAATCCAAATGCTCCAGCAACAGAGGCGAGCTCTGCGATGACTCCCTGTAATCGCTCCAAGGCCTCTTCCTCACGCCCAACAACTGTTAATGGGTGAACCCCCGCAACCGCGGTCTGCGCCTTGTAAGGAGAGGCGGAACCGTGGTCCTTCCAGAACTCGTCATAGTAGGGGACCGCATCCTTTACCCGTGGATTCTCTTTTTTTCCTCGTTTCTCCGAACCCAGAAGCCCTACGAGGTAAAAGAGAGATTCACCGACAACAATGGTATTCTCTCGCCTCTTAGCGAGTTCCATTGCCTTCTTATAATAGGCTTCCGCAGGGTCCCACTCCTCCTGGGTCTGGAGAACATTGCCTTTGAGATTGAAGGCCATGTCCATGATATCGCTATTGGGAAACTCACTTTCGAGCCGATTCAATTTCACCAGCGCCGGGTCCAGTTCGTCTTCGGCGAAATGACAGTTCGCGCGGTCGTAGAGGGCAAACGGAAGATAAATATTCTTCCCAGGGTCTGGGTATTTGGAAAGGAACACATCGAGGAGTTCGGCCGCCTTTCCCCAGTATTGGAGTCGGGAGAGGTTTGAGCCCTGGAAATAGAGTGACGCCATCCGGAACTGGCTCTTCTCATACATCTCCACGTGTTCATCGAGGAACTTGCGCGCCACATCATACTTGGCCGTGTAGTAGTAGCTCCCCCCAAGAACGTGGAGGCAGATATCGTGTTGCTTGGAGGGAGAAGCCAGCTTGGGCAGCATCACGGTCGCAACTTCGATGCACTTCTCATATTCCCCCTCCATGAAGAGGCTGGTCAGCATCATGCTGCGGACTGACTCCACATGCTTGCTATCGGGGAAGGTTTTGAGGAAGAGGCTGCCATACTTCTCGGTTACAAGAACTTCCCCAATAATCGCGGAGGTCCTGACCAGATTATAGAGATTCTCTTCACGCTTCTTTGCCTTGCTGTGATAAAGTTCAAGCTGCTCGTAGGCGGCAAAAGCCCCACGTACGTTGCCATACTGCTCGTGAATGTATGCGGTAGCAGCGGTCGCAAAAACCTCATAGGGATTCCCTGATGCCCATTGCTTCTTCAGCTCTTCAAGGTCTGCTTCGAGCACCTTCTTCTCGATCTGCCGGTTGCTGCGAGGAGGGTCTTGGAATGGATTTTCGAATGTGCCAACCTGAGCAAGGCGGGCCTTGATGTCATCAATGGATGCCTTTGTGCTCGGCACCAGAGCATATAGCTCAAAGGCCGACCGTTCCATTTCTGCAGCAAGGGCATCTGCAGCAAGCTTCATCAAAACCGGGGCAAAGCGGTGCATCTTGAATGGCTCGAGGCGAATATCCGAACGGTGTTTCCCAAGGAAGTCCATCAGTGCCTGCTCATTCTGCTTTTCGATGACTGCCTCAACGAGATCCTGAAACCCTACCATGATCCCCTCATCCGGAGTGGGAAAGGTCTCCTTGTTATCAATAGCGATTTCGAGATTTTCTATGCCGCCCGGAACCTGGAAGAGTTTGAAGTGAGCCTTGGACATATTGACGTAGAACGCTCCCCGCGGATAAGCGTCCTTCTTCGGGTCCCGCTCCTGCAGAAATTTTTTGTACATCTTGATGGCCACTTCCCAATCCTGAGCTCCGATAGCAGCATCTCCCCATTTGAGTAGCGCCTTCTTGTGATAGAAATTGAAGCTGCCTTGAGTCGCCGCATCCAATCCGGCTCCCCCAGCGTTCTTATTCGGATATTTCGTGTAGCAGGCCTTGAACGAGGCCATCGCCTCTTCCCACTGCCCCAGTTTGAGTTCGCAGTATCCCTTGTGGTACCAAAACCAGCCAAACCTGGGCCCAAAAAGGGTTTTAGCTCTGCCATCATACTGGGCAACTGCCTTGGCCAGAATCGCGTGCGCTTTCGCCCACTCCTGCGCCTTCATTGCCGTCAGCGAATTTGCCCAAGCCGTTTCCACTCCTCCCTGCGCAAGTGATTTCTCAGGAAGACATAAGGATGCGCAGAGGGCCAGAAGGCCACAGAGGATCCGGTTCTTTGTGAATTGAATCATGTCGAATGGGGTTTGTAGTCTGGGTAGATTTTTTCTCAGAAACCGGGTCGCCCGGCAAGAACACCAACGTTTGGGCGAAGATTTTCTTAGATCCTCAGTGAGGCCTCCAGCACAAAATCGCTACTAGTAGTAGCTGGAGGGCAGCAGTAATACCCTATTTGAGCTGCTCGTCCTGAGCCACGAGATCAGTAAAGGTGACCGTGCTAATATCGTGCTTAGCGAGGTGGTTGAGGACATCCGAGACCACTTGCTGCTCGGCCTCCCCCTCAACATAAATCTGAACGAGAGGCTTGTTGTTGCCTGCTTTTGCAGCGGCGGCGTAGATTTCCAGTCGCTGATCGAGCACCGGGAGGATCCGTTCAGCGCCCTGCGCCTCAGTATCGAGAAGCTCCTCGGCAGCCCCGACGTTGGCATAAACATGGCCATCGTTGCTGACCTTGATGAAGAAAGGCTGGATATCTGGCTGAGCCTCGGAAGGCGCAGCCGAGGGAAGCGCCATACTATTGTCCCTCTCCTTCTGCTTAATGGTAGTAGTGACCAGAAAGTAAATCAGCAGAAGGAAACAGATATCAATGAGCGGGGAAATACTAAGCTCGGGCTTATCTTCCTCAAGTGCGGTAGCTCTACGATGTCTGGCCATGGGATCAGTTCTCCTTGCTTATGCTAGCTACTACGGGACCAGAGGCTCACAAAGATGACCTCGTTGACTCCTGCTGCCGCCGCTGCGCGAATGACACGACGGACATAGGTAAAGTGCACTTTACCATCGGCGCGAAGATGAAGTCTGGATTTCTGCCCCTTGAGGTCCCAGTTCTCCTTCTCTTTCTTGATAAAGTCGACCAGATCCTCGTCGTCCGCAAAAACCTCTTTGCCATCTGCCATCCGAAAGCGGCCCTCACCCGCAAATTCATCGCTATAGACGTTAACCACGATGCGGCCCATCTTATCGTTCTGCTTCTCAGAGTAGCGCGCAATAGGCACCTTCACACGCTTATCCATCTCCACGATGATAAGGGTGGCATTGACGATAAAGAAAATCAGCAGAAGGAAGACCATGTCGATCATTGGCGACATGTCGACCTGGGTATCGTCCTCCTGCTCTTGCTGGGTAGCGCGCAGTTTATTGGAAGCCATAGGTCATGCTGATTGAGAAGCCGAAAACAGAAGCGGCGCCGCCCTTACTTAGACTGCGATTCCTTCCGGGATCTTGGCTAGATACGCGTCCTGATTAACGGTCTGAATAGAAGCATTGATCAACTCCTCGGAGGTGTGATGAGCCTCCGCTACCAAGTTGTTCAGCTTATTCTTGAAGTAGAAGTAGGAAATCAGGGAGGGGATGGCGGTCAACAGTCCCCAGAAGGTAGTCAGAAGCGCAATCTGGATATCTCCCGCAAGCTGAGCGGGCTCAGCTGCACCAGTCGAACTGAGAACCCCGAACGCGTTGACCATTCCATACACCGTTCCAAACAGACCGAGCATGGGAGCTGCCTGAGCAATAAGCGCGATGTAGTTAATCCAGACCATGTTCTTCCGGCTTTCGTTAATGGTAAAGTCTGCAACCGCATCCTCTACTCCGTCTCTTCCAAGGTCCTCAGGCTTGGTGGCATCAATATTGGGCAAGGAGTAAGCAAGCATGCGGCCAAGGTAGCTCGGATGGGAGGCCGCGAGCTCAATCGCGGAGCGAACCCGGCAGTTCATCATATGATCGAGCAGGGCAGCCTTGAGATCATCGGGACAAAACTTCGGCTTGGTGAGGTTGATAAAGTTGAAAACACTGAGGGCGAGCAGGGCGATAATGGCGAGAGCAATGAGCCCCATTGGCCAGCCCCCATCCAGAACCCACTTCTGGAGAGCATTCTTATCACCCGTTGGCGCTTCACCCTGCGCCATGAGGCCAGGAGCCGAGACAAGGAGAGTGGTGAGCACTAGTGAAAAAGCGCTGAAGAGACCTTTCTTGGTTTTATAGATCATGGTTGATTCCGGGTTCTTGACGCGCGTCTGTGATGCAAGTAGCGCGGCGTGAGATTCTCCAAGGAGATGGGGACGAGTAAAGACTGGTTTTGAAAAATCTGCTGCCCCATAAGGGGGGGGGTGCTACCTGAGAGCGCGAATATCCGTTTAAACCTTGAGCGAAAGGGCCTAAGAGGGAGAGCGCACCCGCGGCAGAAGCCCACTACCCCAGTCAATTTTACCGCATCGAATCGTTCATCGGCCTTCAAGCCTTCTTAGTTTTGACGGGAGAGCGGCGCCTGGGGAACAAAGCGCGGCAGATTTCGCACACCCGCCCGTCACATCCCCGAGCACTACAAAACTCCCTCCCATAGAAGATGATTTGCAGGTGCAGCTGGTTCCAGCTTTCTCGCGGGAACAGCTGTTTGAGAGCCTTTTCTGTGTCCGCGACGTTTTTCCCACTCGCCAAACCCCAGCGTTGTGCAAGTCGGTGGATGTGAGTGTCTACCGGGAAAGCGGGAACCCCAAAAGCCTGTGAGATGACTACGGAGGCCGTTTTATGACCAACACCCGGGAGTGCTTCGAGGGCATCCAGGGAATTGGGCACTTCTCCCCCATGATTCTCCACGAGCATTCTCGACAGGCCCGAAATCGCCTTGGCCTTCCGGGGAGCGAGACCACAAGACCTGATTGCGATCTTAATTTCCTCTTCTGGGACTTCCTGCATGAGCTCCGGCGTATCCGCGAGGGCAAATAGCCCCGGGGTAACCTCGTTTACCCGCGCATCCGTGCACTGTGCAGATAGCAGAACTGCAATCAGGAGAGTAAAAGCATCACTGTGGTCCAGAGGAACAGGTGTCTCCGGATAGAGTTCGGCAAGGCGCCGGCGAATAAATTCTGCTCTCTCTGCTCTCGTCATATCATCGAGAGAGAGCCTGCCTCACAGCGATGGATTGACTGCTTCCCTCTCCGCGGCCTGAGCGACCCTTTGCCGGCGAATCTTCGCGAGAGTTGCATAATACATCATCGCACAATGCGCATACTTGGTCCGTCCGCGGAGAAGATTCGCCGACTGCTCCCAAGAGCCCCATCGGATCACATTGATCTCAACATCTCGGGTGGCCCACTTTCTCATCAGCTTCAACGTGGGATGGTAGATATCGATCGTGTTCGTTCCTGCCAACGAGCGCCCATAGTCATCGACGACGTAGACCTGCGGAAGTCCCTTGATCCTGAATGCAGTTCCCACGGGATATCGGGACCAATCAGCTGCCGCGCTCCTGACCCGGCCATACTTGAGAATCGTGCCCATCGCGTTAAGGCGGCCTTCTGCGCCAACCTCGTTCTCTTGATGGGAGTAGGACGTTGTGCGCACGAAACGATGCCGCACGGACTCACTGTGGTAGGTAGGCCGGCCATATCTGTCGACCGGCAAGGTCGAGGCCGAAGCCTTCACCGCGAGATCGACCTGAGCCGGCAGAAACCCTTCGCCCTGCCGACCACTTCCCGCGGAGGACCAAAGAGAGCCAAGCCATGCAGCTCGGGCAGGCTTCACCTTCTCCAGCTTACTCTGCGAAGTCGCACCGGACAAAGGGGTCGCCGGCTGGAAGAAGCTGCAGCTGGGCAAGCTGCTTACGGCGAAAATGATCGACGCCACTTTGAGGAGCAGGACTTTCATGAAGACAGGCAGGGAGGCTTGATTGTCAATAAGGCCAAGGAAGTGCTCGGCCGCATTTTTTAGTCTAAAGGGCTCACTCCGACAATACTTTATTCACAAAACTATTCGCGCACAGGACAAACCTCGAGCGACACCCGCACTTGAACTTACTATCCCCAAAACCAGGAGCCTTGAGTTGGGGCTTGGTCCCCGCGGCTCTTCCTGCTTCCTTGGGACGGTGTCCCCGGTTCACTCGCTCATCGAGTATCTTCAGCAACTTGCACGCAGTGGCGAACGTTACGTTCGCCTCGATGAAGAAGCTAAGGAGATCCTCCGCGAGAGGATCCGCAAAGGGAAGCGCTCGGTTGAGGCTGGGCCCCGGCATCCCCCGGTAACCAAGGCAGTGGATATTGGCTCCGGCAACAGCCAGCAAACTGAGGCTCCCCCTTCGAAACTGAAAGCAGAGGGCGGAAGCGCAATCGAGAAACTCGCTTCTCTCAGGAAGCAGGCCGAAACATGGGAACCTGCCCTTTCCCTGTCATCACTACGCGACACGATGGTCTTTGCTACGGGCAACCCCGAGGCTGAGCTGATGCTGGTTGGAGAAGCCCCGGGCTACGAGGAAGAACGGCGAGGCCAGCCCTTTGTTGGAAAAGCCGGGCAAAAACTGGATCAGATTCTGATGGCGATGGGATTTTCCCGGGAGAGCGTCTACATTTCCAACATCTGTAAATTTCGGCCCGCGCTGAAAAACCAGACCACCAACAATCGAAAACCAACTCCTCTGGAGATGCAGGCCTGCCTTCCCTTTGTGAGGGCAGAAATCGAAATCGTGCGACCCAAGTGCATTATCGCCCTCGGCGGAACGGCGGCAGAGGGGCTCCTGAACTATGAAAACCAACCCGTCGGCCGCATGCGAGAGCAGTGGCATGAGTTTGAGGGTATTCCCCTGAGGGTAACCTACCATCCGTCCTACCTCCTTCACAACGATTCGGCAGTCACTGAGAAACGCAAAGTGTGGGAAGATATGTTAAGTGTTATGGAGCTTCTTGAGATGCCGATATCTCAGAAGCAGCGAGCATTTTTCGCTAAAAAATAGGCCGCAGAAAGTTTCTCGGCCTAGGAATGAAATTTCTTGTACGAATCAACGTTGATCCGTCGTTTCATGTCTGAAGGGACCGGCACCCTGTGACGGCCCCAGACCCTTTCTACTCTTCTTTGCAGTCTAGAGAAACGGTCTTGCCCCGCCGGATTGGTCTCCGGCGGGGCTTTTTTGCGCACCTCCGGATGACTGTTGACTTCCTTGGTTCTCTGGGAAATCCATTAAGCCCGTTCTCTCCGGTGCTGTTCTTTGACATTCGGCTCTTTGAATTCCAAGCTACTGCCCATGGCCGATCATCCCTTCCTCGCTGAGAACTTCCACATTCCCTGGTCTCAACTGATCCCTGAAAAGGTAGAGGTCGACATAGAAGCGGGTATCCTTGAGGCACAGCAGCGCATTGATGAAATCTGCTCCGTTCCGCACGAGCAGTTGACCTATGACAATACATTTGCCGCTCTAGAAGCTGCCACCGAATCTCTCTCCCGTGGCTGGGGCAGGCTCAACCATCTCTCGTCCGTCCGAGACAACGACACCCAGCGAAGCGCACTGAACAAGATGCTTCCCAAGGTCACGGCCTTTCACGCCTCCATTCCCCTCAACGCCAAATTGTGGGCAAGTTTGAAGTCGTTTGCGGAGTCCGATTCCGTAAAGAAACTTGATCCCGTATCGAAGCGCTTCGTTGAAGAAACCTGTGCGGAATTCCGCGACGCCGGAGCGGATTTACCTCCGGATAAAAAAGCGCGCATGGCCCAGTTGCAAAGTGAGTTGGCTAAGGCCACCAAGAAGTTTGGAGAAAACGTCCTGGACTCCGGAAAAGAATGGGAACTCGTTGTGAAAGACGAGGCCCTGCTGGCAGGGCTTCCGGAGAGCAGCCGGGCCTCTGCCCGTGCAGATGCAGAGGCCAAGGGGCTCGGTTCGCCAGAGGCTCCCTGCTGGCGTTTCAATATGCAATTTCCGTCCTTCTACCCAGTCCTGCAATATGCAGACAGCGAGGAGCTCCGCAAGATGGTCTTTGAGGGAAGAGGCTCCATTGGGCGCAGCGGCAAGTTCGATAATTCAACTCTCGTCTGGGAAATCGTCCGACTCCGGCAGGAAAAAGCAGAATTACTGGGCTTCGCAAATTTCGCCGACCTCAACTTACAGAGGAGCATGGTTGGTAACGGGAGCTCTGCACTTGGATTTGTTGAAGACCTCCATGAGCGCATCGTCGATGCGTTCCGTAACGAATGCCTTCAGATCGAAAGCTACAAAGCCCGCAAAACCGGCAAAGAAGTCAACCGCTTGGAGCCATGGGAAGTGTCCTACTGGGCAGAGAAACAGCGGAAGGAACAGTATGACTTTGATGACGAAGACCTGCGCCCCTACTTCCAGGTCGACAACGTAATGGAAGGCCTGTTCGGCCTGACCAGCCGACTCTTCGGAGTAACTATCACGCCACGCCGAGGAATCTTCGTCGAATCAGGGTCTTCTCACTCCGGGGAAGAAGTTGAGGTGTGGCACCCAGAGGTCAGCTTTTACGACCTGCATGATTCGGAATCAGGGGAGCTCCTTGGCTCTTTCTACGCTGACTGGCACCCCCGGGAATCAAAGCGCAGCGGGGCATGGATGAATTACCTCGAAACAGGGTTGCCCGGAAGTGGAGACAACGAGCGCAAGCCGCATCTTGGGCTGATCACCGGTAATCTCACCAAGCCCATCGGCGACCAACCTGCTCTGCTCACACACAGTGAGGTGGAAACGATTTTCCATGAATTTGGCCATCTTCTTCACCAACTCCTCAGCGACGTCCCGGTAAAAAGTCTTTCAGGGGTGAATGTGCCACGCGACTGGGTCGAGCTGCCTTCCCAGATCATGGAGAACTTCTGCTGGGACCGGGACTCTCTCAACTTTTTTGCCCGACACCATGAAACCGGCGATCCTATTCCGGACGAGCTGTTTGAAAAAATGATCGCCGCCCGAAACTACCTGAGTGCTTCTACCACCATGCGTCAGCTTGCACTAGGGAAGCTTGACCTCGAACTTCACACTCAGCCCGCCGCGTATCTCGATCGAGACCTCGATGAGGTAGACCAAGAAATACTGGAGAACTATAAGGCCGCTCTGGCCTCGCCTACCCCAACCATTGCTCGTCAGTTTAACCATCTGTTCGACAGCCCTGGAGGATACGCTGCAGGCTACTACTCTTATAAATGGTCAGAGGTTCTCGACGCCGACGCCTTCACTCGCTTCAGAGCCGAGGGCGTGCTGAACCCTGACACTGGGCGCGCGTTTCGAGATCATATCCTGAGTAAGGGCAACTCACGCCCCGTGGACGAGCTCTATCGTGACTTCATGGGCCGGGACCCGGAATTGCAACCACTACTCGAGCGCAACGGATTGGCTTAAGGCTCAGGCCGTCCGTCAATTCTTGGCAGCCCGGAAGCGATCCGGGAGCCAGGACGTTGAAACAACGTCCTCGATCTCCACTATCGCGCCTGAGAAACCCTGCGTATCAACTTCCATTTTGTGCCGCAGGAGAAGCAGAGCCATCACCGCCTCGTGGCGTTTGAAGGTGACAGGCCGGTTCCGCAACGCATCCGAGATCTTCCAGTCATCACCAAGATCCCTGGGCGCATATGCTAAAATCCTGTGCTGCTCCGCACGGTCATGGAGGATGTAGCTTCGCCACTTCTCGCTATCGTATCCACTGACGTAAAGGTCCGTCGGATGGAGCCAAACCCGCATCTCAACTGGAGCCTCTGGCTGACTGGAAAGAAAGTCTAACCAAGGCATGTCTCCCACTTCCGCGAAAAATTCCCAGAAGACTTTCGGCATGGACCCCTCAGGGAGCAGTAAAAGCCTTCTCCCCTTCTCTCCCGGAGAGTCGATTTTATAGAGAAACTGTGGCCTGCCACCCTTTCCAGTTGCGCGATCCTGAAGAGTAAGTTCGTAAGCGTCAGGCTGTGAGAGAGGTTTAAAATAGCGCTCAAACTTATTGCGGATGATTTCTGATTGCCACACGAATGGTAGAGCTGCTTGCGCGCTGGTCGCGTTCAGGTAACCCCGGGCAACAGTCTCGGCCATCGCCGCTTCCGGGTCGTCTTCCATCAGCTGACTCAGGCCTGTCGCCTGGGGACTTGTGAGCGTTAGCTCTTCTCCCACTTTCTCTCCGCGAGCAAGAAAGGTCCCAGTCCATAGAATCACAGCCATACTCAGCAGGGCGACCCCGGTCACGGCGACAAGGACAGTGGTTTTTGGAAAGCTACGAATGAGCCCCGAACCCCCAGTGCCATGGCGCAAAGAGCTTGCCTCCTCTGTCCAATCCTTCTGCCCGTTTCTTTCCCGCTGAAAATTATGTGCTATTTGAGCCGCTTCGCGCCGGACCAATACTCGGGCTTCAACGGGGTTCGCCTTGGTATGTTCTTTGCTTCCTTCCGTTTCTTGAGGATCCAAATGGATGACTCCCGAGATGCTCTCCCGGTTACTCCTCGTGTCCCCGTCTACACGTTCCTCGTTGGTTGAAACCTCAACGGATTCCTCCCATTTCTTTGTATGATCGGTGCCTTCTTCTTCAGGCGGTAACGGCGCCTTCCCCTCATGCCGATTTAGCCTTTCGTCCAAAACTCCCACGCTGTCAGCAAGGGCCTTCAGTGCTCTGGCAAGAGTGACATCCGTGGTGTCGCTCTCGGCGGATTCGGCGGCGGGTTTCTTGTAGCGCTCCACCAGAAGGGCCGATTTGTCTGCGACCGAACTCAAGTCGATGGGCGCAAATTCTTCCGGGAGGGTCATACTCACAGGAATTGCCATTTGCTCATCGCATTCCCGGTAGCGAACTTTCACCTGGCACCCGGGGCACGTTTTTTCCGCTTTTGAGTTGAGCTCCTCAAAAACGACTTCGGCGCCACAAGCAGCACATTTAAGAATTACAGCCATCGTCCGGGGGGCAACAGGGACTGTGTGCTCCCTGCCGGGCAGCGATCTTGCCTGCGGCATCCCGTAGGAAACAAGGAAGAAGATGGCCCCTTCCAAAAACTATATCCAGACAGGGGACCTAGGGTCTGACGGTCTCCCGGGCCATTCCCTTGGAGCCCCAGTAAATGCTCCCCTCCGCTGACAGCTCTCCCATCGTTATTTATTTGCCTGCAACATCCCCGTGTGCGGCCACTTGATCAGGGTCCTTCTCTCCGATGGTGCTCTCCTGCGATTCTTCCTCGGTGGA
>Ga0115013_10001200_pt1 | contig 15131 bp, 15 predicted proteins | sample SouAtlMetagenome_2_FD_88686 | JGI IMG/M metagenome (GOLD analysis project Ga0115013, IMG submission 88686) | Marine eukaryotic phytoplankton communities from Atlantic Ocean - South Atlantic ANT15 Metagenome | ecosystem: Environmental > Aquatic > Marine > Oceanic | place: South Atlantic Ocean...
AATGAAATATTTATCTCTAACATTTCTAAAAACTTTCATTCAAGAGCTCCCCCTAAAAGTTAAATAACGTTTTTTTTATTTTAATTTTTATAGGAGTTTTTTTATGAAACATTTATTTACAGCGCTATTAACATTTAGCGCATTTACAAATTTTTTACATGCCGAGAGCATGGAAGAGGTTGTAGTCACATCCTCTTTACTTGAATCAAGTGAAATCAATAATCCTCTATATGTTATAGATGGTGATGATATCAGTGATGGAGCAACTACTAGCTTAGGTGAAGCAGTTGATTCTTATTTAGGGGTTTCCATAGCAGATTATGGTTCTGCAGTTGGACAACCTATTATTAGAGGCATGTCGGGTCCAAGGGTTAAAATCCTGAAAAACGGTATGGTCAATCGAGATGTATCTAGTCTTGGAGTAGATCATTTAAATGATCTTGATTTAAATAACATTTCTCAAGTTGAGATTGTTAAAGGTCCATCTTCTTTACTTTATGCAAATGGTTCAATCGGTGGAATTATCAATGTAGTTGATGATTGTATTGCAGAAATGGATTTTGCTGGATCAGAGTTTTCAGCAGGCTATGAAAAACAATCTGTTAACGACGGCAATGCTCAAAACTTTAATTTTAAAGATAATCTAGGCGGCTTTAATGTAAATTTTGGTTATTCAAAAATAGAACTGGGTAATTATGATGTTCCAGATGGAGCTATTCTTCATGAAGAAGAAGAGCATGAGGGTGAAGAAGAGCATGAAGAAGAAAATTTAGGATTTGTTAACAACTCTGATTATCAGACTGAGGCAACAAAATTTGGTGTTTCTAAAGTTGGAGATTGGGGTTACCTAGGATTCTCAGTTGATAATCTTGAAAGTGTTTACGGTATTCCATTTCACGGAGAAGAGCATGAAGAGCATGAGGGAGAAGAGGGCGAAGAAGAGCATGAAGAAGAAAGAATCTTTTCAACTACAGACTCTGAAAGCTTTACTATAAAAGGCTCATTAAACATGAGTGGCGATTTAGTGAATAAAGTTGATTTCACTTTTCGTGATTCAGATTACATCTTAACTGAGGCTCATGCTGAAGAAGAGCACGAAGAGCATGAAGGTGAAGAAGACCATGATGAAGAAGAGCATGAAGAGCATGAACCTACAAATTTCATGAGTTCATCTACTGAATATGGTGCAATTTTTGATCTGTCTAATGACAATATGACTCAAAAAATTGTGTTTAATGTTCTTGATGAAGATTCATCAATTGTTGGTGAAGAAGCTTTCATGAATCCTGCTACGAGTGAAGAATTCACACTTGGATATTTCATGAGTAAAGATATAGGAATGTATAACGTCGATCTTGGTTTTAGAATGGATCAGATTGAAAGATCTGGAAGCGTAACCGATGAAGATCATGGAGATGTCGACTATTACAATATTGATGATACTACCAATAGTTTTGCTGTAGCTTTAGGAAGAAGTTTAAGTGATAACTTAGATGTAAATCTTGGTTTTGCTAGTGTTGAGAGACTACCTTCAGTTATTGAGCTCTTTATGAATGGACCTCATTTAGCTACTGGAAGGCTTGAAGTTGGTGATCCTAATTTAAAAAATGAAACATCGAATAACTTTGATGTTACTTTTGATTATGACAACGGAGACTTCTTTGCTTATGCAAGTTTTTATATAAACGAAGTAGATAACTACATTACATTAATGGATGAAGATGAGGATCATGATGATCATGGAGATGAAGATCATGGAGACGATGATCACGGAGATGACGATCATGGAGACGATCATGGAGATGATCATGACGATCATGGTCATGGAAATTTAATCCACTCTTTCTATGTTCAAGAAAATGCTGAATTTGTTGGTTATGAATTAGAATTTGGAAGAACTGTTAGTCTTGCATCTGGAGATTTAACTTACTCATTTGGAAGAGATCAAGTTAATGCTGAGTTTGCTGATGGACATAATGTGCCACGAATTAATCCAGCAAGGAATGTTTACTCTTTATCTTATGAACAAAATGATACTGTCTTTAAAATTAACTTGAAAAGTGTTGAAAGACAAAATGATTTTGGTGAAGGTGAGACTGCTACAGATTCTTACCGTATGCTCGATACTCGAGTAACAAAAACATTTAGTGTTAATGATAAAAGCAGCATGAAAGTTACTTTATTTGCAAATAATTTGCTTGATGATGTAGCTAGAAATCATTCTTCTTTTGTTAAAGGTCCGGTTCCATTACCTGGAAGAAATTTTGGAGTTAAGTTTAAGTTAAGTTTCTAAAACATTAATTAAAATTTAAATTAATATAGGGAGTACTGTATAGTACTCCCTATTATTTTATAACCAGGCAATAAGGATTATGTCAGCATTAAATAAGATAAATCAAGAATCACAATTAAAAGTGGACAAGTGGGCTATGACGTTATCTTTTATTTGTGCCCTGCATTGTTTACTTGTACCCTCTTTTTTTATTCTAACTTCTGGATTTTTTGCACTTTCAATTGACAATGAATTTATACACAACCTTATTTTATTAGCTGCATTACCTATAAGTAGCTATGCTTTAATTTCAGGTTATAGGAACCATAATACTTTATCGTATCTTTATATTGGTTTTTCGGGCCTACTTGTGCTTATTTCAGCGGTGCTCATGAATGAAATACTCTTTGGAGAATTTGGTGAAAAGTTTTTAACAACGCTGGGATCAATCTTAGTTATTTACGCTCATTATAAAAATTATCAAACGTGCAAGAACTTAGATTGTTCTTGCCACGAAGAATAAAAACTGTCATTTATAAAACCAATCTGTCACCATATAGACATGGATGTTGATAGAACTAATTATTCAGATGAATATCTTAGAGAGATACTTGCAGACGTAAAGACTGTTGCTGTTGTAGGTGCTAGTTCGAAGGAAGAGCGTGATAGCTTTAAGGTTATGAAATCATTGTTAGAACATGGTTATCATGTATTTCCCGTCAACCCAAATGAAGAAGGAAATTCTGTCTTGGGGCAAAGCTTTTATCCAAATTTAAGCTCAATAGAAATATCAATTGATATGGTAGACATATTTCGTATATCAGATGCAGTTCTAGAAATAGCTCAAGAAGCAATTAAAATTAATGCTAAAGTCTTATGGATGCAATTAAATGTTATTAACCATGAAGCTGCAGATATTGCAGAAGCAGCTGGCTTAAAAGTCATTATGGATAAATGTCCTAAAAAAGAATTCAAAAAATTAAATTGGACTAACAACAATAATTAGATTTAAATATTAGAAAAATGACTGTTGAAAATATTTTACTAAAAACAAACAATGATGAGGGTATTTTACGCCTCACTCTAAATAATCCAAAAAATCAGAATACTCTTTCTGAACAAATGCTTAAGCTGCTAAAAGCAGAATTTTCTAAAGCCTCAAATGATAAATCTGTAAGAGTTATTATATTAGCTGCTAATGGTCCTATTTTTTGTGCTGGACATGATTTAAAAGAAATAACAGAAGCAAGGAAGGGTAAAGATTCTGGAGAAGGCTATTTTAAGCGTTTGTTTCATTCTTGCTCTGACTTGATGCAATTGATTGTCAATAATCCAAAACCAGTAATCGCAGAAATTAATGGCATAGCAACTGCCGCAGGCTGCCAACTGGTTGCTAGTTGTGATCTTGCTATAGCAACAAATGATAGTAAATTTGCTACCCCTGGAGTGAATATAGGATTATTTTGCTCAACTCCTATGGTTGCATTATCAAGAAATATTGCAAAAAAACATGCTATGGAGATGTTGCTTACAGGAGATATGATTAGTGCACAACATGCCAAGGAAGTTGGGCTAATTAACAATTACGTAGATGAGATTAATATATCAAATGAAACTCTTATATTAGCTAAAAAAATTGCTGGTAAATCTTTGATGACTTTAAAAATGGGTAAACAAGCATTTTACTCTCAGCAGGAGTTAGAACTATCAAAAGCCTATGAATTAACTTCTCAAGTTATGATAGAGAATATATTAAAAGAAGATGCTAAAGAGGGCATAGATGCTTTTATTAATAAGCGTAACCCCAAATGGAAAGATACGTAGTGTTTCAGGATGCTTAAATGACATTTAAATCCGGAGATGATGGTAATATTTTTTACAAGTCCTCAAGCCCTTTTGAATTCTATGATGTTTTTAATGAAAAGCTTCAACATAGGCAAGAAGTTTTTGGAACTTTAGTTTTTCCAGAAAAAAAGAAGGATACATATCCTTTAGTTATATGTATGCATGGGAGTATGGGCTGGGCAATGTCTTCACACGACCATTCAGTAAATTTTCTTGAAAATGGTTTCGCTATATTTAAAGTTCAAAGTTTTGAATCAAGGAACGTAACTTCAATTGTTGAAGATCAGGTGCAAGTAACAGTGGCTACAGCACAAACAGATTGTTTTGAGGCATTAAAACTTTTATCAAATCATCCAGATATAGAAGCTAATAATATTTTTATTGCTGGTTGGAGCTTTGGTGGAACAACAGCAATTTATTCTGCCTGGGAACCCGTAGCAGAAAAACTTGCTCCTGATGGCGAGAGATTTAGAGCATTTCTGGCTTTTTATCCAGGAGCTTATATGTGGCCTGAAGAAATGCGATGGAGCAATAGACCAATTTTAAGCCTTATTGGTCAAGATGATGACTATACGCCAAGCTGCTTGATAGAGGAATTATCACCAGCTATTAATGCTGCAGGAGGAAATAGTTCTATTATAGTTTACGAAAATAGCCATCATAGTTTTGATAGAGTAGATCCAGTAGCTTATTTACCAGATGCTATAGCTTTGAGTAAAAAACATACAGTCATTAAAAAAGATGGTTATCAATATTACGAGGGTGCAGACGGAATTAAATATGAAATGAATACGATTGAAGGAAGAATGAAGCTAATTCAATCAGGATTAGCTCCTATTGGAGCTCATCTAGGATGTAATTGGCATGCAAGGAGAGCTTCAATGCAAGATAGTATAAAGTTTCTTCTTGAAAACCTTGATGATTAGTCCTTTGAAGTTGCCGCCAGAATAAGCAATCCCGCTGCTACACCCATATTCTTATAGAAATTTTGCGCTTCATGGCTTTGTATATCACCGTACAAGTTCCAAAAATCATGAATAAATGCATTAATCAAAATTGTTAAAAAAAATAATATTATTGAGCTAAATTTTACATACCTTCCAAGAATCAACATTAAACCTAAAAATATTTCTAAAACTATTGTTAAAGGAAGAGCGATTATTGTTAGAGGAACACCCTTAGAGGTCAACAAAATAATATTATCTGAATAGGTAACTATCTTGCCCAAACCTGGTAATAAAAAATATATACCAAGAAGACTTCTTCCAGTGACTAGCATCAAACTATTGATTTTTTGGCTATCTCTCATAGTTTTTTATAATATCTTAAAATGATGAAATCTATTAAAATAATGAAAAATAAATTTTATAAATATTATGAAGATATCAAATAAAAGAGTTGTTGTTACTGGAGCTGCTAGCGGTATAGGAGCAGCACTATGCCATGCATTTAAAGAAGCTGGTGCAAAATCAATTATTTGTGTTGATATTAATTTAGCAGGGGCTAAAGATACAGCTAATTCTACTGATGGCATTGCGCTACAAGCAGATGTTGCAAGTGAAAAAGATATTATTAATGTTATTAGCAAAGCAAATGAAGTATCAGGCGGAATTGATATTTTTTGTTCTAACGCAGGCATTGGAGGAGTTCCTGGTTTTTTTGAAGCAAAAACCGAAGATTGGAAAAATATCTGGGATATTAATGTTCAATCACACATTCATGCTGCGAAGCATGTACTTCCTCAAATGCTAGAAAGAGGAGAAGGTTACTTGGTTAATACTTCCTCAGCTGCTGGGCTTCTAACGCAATTGGGAGCAGCAGGTTATGCTGTTACTAAATCTGCAGCCGTTAGTTTTGCGGAATGGATAAAGATTACATATGGAAGCAAGGGAATTGGTGTTTCTTGTTTATGCCCCCAGGCTGTAAGAACTGCTATGACTGCTGGTGGAGCAGGAGTTGCAGGAGTTGATGGGATGTTAGAACCTGATGTGGTTGCTAATGATGTTCTTCATGCAATAGAGGCCGAGACTTTTCTTGTACTTCCTCATAAAGAAGTAGCAGAATATGTTATGAGAAAGGGTAATGATAGAGACAGGTGGATTGCAGGGATGCAAAGACTTCAAACACAATTTGAAGATTTTTTAATGCCAGGATCTGAAAAAGATTAGAAAGAATTTAAAGAAATGTTAGTTCAAAAATATGGCCGACTAATGATAGATGTCGAGGGCATTTCATTGTCAAATGATGATATAGACTTGATAAAGAATAGCCATGTTGGCGGCATTATTCTTTTTGAAAGAAACTTTGAATCTCGAGAACAAATTCAAAATTTATGCTCAAACATTAAGGAAATTAAAGAAGAAGTATTGATAGCCGTAGATCACGAGGGTGGAAAAGTCCAACGTTTTAAGGAGGGATTTACCCTTATTCCAAATATGCAGTCGATAGGCAATCTTATAAAAGCTAATCGTGAGCAAGCTATAAGCTTTGCAAATGATATAGGTTGGTTGATAGCCGCAGAATTAGTTGCATGTGGAATTGATATTAGTTTTGCACCAGTTCTTGATTTAGACCACGATAAAAGCACGATTATAGGTAATAGATCTTTTAGCACTGATCCAGAAGTAGTAATTGATCTTGCTGAAGCATTAATTCTTGGAATGCAAGAGGCAGGAATGGCAGCTACAGGCAAACATTTTCCTGGACATGGAGGGGTAAGTGGAGATAGTCATATTGAAGCCCCTGTAGATAACAGAGATTTAAATGAATTATTTCAAAAGGATTTAAAACCATACATTGTTCTTAAAGATCTGCTTGCAGGAGTCATGACAGCTCATCTAACATTCCCTAAAATTGATAATGATGCTGTGAGTTTTTCATTTTTTTGGCTTAATACAATTCTGCGAGAACAAATAGGCTTTAAAGGAACAATCTTTAGTGATGATCTTTCTATGAAAGGTGCTGATTTAGCTGGCAGCTATTCAAGTAAGGCCCAAAAAGCGCTGGATGCCGGGTGCGATATGCTTTTGGTATGTAATAACAGAAAAGGTGCTCTAGAAGTGCTAAAATATTTAGAAGAAAATAAAATTTCTACTTCCTCTAAAATAATAAATATGCGAAATAATAAAAATATTAACTGGAATGATTTGGCTAATAGCGAAAGAAGGAATTCAATTATTTCAAATATTTCTCAAATAAGCTCAGCATAATGGATTATATACCTTTAGCAGTGCCATTTTTTATTTTAGCTATAGGAATCGAGTTTTTGTATGGCTGGATAAAAAACAATAATACTTATCGTTTAAATGATACTGTTAGCAGTCTTTTTATGGGATCACTAAGTACTGCATCTAAACTAGTTCTTATCGGGATAGGTGGTGCAGTTTTTTATGCCATTGAAACATATTATGCTTTGTGGAGAATGGATGATTCTTTAATAATCACATGGGTATTTGCTTTTATAGCATATGATTTTTGTTATTACTGGTTTCATAGGATTGGACATGAAAGACAAATTTTTTGGGCTTCTCATGTAGCTCACCATCAAAGTGAAGAATATAACCTTTCAACTGCATTAAGGCAGACAAGTACTAGTTTTTTATTAAATTGGATATTTTATGTACCATTATTTTTAATAGGTGTTCCTGCAAAAGTTTTTGTTAGTGTTGCCTCTATAAACCTTATTTATCAATTTTGGGTTCATAGTCAGCATATCCCCAAGCTTGGCTGGTATGAACTTTTCTTTGTATCACCATCAAATCATAGAGTTCATCATGCGACTAATGAGATTTATGTAGATAAGAATTATGGCGGTGTTTTCATTATTTGGGATAGAATCTTTGGTACATTTAAAGAAGAGCAAGATGATGAGCCTTGCGTTTATGGTATAAGAACTCCGATTCGATCTTTCAATCCTTTGTGGGCAAATTTACATATTTATAATGGTATCGTTAGAGATTTTTTTCATACAAAAAGTATAAAAGATAAATTGCATGTCTTGATTGCTAAAACTGGCTGGCGTCCTGAAGACGTTAGAGAAAAATTTCCTAATGCGAAATATAATGAAAGAACTTATAAAAAATTTAATCCAAGTGTGAAAAAAACAATAAGCTTTTATGGTTTCTTTCAATTAACAATATTGGTAATTGCAGGTTTTTATATAGTTGAGAATGTAACCCCAAGCTACATTTTTAATTTAATTTATGTAGCTATGTTAGTTTATACAATGGTTGCAACTGCACGATGGCTCGAAGGCAGGTCTGCTCTGTTAATTGAAATATCAAGATTAATAACTTTGGGTATTATAGGAATCTTGGGATTGCAATATTTTCAAAATATAGAGGTGTTATCTCTACTATTAATCTATATTTTAATAAATATAATTTTCTTACCCTTCCTTCAAAGATCTTTAAAAGAGAATCTCCTTCATGGATAAAACTGACGGTAGATTACAAAGAAGTAAAAAAAGTCGAGATCTTATTATCTCAGCTATGCTTGATTTAATTGAAGAAGGCATTCTTATGCCTACAGCTAAGCAAGTTGCTCAGACAGCTAATGTTGGAATTAGGACAGTATTTAGACATTTCAATGATATGGAAGGTCTATTTAAAGAAATAAGCTCTATCAATGCAGGGAGTATGAAAAGTTTACTTAATGATATTAATTTGTCAGGCTCAGTAGATGAAAGAATTAATAATATTGTCGACAGAAGGATCAAAATTTTTGCAAAATTCAAGAATTTTGCTTTAGCAGCTAGAGCGGCAAAATGGAAATTTAAGTATCTTGAAAAAAATCAGAAAAATAATGAAAAAATTGCTGTAAAGAAATTATATGAAATTATTCCTGAGTTAAAAAAATTATCGGAAGATGATCAGCATTTGGTGAAAATAAATTTATCATTTGATTTTTGGTACAGTCTAATAATTCAAGAAAATATTAACGATGCAAAGGCTGGATTATTAATTAAGAAACAAGTTAAAAACTTATTTAAATTATAAATAAGGTACATATCTCAATCTTTAATAATCCTTTTTTCAAGATATAATTATTAGGTTTTTGTTAAAAGTAGTTTTGCAAAAAAGCACATAATATTAGGGGAAAATATGAAAGAATTTATAAGAATGCTTGGTGAACTTAGGTATATGATTCCTGTTCTCCGTTACCAATGGCCGCAGGCAGATGAAAATGCATCATTAGCCCATTCTTTTCAAGAAACAACAGATAAATTTGGCGAGCGACCATTTGTATATTTTGAAGAGGAAACATGGACATATTCAGAGGCAAATAAAGCTGCTAATAGTTATGCCAGATTTTTATCATCAGAAGGGGTAAAACATGGCGACAGGGTAATACTATTTATGGAAAATAGGCCTTATTATGCAATTTCATTATTGGCTTTAAACAAGATTGGAGCCATTGGAGTTCTTATTAATACAAGTCTTACCGGAGACCCTTTAATTCATTGTATAAATTCTTCTGATTCTGTGAAATGTATAGTCGGCGCTGAGAGAGCTAAGCCTTTAGAGGAAGTTTTGGATGACATAAATATTTCAAATAAAGAAGATTTTTTATGGGTTGAAGATACAGATGAATATGAATTGCCTAATTGGGCAATAAGTCTTAAAGAAAGTTTAGATTTTGAAGATGATGCCAACCTTGATCAAACAAACCAAGTTACCGCTAAAGATACAGCATGTTATATATTCACCTCAGGTACAACTGGAGTTCCTAAGGCTGCAATTTTGCCAAATGCAAAGTTAATTGCTGCAGCTACTAATATAACCATGGCAGGCTATAGAATTAATCATGAAGATTGCATGTACAACTGCTTACCTTTGTATCACTCTACTGGGCTTATGCTTGGACTTTGCGCGGCTATAAAAGTCGGTGCTGCATCATTTATAAAAAGGAAATTTTCAGCATCATCATTCTGGCAAGAGGCTAATAAATTTAATACAACAGCTTTTGTATATATTGGAGAATTATGTAGATATCTTGCTAATCAAGATCCTTCAGAGGCTGAAAAAAATAATCCAATTGTTAGTATGGTTGGAAATGGATTAAGACCAGATGTTTGGGATGTTTTTAAAGAAAGATTTGATATAGATAGAATAATTGAAATCTATGGAGCAAGTGAGGGCAATGCCTTATTCATGAATCTTTTTAACAAAAATAAAACAATTGGAATGACAAGTGCAGATGTTGCATTACTTGAATATGATGTTGCTGAAGATGAAATCTTAAAAGACGATACTGGTTTCTGTAAGAAAATTAATAATCATGACCCTGGATTATTAATTGTTGAAATTGGTCCAAATGCTGTTTTTAATGGATATACAGATAAAGCTGCAAGTGAAAAGAAAATTTTAAGAAATGTTTTTAAGGAAGGGGATGCATGGTTTAATACCGGTGACTTAATTAAAACAGTAGATGTTGGATTTGCTTTTGGCAAAGAGCATTATCAATTTGTTGACAGAGTTGGTGATACTTTTAGATGGCGTGCTGAGAATGTTTCTACAAATGAAGTTGGCGAAATTTTAAATGGGTACGCTGATGTAAACATGTCTAATGTTTATGGTGTAAAAGTTCCTGGTTGTGAAGGTCGTGCTGGAATGGCAGCTTTTAGTCTTGAAGATCCAGAAAACTTTAATTGGGGTGAGTTCTCAAAATATGTTGAAGAAAATCTTCCTAAATATGCTCGCCCAATATTTATTCGAATCATTCAAGAAATGGATACGACCGGGACATTTAAACTTAAGAAGAATGAACTACGGAATGATGGTTTTGATTTAGATAAAGTTGCAGATAAATTATACTGTTTAAAACCATCCTCAAATGCTTATGAAGCGCTAGATCAGGATTGGTTTAACAAGATAAACACTGAGCAAGCAGGCTACTAAAAACTATTGGGAGAAAACTTTATGACAGAAAAAAAATTTGATGTTGTGATATATGGAGCAACTGGTTTCACGGGTAAGTTGGTTGTTGAGTATATGCAAAATAAATATGGTAGCGATGAAAATATATCATGGGCTTTAGCAGGAAGAAGCTATGACAAGCTAGTTAGTGTTAGAGATGAACTAGGTGTATCGAATGATATATCTCTATTAGTTGTAGATAGTAAAGATATTGAGAGCATAACAAAAATGGTAAAGCAAACTAAATGTGTTTTAACTACTGTAGGCCCATATCAGTTATATGGTTCAGATGTTGTAAGTGAATGCGCAAATCATGGAACTGATTATGTAGATCTTTGTGGTGAACCTGGATGGATGCATGAACAAATTAATAAGCTTGACGATGTTGCTAAAGAGTCTGGTGCAAGAATTATTTTTTCATGTGGGTTTGACAGTATTCCTTTTGATTTGGGTGTTTTATATCTTCAAAATGAGGTTATAAAAATATATGGTAAGCCTGCATCAAATATCAGAGGAAGAGTTAGAGCTATGAATGGAGAATTTTCTGGAGGAACTGCAGCTTCTATGATGGCTACAATGGCATCTTTAAAAGAAAAACCTGAACTTTTTGAAGTTCTTGTTAACCCCTTTGCATTATCAAATAGCTTTAACGGGCCTGAACAACCTGTAGATAGTAAGCCCATGCTTGATGAGAAGCTAGGGGTATGGGTTGCACCATTTTTTATGGCGCCAATTAATACCAAGAATATACACAGATCTAATATGTTGATGAATCATATGTATGGTGAAGATTTTTGCTATAACGAAATGTGGATTCAGGGCTCTGGTGAAGAGGGTAAAGCCGCTGCAGAATTCATTTCAAAAATAAATCCTCTAGGTGATGCACCAGAACCTGGTGATGGACCATCAAGAGAATCCAGGGAAAATGGTAATTATGATGTTCTTTTCTGCGCAGACATTTCAGACGAGATTCAGCTGCATGCCTCAGTTCAAGGAGACATGGATCCAGGATATGGGTCAACATCAAAAATGATTTTAGAAAGCGCATTATGCTTAACTCAGGATTGCACTGATCTTGCTGGAGGTATCTATACCCCTGCACCATCTATGGGCACAAAGCTTATAAAAAGACTTGAAGAAAGTGCAGGCCTTACTTTTTCAATAGAGTCATAATGATAAAAGAGAATATTCAAAAATGGCATGACTTTACTCATGGCAATTTCCTTGGAGGCTTAGATAAGCTTTTAGCGGATGATGTGATATTTTTTTCCCCTGTAGTTTTTACCCCACAAAAAGGAAAAGAGCTAACAAAACTTTATTTAATGGCTGCAGGTAACACATTTGGTGGAGATGATAATAAAAAAAATGGAGATCTTGAGGATTCAAGTTTTCGTTATACAAAAGAAGTTTTGACTGGAAATCAAGCTATTCTTGAATTTGAAACAACAATCGAAGGCAAATATGTAAATGGAGTAGATATTATTTCATTTAACAATGAGGGAAAAATTTCAGAATTCAAAGTAATGATAAGACCTTTACAAGCAGTAAATATAATTCATATGCAAATGCAAAAGATGCTAGCAGAATTATCAGATGCATAAGATAAAAATTTATCATAATCCAAGATGCAGTAAATCTAGAGAAGCACTACAAATTATAAAAGATAACAATCTTGAGCCAGATATAAAATTATATTTAGAGGAAAAGATTACTTCGAATGAGCTAAGTAATATTTTAGATATGCTTGGTCTTCAGCCTAGGGATATTATAAGAACAAATGAAGAGGAATATAAAATTAATAACCTCCAAGATTCATGTCATACGCGAAATGATCTTTTAAATTTTATGATAAATTTCCCAAAATTAATTGAAAGACCAATTATAATTATGGGAAATAATGCGGTTTTAGGAAGACCTCCAGAAAACGTATATAAGCTACTAAAATAACTTTAAATTTATGACAATTGGATCCAATTATGATTTGCCTTGCGGGGTGACTCTCAAGAATAGACTTTGTAAAGCAGCAATGACTGAAGGTATTGCAGATGCAAATAATTTTGCAACTCAAAGGCATATTAATTTATATAAGAAATGGTCTGCTGGAGGTGCTGGTATATTACTATCTGGAAATGTTCAGGTTGATAGAAGATTTTTAGAGGGTCCTGGAAATGTTGCTATTGAGAAGAATTCATACCTTGAGCAATTTGAAATATTAAAGAAATGGGCCGAAGCAGGAACTGGAAATAATACACAGTTTTGGATGCAGATTAGTCATGCAGGAAGGCAGACACCTGGCGAGATTAATAGTAACCCTCTATCACCTTCTTCTGTTCAATTAAAAATACCTGGTGCCTCTTATGGAGTTCCAACTCCAATGACAGTCGAAGATATTGAGGATGTAATTGAAAGATTTATTTTTGTTGCAAAAGTAGCAAAAGAAGTAGGATTTACCGGTATTCAATTGCATTCAGCACATGGATATTTACTCTCACAGTTTTTGTCACCCGATATTAATTTAAGAGATGATGAATGGGGCGGGTCTTTAGAGAATAGAGCAAGACTCATGCTGAGAATTGTAAAAGGGTGCAGAGAAGAATTAGGTAATGATTTTCCAATAGCTGTTAAATTAAATTCTGCTGATTTTCAAAAAGGTGGTTTCAATAACTCAGATTGTATTAAAGTTGCAGAGTATCTTGAAGATGCTGGAGTTGATGTTATTGAAATATCTGGCGGCACCTATGAACAACCTCGTCTTCTAGGATTAGATGAAATTAGTGTCAATAAAGACAGAAGCGAAGTTCGTAAACCAAGTACTATTGCTAGAGAAGCATATTTTTTAAAATATGCTGAAGAAATTAGAGCAGCTATAAAAATACCTCTTATGGTAACTGGCGGTTTTAGATCTTCTGGTGGGATGAATGCAGCTCTGAATTCAAAGGCATGTGACTTAATTGGAGTTGGCAGGCCATTATGTGCTCAACCTTTAGTTTTAAATGATTTACTTTCAGGAACTATTCAAGAACTTCCATCTTATGAAAAAACGCTTCAAATTGGCAGGTGGTGGCTTTCCCCTAGAAGCCCCTTTTTAATTATTCAGGCACTTAATGCATTTTCACAACAGGCATGGTTTTACATTCAAATTAAGAGAATGGCTGACAATCTTGCGCCTAACTTAAAACTTCCAATTTTTAAAGCATTTAAAGAAAATAAAAAGCTTGAAAAAGTACTTATTAAGGAATTAAGCTAAGCATAATTTTAATTAAATAGGAGTTATTAATGACAGCAAAATATCCTCCAGCTAGTATTTCTTTTGGTTCAAGAATAAGAAAATCTCCTTTCTATGAATCGACAAGAAAATACGGTGCAAAGAGCTTTACCATATATAACTACATGTATATGCCTACTGGATATACAAGCTCTGAAGAAGAATATATGAGTCTTACAAACGATGTAACTATGTGGGATGTTGCAGCAGAAAGACAAATTGAGATTAATGGACCCGATGCTTATAATTTTATTAGAACACTTACTCCAAGAAATCTTGAAAAATGTGAAATAGGACACTGTTTATATATTTTGTTGACTGGTGAAGATGGATCTGTAATAAATGATGCTGTTTTATTAAGATTGCAACCTGATCAATTTTGGATTTCTCCTGGTGATAGTGAAGTTCTTTTATGGATTCAAGGTGCTGCTGTTAATTCTGGTATGAATGTAAAGGTATTTGAGCCTGACGTATCACCTTTACAAATTGGAGGACCTAAAGCTCCAATGTTAATAGAAAAACTATTTGATACTGAGCACAGGGATGTTGGGTATTATAGAGCTAGAGAGACTTATTTATCCGATATACCTTTAGTGCTTGCGAGAACAGGATGGAGCGGTGAAATAAGCTATGAGCTTTACTTACGCGATCATAAACTTGGTGATAAGCTTTGGGAAATTGTAAGAGAAGCTGGTCAAGAATTTAATATTGTACCTATTGCCCCAAATACTATAAGAAGTATAGAGGGAGGTCTTTTATCTTTCAGGTCTGATATATTGAAAGAAGATAATCCTTTTACTATTGGTTTTGATAGACTTGTAGATACTGAGCA
>Ga0115013_10001201_pt1 | contig 15122 bp, 7 predicted proteins | sample SouAtlMetagenome_2_FD_88686 | JGI IMG/M metagenome (GOLD analysis project Ga0115013, IMG submission 88686) | Marine eukaryotic phytoplankton communities from Atlantic Ocean - South Atlantic ANT15 Metagenome | ecosystem: Environmental > Aquatic > Marine > Oceanic | place: South Atlantic Ocean...
AACGGTGATCTCGTAACAGCTGGAGGCAAAATGGATGCCACAACGCAAGTATGGTCACGGGAGCAGCTCCAGGGAGCAGCTGCTTCCTCGGCCCCACCCGTTCTCAAAGAGGCAGCAATCACGAACCTGTGCAAGGATGCCGGGCACATATTTGCGGCGGAATCACTGCAAGACTTCAAGGCCAAAACCCTGAACGATCAACAGAACGATGAAAGTCCTTATGCGGTGGCTGTCGCTCGATACAATGTTGTGAAAGTCATCATATAAAGGCACAACTCGATGTATGAACACATTTCCCTTTGAAAGAAAATAGTGGCTTTTGGGTTTAGTTTTAGTTGAATTAATTCAAATATCATTATTGCCCCCTACGTCTTTGCCTTGCAACAACGGACTCTATCTATGTTTCATAATGCTATTTCCTAAGAGTAGTGTAATTAAAATTCAAAGCAAGTGTAATCACAGTCCTCCCATTGTCTAGGAGACATGTTGTGGAGCATGCTCATCTCAAGGTCACAGGGCTACTATGGGCACTAAGAATTAGGGCAAGAACGAGTTTCATGTTGTGTGCCAGGCAGTGGTGTCAAAGTTTTGTTCAATGTCACTATCACCAACTCGGTTGAAAAATGTAGTGACATCAGAATGGGCCAGTCTGTGGAGCCGGATTACAATGGGGGATACAAGGAGCTTGTCCCTGAGGTCGGCACAATGCTCAGAGGGAGGAGTGGGATGCCAATGGCTGGCTTTAGCGGGCTCCACAACCAAAATCCATTCTTCACAACTGGATTGGTTTTCAGAGTTGAAACATTTCCCAACTGCATAGGCCCAGGTGGAGGAGGTGGTCTACCAATCAGGGACAGGCCCTACTCCACCAACAAAGTTGGGTTAGTGCCTATTGATACTACATGGATTAAAGAAGCTATCACATGTGGTAGGAGGGGTAATGCAAGGAGCAAACAAGTTGAAGCTGCTCAAAAGATTGCAGGTACATGGTGCGAAATGTTTAAAGAGTACTATGAGACCCCTTACAAATCCACTGGGTGGAGGGCATTGGCTAAGTCACCCATTACTTATTACTTATATATTTGTTTTAGTGTCATTTATCCATTATTAATATTGGCAATTCATCCATTGCTTCTCTCCACTTTAGTTCCCTTTAGCACAATTACCCTACAAATAATTACAAGTTTTGGCTCTCTTGATTCTCCTCCTCTTGGTGACCCCAGTGTATGGTGGGTGGATTGTGGGGAGTCCCTCTGGAGTCACTGTTTCCCTCCCCTCCTCATGTTTGGACGCCATCCATTCTCTGGTCCCCTCTACCAACGCCTCCAACTTGTCACAGTACCATCCATAGCCTCCAGGGTCCTCCTCCACCAAGCTTTTACCCTCACGAGCAAGTGCCACAATGGCTTGGTCTTTGTTGTCACTCAACTGCATGGCTCGGGTTGCAGCTCCTTGCTGTGACAATTGTGTGTGCACCAGGTCATCTCCTCGCATGGACAAGATCTCCTCAGGTAAACAACATTCCATGTCGCCACCCTGGGAGGCTCCAAACGAGAGACCAGCACCGTCGGTCGCAGGTGTGTCCTCCCCTCTCACAGTAGGGTTGCCTAGGTCAGCCAAGCCTTTGACAGTGCCAATTTGGGTGGGCAGACCACCGATTGGGAGGCTCATTGCTTGCCCAAGGAGGCCCTCCACCAAGACCTCTTGACCCTTTTCTCTCACCGATTCCAAATACTCCATGTCTCGGAACACCTTTGTCAACTCCTTATGCTCAAGGGGACGAAGGTTGAATTGGGTCCACCACCTAATGCTGAACATTTTCCGGTGCCTCTCCTTGAACGTTTAGTCAGAAATTAAGCCCTAAATTAGTCGTGAACCTGAAAGAACTTCAACGAGAGCGACTTCTCTTGTGATCTCGCGGGAATTGAAAAGCAGCATCTGACATCACGATGTTCTGATGCCTTGTTCTGTTCTGTTCCGTTTCATAATAATTCAAACCAAACAATAGAAAGCATCGACACAAAGCCAGACAACAAAGCCACCAAAACAACCCAGATCAACACAATTGTCGATACCATGACTCCATCAACAGCATCCAGCAATAGCACCTATGCACTCCCAAAGACAGCCTCCCAAAAGGCCGATGATGCCTTCTTACAAAGCCTCACGCCAGAAGTCATCGCCGAGCAAGAGCGAATCCTACAACAAATTCAGAAAACAAAACAACGAGAGAAATCTCCGGTTGGGGGCATGGTAGGCACTGTGTTTTTGTCTATTCGCCACGCCGAGTTCTGCTAACGCGAGTCGAAGAGCGCGACTACGACGACAGCCAAGAAAACGGAGACGAAACGAATCGCAAGTAAGAGTGATAATCCATCCTTGGAGGAAGAGATATATCTTTTACTCATATTCTAGTAAGCAATGAAGAACAATTTCATTGAATAATATCATCTTTTTGTCAAAAATTTTAAAATAGCAACTTGAAAACACGTAATCAAAGCTTGTGCTCAACAATTTTCAAAACATCGAAGAGTTCGAATTCTTTCTTCTAGAATGGAGGGTCTCTAGGCGGTGCTTTAATGAGCGATTGATTTCTTTAATGCTATGCGTAGCGAATGAGATATGACCAAAGCATTTGGGGCGACACCCCTATCAACAATTATATAATGATTCGAATTCGATCGTCCTTCTCCATTTTACGATTCCTTGTGTCGTACTCTGTACATTCCACGTACAAAACATTCTCGTATTGCTTGACCATATCAAGTTTTGGCAATATTCCTCCCCACCGGGATTCCTCTTTATCGCGTTTTAACAGCATTTTCCGCGTGCTCTTCCCCGACTGATAATTGTTGTAAGGATTCGTTTGGGGATTGAGTCCTTCCTTTTTCATGGCATAAGAGATTCGGACGGCAATATCGGGACGCTCTGCACGCCCACACACGTAGAACAGACCATTGTAGGCCGACAATAAATTAATATTTTTATCGGAATAACCTTGTTTGTTGTTTTTCTCGAAATCCCATGTTGCCCTTCGAAGTTGAGTCTTCCATCCGTTAAGAGCACCAGCGATGTCGTCTCCGTAGCAACGGAAGATGGCATTGACCAATTTTCCATTGATCTGGACTCCATCGCGTGTAGCGTTATTAAAAATTTGAAGGGATAGAGGAGTTGCATCTGTGGTGGTATTATTAGTGTGAAACTGCGATAATCTCGTCCGTTCATGGATAGGAGCATACTGAAGGGCAGACGCTGCAACACAATAGGTCTGAGAATTCTTGGACGTCATAAGGTTCATTAAACAAACCACTGCTTCGGTGCATGTCAACCCATGAAGCTTTTCAAGCAGGAACGAAGTTGAGGACTCCTTGTTTATCGGTAAGACATTCAAAATGTCGTTGTCGAGTTTGGCTCCCGCAGCTAAAGCCCCCAAGAGGACATTAAACGCCCGACAATTGGAATAGCGCTTTTGCGGTTCCCGAGGATTTACCAAAGAAATATACTGGTCAAAAATTGTACATGCCATGGATGGATCTCCCAGTCGACCACAGGTTGTCACTGCAGAAAAGGCCACCGCTCGCGGAAGCCAGGTTCCGGCTCCAGGGGCTCCAGAACTAGTTTGTAGTACATTTTGAACCTCTAAGCCGCTCTGACACAGACGGATCATAGTACTTTTGGTGTAAGTATCTGGTTGCTGATTTTGCGCTAGCATAAGTGCATAGAGCTCTTGTCCGTCGTGAATTGCCCTTTCTTGAACTTCTTCATAAAACTCAGAAGTAGTAGATGTTGTCTCACTATCGTCCAACACGTTTGTCTCTTCGTTAGATATAAATCTATTCCATATCTTTGTTTTCCTTTTTGTTTTCTTGTTTTGAGAAGGAATTTTGTCCTCGGGTCGATCCAGATATCGTGCTTCTCGATCTCGTGCTTTCTCTACCAAACGTGCATATCCATCGAGAAGAACATTGTAATGCCGTCGTTCAGGATGTACAACATTAGTATTATTGAGTACACTACTGGTTGTCTCGTTTTCCTCGTCAAGTTTTAACACCATGTACCGATTCCAAAGTTCTCTTGCCGTGCGCAAATCTCCATTCTGTTGAACGAGCGTAGCAAAAAGGCACAGCAAATTGCTTTTGAATGCTCTTTGTATCTTGTTATTGGCAATTTTCTGTTGTTTCTGGTTTAATTTTTGTCCCTGTTTGTTGTGCTGACGACTTATGAGTTCCATCCAATAGTCAATGAGCTGAAACAATTCTTTCTTGCGCTTTGCTCGAAGCAATGGCATGATGATCAAATTGAGTGTGAGACAATCAACAGCCGCCGAGAAAGAATCGTTGGTATTGCTCGAGACTTTTTGTATTTTGAAGTCACTGGCAGCGGGTATTATTTCGTTATCAAAAATATTCAAACGTTGCTGGTCATCATTGGCAACTGTGAGACGCGAATTATAGGTGACGCTGTTGGGTTGCAAGGAAAATGGAAACCGTTGTTCTTTTTCGACTTTTTGATTCCTTATCAGATCCTGCCACATTTTGTCGACAAGGGTTGCATTCCCCAACTTGGCTGCGGTGTTCATGACAACGTTGTAGGAGATCGTGTTACGTTTGACGATGCCCTCGTTGTGATTTTGCAGCACCAGATTTGCGGCAGTTTCCAATCCAGAATCCCTCGGATTTTTCGTGACCAGTGCTCGGTCGCACAAGGTCAACAAATAGTACCGCCTTGCCGTTGCCAAGGCCATCTCTAGCTCAAATGCCTCGTAATCGGATTCCTTTGTTCCATTCTTTTTCCGTGCATCGTTCACTAGATGAATCAATTCGTTGATTTCTTCCACCCCGGAAACGTCGTTGGAAGAAACAAATCTTGTACGTATGTTTGAATCACGTAGTGCCTTGGCCAACGAGGAGATTAGTATATGCGATACAAGGTGGGATTTCTTAGGTAATGTGGGTTCATCCTTGTCGGTCTGTTCTATATCGCCCACTACTGTCATGTCCCTTAGTACTTCCCGAATGGTTTTCCATACTTGGGATTGGGCGTATTGAATACGATCTATGGCCTCTTTCTGAGACTGGGACATTCTCCTGTTGTATCCTCCACCATAGAGTGAGTATTCCTCTTCAATGTGCGTCGTTATTTGAATTAGAACCGAAAGCAGACCCAAGAACCGACTTTGGACAGGGCGAGACTCTTTTAGAATCGCAAATCGTGCCTCCCAAGGATCAAAGAGTTTTGGCACGAATTCATCCGAGTTACTTTTTTTGAAAAATAGTGTTGGTTTTGATGATTGAACAATCCCCGAAGCATACGAGTCTACGATTTTAGGTATTATACTTTGCAGCTCGGTAGAAGGTGGACCATTCGTGCGGGATTTTCCGTAAAAGCTTATACTATCACGAGCTCGTTGGAGCTTATTCCGAAGTTGTCGTCTTTCTCGCTCTCGTTCCTGCTGCTGCTGTCGGCTCTTGTATCGGTTCTTGCGCGTGTTGCTATCATAATTGTTGCTCTTTTTGACAGGACCAGAGCTCAATGACCAAACATCCGATAAATCGTTGAGCAGAAACAGTGATACAAAGAAAAAAACGATAGTAGCTCGTGCAGCGCCAACAGACGTTGTGGATTCTATCCTTGTGATCATAGTTTGGCCCAAAAAATAATCTTCATAAAGTCATCGTGACAAAGGTGTCCGGATATAATATTCTATTGCAGCTTCACAACTTTTCCCGAACGATTTTCGATTTGCTTTTGATGTGTCAAATAAAGTTCAAGAGACGAATTAGGGTTACACGCGGAAGTGGTATCTAAAAATGATTGCATGCAGGCGATGGGCAGACTCTCAAAATGCTGTCACAATCTTTGTACAAAACTTTTTTGATATTCGACTGGATGTTCTTTTACCGTCTCAGAAAAGTATTTCACTGAAAACTAGTAAACGTTGCCAGCGATCCAAAACAAACTGGTAGTGTAGGGCACAAGCCAACCAAGATACAATGTCGATTCAGGGGGGAGAATGGGAGAGGATCATCCATTCATACGTAAAAGATCAATTGCCAAACCAGATTCCATCCTCCGCTCGGGCCGTGGACAAGGAAGATGCCTTCAACTTGGTGACGTGTCTCGTGGACGTTGGTTTAGTGCAGCTATCAGGTTTGTCCGGGGAAAGCCCTCTCCGAATTTGTCCCGAATTTCTCAAATTCCGGTGCCAGGAATTTGTTCAGGAGGGGTCCCGAAGCCGCATTGTTTGGGCACAAATACGATCCCGGGGTGCCAGCTCAATAGACTCGTCCTCGACACACAAGCTCTTTGAGAAGCTGGCAAAGCTGAGTCGTCTCGAAACACTCGTCCTAAGGAAATGGGCACCATTTTCGGTGCCACGAGCTCTCTCTAGGTTTCCAAAACTCAAGAACTTGACGGTGCTGTATTATTCCAAGCTTTCTTGCCACCAGGGGGAAGGCTTCTTCAATCCTGCAACCGTACCAGAGGGAACCAACATCGAGTTGGAAGAGCTCAAGCTATTTAGCTATTCCCAAATCCAAACCAATTGCTTGTCATCGAACGATCTAGAGGCCTTTCTCCTGGATATCACACCAGTCTTGCCAAAACTCACGAGATGTAGTGGCACCTTTGTGGCACTCTTGTCATTTCAAAGGATTGCCCAAAGGATACTCCAAGCCAACATCAATATCACTGGTAACAACCCACAAACGACCAAAATTATAACCTCAGCTAGCAGGCTCCGTATGTTGCGATTGGGCTGGACCGGGAACACGCGCATTGAATCCAGCCCGGAGGATACCAAAGTATTCCTGATAGCCTTTCCGGAACTAGAAACCATTGTGTATGGGGGGCAAGGACCAGAACGTGCCGATGTTCAATACCTACTCGATGTGAACCATGCTGGACGTGTGCTAGTAGAACAAAAAATAGACAATGCCCGCACCAGAATGCCATTGTCATTGTGGCCCACAGTCTTGGCGAGGGCCTCCGAGCGAGGTCCCGACGGGATATATTATCTGCTCCACAACACAGCAATAGTCCAGACAATATGAAACTAAACTTGGTGTGGTCAAAAGAAGTAGTTCTTCTTTCCTTAGCCAAAGATTGCAGGAAGAACAGATTCTATATTTGCGTTGATAAAACATTTTTGGCACGTATTGTGGCAGTCGTTGACATTTTTTTCTCATTCTACCATCTCAATTACTACTGTACATTCAATTTTGGTAAAGTAATAAAACACCTTTTGTTACAAATATTTTAGAGTTTGGCCTTGTGTCTCACATAACAAGAAAATTCTTTAATGCCATCTTGGCCACAACCATGAAACGATGCCATGTTTGTCGGATGCTTCTTCGTTGTCGTTGGTGTCAGTAATCTTCACTGAGAGTTCCCTTTCAGATTCATCAGAAACACTAGTTGTTAAAGTAGAAGTCGAAGTAGATGTCGAAGTCGACGTCCAAGAGCTCGAAAATGTTGAACTACTAGTCGGCATGGACGTTTTTTCACTCTCATAATTTTCAAAGGAACCATATGATTCACCATAGTTACCATAGTTGCCGTAATTGCCATTTCCAAAGAAGAAGTCGCGAAAGTCAAAAGCATACGCATTACCTGAGCCTTCGGAACGTCCCGTGGGGTTGGTCATTGCTCCAAAGAGCCCATCTACCATGCCAGCGACTACACCTTGTGTCCCATAATTTCCAGGGGGCCCATAATTTCCATTTCCAAACAGTTTGTTGAAAAAGTCATAGGCGTTCCACAACCCTAGCCCTTTGTAGACAGGAGTTCCGCCGTAGTTGCCATACAAACCGTACACCCACATCATCTTATCATCCATTTCATCCAATCGACGTTCTGCTGTACTCTCAGTAAAGGCTGCCTTTCGACGCTGAATACCCTCCTCCCCAGCTCCGTAATTTTTCAGGAATCGCTGCTCGCTAGTCCCTCCCAAGATTTCGATGAGAGAGTCAAGACAATCGTAAAAATTTTGCGGTGTGTGGAGAAAGAGAGGTTGATTCGTGCTTTCGGAGTGAAACAGGGGTTCATCTTTTGAATCTCGCTTGTACATACAACCGTTCTCGAGGCCCTTGTCTACCTGGTTTACGCCAAAGAGCTCTTGGTGGTAGTCAAGCTGAATCATATCAGGATGTTTGAGCATCAGATCCGTAAGGACAGCTTCGTCATCCTCGGTTGAATCCATATCGCTAAGATTCAATATCTTCAGGAGGTCTTTGGGATACCCCGCTAAAATTCCCGAGTTCAGGAACACGTTGTGGTATTCGGTCCTTCCGGTGGATTCCGTTTCATAATACGCACGATCCAGCAAGGCCTCTCTCCAAGCAATCGAGTTTTCGTTAATCTGGTAGTTACAATCGTCTTGACTCGAGCTACAGGCCCGTTGGGTACGTTGCTGAGTCACCGCATCAAAATAATCACCTGGTAGGGAATAGCTCATGGAAGGACACTTGCAAATTTCTTGGGTCGAAAAGACGACTGCGTGAGGGTGTTGTCTCCGAATTCTTTCCAGTTGTTTCAAAAAGGCATCCACCGCCTTTGATGCGGCGGCACCGTCTTGGGGGACGTTCAAAACAACGTCACGGGCATTAGCTACCACTACCACCTCGTTTGGGTTGGCCACCTCCAGCAATGGCTTAAGCTGGCGAAGCTTGTCGGCACTGCTCATGTGCTTGAGCCGACCTCCGTAGACGGTCGTTCGAATTCCAGAAAGCTTGGAACGGTCCTTGAAGAACCTGATCGATAGAGTGGGATCGCTCTCAAGGGTTGTGGAATCCTGGTCGTATAATAAAATGTGAATGTCCTTACGAAAGGCAGGCAATGTTTCTTTATTTTTGTGTGACTCAAAGTGGCCGTGGTGCTTGGGCAAATGCGCCACCGATTTTTCAAAATGCCCGTGGTGTTTGGGAGACGATTCCGACGAGATATCCTGTGCCAATGATCCTCCGGCTGATAGGGCAGCCGAAAGCAGCGCCGCATGTAAAATTGGAGATTTCATATTGATGTATGGTTATGCCTTCAGGAATTGATTGTGTATGAGATGTGCTTGTAAGTTGTTGGATTGACGTAAAAAGTGATTTTCCGTTTGTAACGAACTAACTGTCTAATAACTGCCGATACAACAATTCGTGTGTTGTTTGCAACAATAGTACTTGTAGCACCACTTGCTTTGTTTCTCTCCCAGTTGCGGCAATCAAAACAATTTTATCCGTTTGCAGAAAATTCTGTGATGTGTGACGAAAATCGACTTTTGGCGAGTATTTCGTTGGCACGGATTGCGCTGAAAACGCGAGCACCGTCTGTGAATCCTAAACCCAACTCAACTCCAACCCTAATTGAATTTGGATCGAGTCAACCTTGGAAGCAGCTGTCTCTGTCTTCCTCGCCACGAAAATTCACTGAAAACAAGACGTGGGGTGTTCTCGAAAAGCACGAGAATTCTTTTTTTCTTACTTCTTCCGAGTGACAGCTCGAATTTGTGATTCAGCCCGCTTCACCAGTGAAACGCCGTGATTGATTCTCACTCCATCTAGATTTAGCTCCGCTTCTTTTTGACTCTTGCCAACACTTTCAAAATCACACACACAGGCTCTTGACGCAAACCAAATAGCCAAGTCTCAACCAACTACTGTCCTGACTTTGATTGCGATTACATATTCATTGCATTCCGAAATGCTTCCACAAAGCTACGACCTTGCAAAAGTTTCAAGCAAGAAATCCAAAACATGAATACAGCAACTTCCAAAACGAACCCCATCTTCGCTTCCAGCCCTGCCATGGCCAATACAAAGACGAATCCGGCGCACGCCATGATTGCTGGATACCTAGCTGGATCTTCTGGAACCATCGTTGGGTATCCCCTGGACAGCCTCAAGGTTTGGGTTCAGACAAACACACTGGGCAAGAATAAATTTCTGGGAAGCGCCAAGAAAAAAGGGCGTCCCAAAGCCTATTCCAAGGAATCGTCAAGCATAAAGGATCATCGCTCTTGCCACAGCAGCAAATCTGGGAGGAGCAACACTAGCGGCAGCAAGAGCAGCAAACACAAGGTGGAAGGCGCCCGTAGGAGCAATTCCACTGCGGCCGTTCCAGGGATGAAACAACGGGCCAACAACATTTTTGCCAAGCCTCCCACGATTTTTCGGACCGTTCGAGCTCTCTATTCGGGCGTCAGTGGTCCTCTGGTAACGGTTGGGATGGTCCAGAGCGTCAACTTTGCCACCTACGATGCCACGCGGAGGTTCTTGTACCAGAGGCAGCATCCATCGTCCTCTTCGCGTGAGTATTTGACCGAAGATTCACTGACCAACGTAGCCATGTCAGGATCGATGGGGGGTATGGCCACGGCTATTTTGACGGCACCGCTGCTCATGATCAAGATCAACCAGCAAATTACCGGTAATTCCTTTCGTAGAGCCGTGAAGGATGTCTTTTTCAAGCAGTCCAAAGGGAGAGGCGATAGTCCAACATTTCGCCCATTGCGTCCCTACGGTCCCGCATTTCTCCCGCACGCTCTCTCGGAAGGCGTTGGTCGGGCCATCTATGTGTCAAGCTACGAGGGATTGAAACGATTCATGGTGGATTCCAAGAACGGGAGGGGAGAAAGCACCACTACTACAGCCATGCTGTCTCTGAAAGAACGAATGGTGTGCGCTGCGGGGTCCGGAATTTTGTGCTGGGCTACCTTCTTCCCGCTCGATGCCCTGCGCAACCGCATGTACCACCACGCAACTAGCGGGAAGCAGCGTTCCGGGTCGGTGGTGGGCGCAATCTGGGATACCGTCCTGGTTATGCGAAGGGAGCAGGCTTTTTATCGGGGATTTTCTATCAGCATTTTGCGGGCCGGTCCGGTAGCGGCCTCGGTGCTTCCGGTATACGATATGACCCTGGAGTGGCTGTCCTCGTGGAAGTGAAGAAGTGAAAGCAAGGTCCGAAGGCGCCCCATTTGATAGTATTCCCATTACTGGCACCACCGTACCTACGCACAAAATAGCAGGCATCGAGGAATGATACTTCGCTTCAACATGTGGAAGTATCAACAATCACGCTTCCAATTGTTTCTCAGAAATCGAATCATACTTGAGGGGCTCATTAAAATTCCGCCAGCCATGTCTCCTTGACTCATTACGTGCTTGAGAATCCTTATATTATTCTCCTCGGCCAGCAAATCGACAAGCCCTTTCTCTATTTTCGAGCACGGTCCACTTCATTCACCGCCCGTAATGTATGTGTCTTGAATACGCCATTGTCTACATTTTCGAGAAAGAAATTAGAACAATGCGCATAGAGGTTTCATATTTTTCCGTAGACTCCGTATCAAAGTAATAGCTTTCCCTGGAATATTAGACGACTTTCGATATTACCATGTTTTCAATTAATCGCAATCAGACTGTTGTATTCTTTGCGATGTTTGTACTATTTTATTTCGACAGAAGCATACGATAGAAAATGCATTCCTTTACATGGGCTATTAAAGCATAGGAGCATGGCAACTGGACATTTTTCCCGAATAGTTCATTTCCTACGATATTCGATTGGACTATATTTGGGGCTTGTACGAATGCTTTGGCTCTGTGCGGCTTTGCACAGATTATATCTTGGAATAAAGAAATAATTCTCTCCTTTTGTGACTAGAAACAACTAGAGAAACTCATTTTTTATGCAAAAAAGAATCTGGCGGTCTGGCTCCGTACGAATTTACGCAGAAAAAACCATTTTTTCCGCTTGGATCTCGATCTCGATGAATTTCCCACGACTATTTTTAACCGTTTCTCTCGCACCAGTTTTTGTTGTTGACGAAGTCTTTTTTAAATAATTGCTCATCTTCCTTGCGATAGAGAACTTCTTTTGACTTTACTCATCTCTGCAAGGAAGTCGATCAACCTTCTGGTTGCAGAGGTGTGGCTGCGAGCCGTGAATGGAGTTTTTGTGCCCAAGAAATAACTGAGAGAGCCATACAAGAAAGTTGCGATAGGAATTGATTCCGAAGCTAACTGGAAAGAAGAACAGTGAAAGAGATCTTTATGGCATATGTTGAAAGAACTACTTCAGATATCGACGAAGAATCTATTTATCCCTACAAATATACTGTAGAAGACGGGTCGACTCCCCCAACAGAGTCGAATCGCGGCTTGTTTATTCGCATCCAACATTATCTAAAACCCAAAACGACTTCTTCGTTGCTCCCTTTGCATCACCAGTACAATAGTCGCAACCAGTACAACCCGAGCGAAAAAATTGCAATGTCTTCCGAGACCTTTCGGAACGAAAGTTTGGAATCCAATGCGACTTCTCGCCCGGATTCCTTGTTTCAAACGGAGAAAGACGTTCTTCCTATCTCGCCCGATCTTCCAGCAGCGCGGGTACAGCAACACCCCAATAACAAACGACGGAAACGATCCCGTTTCGGGAAAGTCAAGGAATCTGTTGCTCGACCCGCACGGGCCGTAGGTCGGCGTGTCTTTAAGCAGCGGTACAAGGTGGGTCGGGAAGAAATTAGCAGCTGCATTGCCGACAAGGCGACCGACGATATTTTTCGAGAAAATTCTCTCTCGGAGGTATCTACTTTGAACGGAGGAAGCAATCATCACCGTACCAACAGCTTGAGGCAATCGCTGCGTCGAATGTTGAGCAAGGGATCTCTCTCCAGGACGGGAAGCACGGTTCATAGAAACAACAATCTGATATCCATTCCTACTTATGAGACACACGAGCGCGTCAATGATGACGACTGGCCGGTTCGCAACGTAGAATCCATCACACGAAAGGCTGTTGTTCTCTGTGGGGCGTATCTGCTGGGTGTACACCATCCCGAATGGTCGGAACAGGTTTCAAGTTCAATCCAATTTATCCTCACGGCGTGGGCTACGTGCCTGGTCATTCTTGGCCTGCAATGGTTGCAGAAATTGAATTTCATTTCGAAAGGACAACAGCATCAAGATCAACCTCTTTTTGCATCACAACAAACTGATTATAGACAACAGTGGCAGTGGCAGCAACGAAGGGGAGATCCTGAATTGATGCCTCTCATAAAGGACGAAGATCAAAATGCGACAGAATTCTACGGAACTTCTGCTCTCGACACTATCGAATCTGTTATCCATTCAAATAATGATGGGAAAAATACAGCAAAACAAGCGGAAGCTACAAAGTTGGAGGATGATGCCGTGGTCGAATCCAGTTCTTCAACAGACAATGAACAAATTAATTCATTTGAAAAGAAACAGCAGGACTACAAATTGGAGCACCCAAAGCTTGGCAGCTTCTATGCTCTAGATACTTACACTGGTGAGAGAATAAATTGCAACAGTTCTATTCCATTTCGGATATCTAATGAATGGATGGAGGTGGACATGCTTGCCATGATTCGAACTCCTGACGCAGACGATCCAAGCGCCATGGGTGGGTCTCCTGCCAATGACAAGGTCTCAGACCATTTTCGAAAACAACTGCGACGGTTCGAATTCCAGTTCCAAATAAATTTCAAGAAAGTACCTGTTGGAAAGCAGCTATACCTTTCCTGTGAGCTAGAAGATCAGATCAAAATGGGAGTTGTAACTAAAGCCTTTATCAATGCAGCTATGGCATTTGTGAAATCCATGAACCCGGATTTTCACTACAACATCACTGGAAGCAAAAAGAAGACGTCTGATGGGAAGTACGAAACTGCGCACATGTCATTTTTGCTTGAAGCCGGAATGGATCGAATTGTAGTGACCAAGCCGGGAAGTAAACCCCCAGAACTCGGCACAAAGATCTACGAAGATCCCGAATCCATAAAGAAACGAAAGAGTGGCAAACTGATCGATTGGATTAACACCGAAGACACGTACACGATGGCAATATGGAGCTCGTACGCAGACTTTTTGGACTGGAGAATTCAGAATTTACCAGGTATCAAACCCTTTGGGCTGGCATCGGTCATTGGCAAACAGGCGTTCAATTTGACCGTATACATGATCGATGCCGACCGTGAAGGCGACAATCATTATCGCAAAGACATTACAGAGGTGATCAAGCTGGAGCTTTCGAATGAATGTCAATCAGGTCTTGGCAAAGAAGCGAGCAAATGGATCAATTCCAGGATACTGGATGAGACTAGGACGACACACTCTGATGAACTGCCAGAATTGCCTTCTCAGCCCATTCGAAGCTGCGTGTCGAACGACTCACTTGGAGTCGACGAAAGCAACAGAGTACCCACGCTTGGAGCAATCGATATGATGGATGAAATTGACGAAGTTGATAGAGATAACGCAGATGCAGCTGAGCTCGGTGAGGGACTCTATTTGAGATCAGGTGACTCTATCATTCTCCGAGAATTCCTGTCGGAAGTTGAAAAGGGCACGGCGGCTTGCACAGTGATCAACGGTGGTGGTTTTGCTGTCTTGTCGAAGCGGAACGTGCCAATCATAATAGAGAAAACCAAACGCAGCAAGAAAAACAAGCTGATCAAGTCTGGCGATACCGTCATGTTCAAAATGCTCCAAAACAAGGCCGGAACAGACGAGATAGAAACCCGATATCTGACAATTCATCGCGGATGGTGGCTCAAGTGGGTAACCACCATGCCATCGAAGAATGGATACTTTACGATTTATACGCATGAAACCGAGCTTGGTGAAAAAGCCTTGCCAACGGGCGAAAGTCGATCTTCTTTTCTTACTCTAGGGGGTACATTCTATCTCCGGCACAAACGATGGTCCAGATACTCTGTCGGGATCTCGTCAGAGCCTTCTATCGATTTTGGGGGAAGACTGTTGAGTTTGTACAATAACAAGCGCAACAAGGGAGCTTCAATAGAAGAAGATGGGCAGCAAGCAGCAACCTATCAATCAGATGATGAAGATGTCGACAACAAAGACATGCCATCGATTAGTGACTCTGGCAGGATTAAACCGCTTGTGCTCTGTGCCCACGATCCACAACAATTGATTCCGATGTCGCCGAGATCACCGACAAAGTTCAAATGTTCTGCCGACCAGATGATGCCCCAGACACCAGAAGGATGTAAATTGATCTTTTCAAAAGATCATTCTTGTGCAGACGTCCCTGCTTGGATCGAAATGATGGACCGAGAACAGCGAGTCCGTCAGCTGGCCTATGTC
>Ga0115013_10001204_pt1 | contig 15088 bp, 8 predicted proteins | sample SouAtlMetagenome_2_FD_88686 | JGI IMG/M metagenome (GOLD analysis project Ga0115013, IMG submission 88686) | Marine eukaryotic phytoplankton communities from Atlantic Ocean - South Atlantic ANT15 Metagenome | ecosystem: Environmental > Aquatic > Marine > Oceanic | place: South Atlantic Ocean...
CACTCCTAGCAAATCCAGTCAAACGGCGTCAACAGAGGGTTCCGATCAGCCATATCTTATATGTCACATCGACCAGACACTAGGACTGATGGCATGTACACTTACCACTTTTTTAATGGCCATCGTTATGATTGTGGGTGGGAAGATGCTTTTAGAGAGAGGAGAAGCTGCTTGGAACTCGAGGACTGTGATGTTAATCACTTCTGCTTTTCACAAAATATCATAGCCACAGACATAAAGTTCTTCTAGTTAACGTACACTTTCTATCTTTGTTCGGACCCGATCAAATTGAGTCACGTTTTATTTAGTCACGGATCAAATAGTGACCACTCAAAACTTCGTGTGGAAAAGTTCAAAGGATGAACGAATTTTCTCCGAGGTTGTTTTGCATCGAAAAAAATACATTCCGTCAAGAATTGCTTGAGCTGAGGCAATTCGAGTAGAATAGAAAAGCATACATCGTTTTGTTTCGATAGGACGAGAAGATAGTGCAACGACATTAACGTTACACTAAAACCAAAATTTGTTTCCAATAATTGTTTCGAATCTCCGCCAGAACAAGTTTAATTTCTTCGGTAGAATATAGATATAAAAAAAGTGGAAGCGAAAACCATAGAGAAACAATATGAGTGAACTCGATAACCTTTTCGAGGTACTGAGCAAGCCAGAGAAAAGGATCTTGCCATTGCTGTTTCGTAATGGTACATCAACTTCAGCGAAAGATGGCGACGGTAAATCTGATCAAGGCAAGAATGAAACTCTTTTAGAGCTACTCGACATATCAAAACATCTATTTGCTGACATTGAATCATTAGGAATAAAATATCAGAAGTTACACGAGAAGTCTAAGCTACAAGACAATGGAGAAGATGGAGCGGATTTGACAACGACAGCTACACCGATCTCGAAGATGATTCTTTCGGGTCTGCGTGAAATGCATGTCCCACCGGAGATTGAACCTGATGATACCGACCTGCCAGAAACTTTATTTGGACAAGTCGATATGCAAACCGTTGCTCTGTCAAAGTTTGTAAAGAAAGCAACCAAACGTCTCGTTAAAGATAACAAACATGATGCGAATGGGGATAATATCTGTATTTTGGATATGGGTGTCGTAGATAGTGACAGTGGTAATGACGAAGACAGTGCTGATAAGCACGAATCTAGTGATGATGAAAACAAAGATAATTCTTCAGATAAAGGGTACGACGATAGTGATGATAATAACTCTGTCAGTGACGAAGAAGAAAAGCGGATTCGACTAAGGATGGAGCGTGCAATGGAGGACATGGGAGAAGAAGATAGTGAACCATCTGATGGTGAATATGGAAGGGATGAAGATGAGGGAAAACAAAAACAATCTAAGCAGACAAGTGATGAAGAGCTCTATGATCCAGTCGCTGAGGACATGAAGGACGGTTTCTTTGATCTCAATGAAATGGAAGAATTTGCTGACGAAGAAGAAGACTATCTAACAGATGAAGCGTTTGGTCGACCGGAAAGTGAAGAAAGTAGGAACACAAAACAAATTAAGAAGAAGAAGTCTTTTCATCAAAAACAAAGGGAAGGAATAAATAGTGATAGTGATGATAGTGACGGAATGGATCTAGATGAAATGTACGAAAAAGTAATAGATGTGAAACGAAAAAAATATCGGGACCAAGAAGATATTGATGCCCTGTACAATCTGTATCAGGAAACAAATACAGAAGATATCGACGATGAGGAAGATGACGTCGTGAATATGACCGCGTCTGACTTTTTTGGTCAACCTAAGAAGAAATTCATAGAACGATATAAGAAAAATCATCCTCCTACCAAAAAACTGGCTGATACGAAATCGAAAGATGGGGATGATGACTCCTGGGGGGAATACGATTTTGAAAAGGAGAATGAAGAAGGATGGCAAGGGTCTAATAACGATGACGGTGACGATAATGACGATAGTGATGATGATGATGATGAAGTTGAAGATATGAAAGAACCGTCAACGAGTGGCTTACAAACGGAAGAAATGGCAAGAAAGACTGATGACAACAGTAAATTAACAAAAGAGGACGAAAAATTGCGGCGTCAAACTGATGAATTAGAGAAGGAACTAATTGATGAAAAACCATGGCAAATGAGAGGTGAAACAAAATCAACATCTCGGCCCGTCAACTCTTTATTGGAAGGTACTCCCGAATTCGAAATGGCAAGCAAACAAGCCCCAGTCATATCAGTTGAGCACACAATGGATTTGGAAGAAGAAATCAAGAAACGAATCCTTGCCGAGGATTGGGATGATGTTGTTCCACGTGAACTGCCTGACATTGGTTGGAACAAGAAGCGAGGAGAAGCACCCGAAGTGAGCCAGGAAAAGTCTAAGTTAGGACTTGGAGAACTTTATGAGCGTGAATATCTGAAAAAGGCAGTTGGTTTCGACAAGGATGCGTTCGAGAAACAGACGGAAGAAGATAAAGCTAAGGACGAGATGAAACAACTCTTTGCAAATCTTTGTAGCAAGCTCGATGCCTTGTCGAATTATCATTTCGCTCCCAGACCCATCGCCGATGAAGCCGAAGCAAGAGCGATCACTGTGCCAGCGATAGCTATGGAAGAAGTAATACCACTTCACGTAAGCGATGCCCGAGGTATTGCTCCGGAGGAAGTTTTCGCAACAAAGCGAGGCCGCGAAGGAATTCTACGAGCAGATACTGAAATGGATAAGAACGACCGCAAGAGAAAGCGTCAATCGAAGAAGGCGGCTCGTCGTAAGGCGCGAAAAGAGAAAGAAGCAGATGATAAACTGATCTCGCGCTTACAACCAGGCCTTGGTTTGAACAATCCGTACGAAAAACGGAAGGCGCGAGAAGAGCTGTCGTTGGCAAGAGCGAGAGGAAAAGTTATGGAAGGAGAAAAAGACACGGACACCAACTTTGGGTCCAGTGGAACCTTCTTCAAGAGATTACAGGCTGAAGCTCAACAAACAATACACGATCGTGCTTCTTCAAATTTCGACCAAGATCGTGAAAAATCAAAACCTAGGTCGAGTGCTTACAAACTTTAAAATTGAAATACAATCTTTAAAAGCTATATTCTAGGCGTATGCTGAAGGAGGCCGGACCAGAGATCAGGAGCATTCTCACAGTTTATGTCAACTAAATCCGCATTCTCTAATGTAATTCTTATATCCAAAAGTCGTGCCACTGCGTGCGTTGCATTGATAGTTGATGGAAAGAGAGACGATAAAGTGGAACCAGTGGGTAGGCAAGTACATTGCATCGCCCGCATCGAGTACAACTTCGTTCATCATGCCGTTTCGGAAGTTCTCTCCGTCATTTAACCAAGATTCTGGGTCAGACCAGTTAATTCGAGAATGGCGAGCGGATGGATGGCCGTAAGGATACAATTCCATATTAATGCACTGGTCAGGGTGAGCTAGAATGTATCGTTTTTGTCCGTGCAAAATTAGAATTATATTGCGACTTTCGTCGTAGTGCAATTCGGCTATCGTACCCCGCGGCCCAAATCGACAATTGATTCCCCTGGCGCTGGCTGGGTCGACCATGAAAACATCATTTTGTTTGTTGTTCTCAAAAAACGTTAGTTCGTCAAACAACCATTCGTCACTTTGTTCTCCGCCACCCTTTCCACCGTTTAAGCGAAAATAATAGTGTTCGGCTGTCGAGGAGGAATCTGGATCGTCCTCTAGAGCTTTCGCCTTTTGGTACCAATCAGGATAAGAAAGTTTGACATTTTCCGTCGGAGGTTTCCAGCCAGGAGGTCCTGTTCTTCTTCTTGATAATTTCCAATACATCATGTGGTTATTTGTAGAGTATTCATTGCGGTAATCTTTGTCCCCAAGTTTTTCATAGAGGTAATCGTAGTCCGACCATCGGTCGGCAACCCTCCATGCTACAGGATGGTTCTTTATCAGAAACGGAAGTTCATTCTTTCGGTAATGAACAGCAATTTTTCTCTGGAAAGGATCCCTCCAGTCGATGGCACATAATCCTTGGTATATAGTGTCTGGAATTTTGGTGTCGTCAGGATTCCAGTGTTTCAATATGTCCAAAATACTCCATGCGTAGGGATAATTTTCTGGAATCGAAGATGGGCATCTGTGAATGTCATAAGGTAGACTACCGTCTATTGTTTCGATCTTTCGGGGCAGTCTTAGTTTAGCGACTCTGGATTGCTCAAAACTGGTCAGCGCTTTATCTATGGAACCGGGATCTCGATATTCATTGATCAGTTCTTTGTTGTTGTCATTGTTTTGTCCATAGATATGACGATTACTCAGCTGGTATTGTAAATCTTCGGCTGATCTCAATGTCGTGGTGCCCCCTCTCGACCCTGAAAGACATATCAAAATAATCAGGAACACTATGAAGGCACATAACGGAATGATTGAAGTGTAGACTATACCGCGTTTATTTTTCTTCTGTTTCCTCCTTATTTCCATGGTGTTCGAACGGTTGAACAGTTGTCACCAATACTACCGACGATTGCTTGAAGGAGAGTAATCTGAATGACTAGCGATCAGTAGATCAACGAGAGTGTTTTGAATTTTTTCAAATTTAATTTTGCTGCAATACCGTAAATAAAGCAGCTAATTTAGTCCTTCAGGCATTCTGTGCTTCTTCTCCATCAGAGGGTTTAGATTTTTTCGATATCCTTACCGGTATGCAACTTTCAAGTTTTCACGCTACCAAGACAAAGCATTTCTTTGAAAACTCTACCGCAGAAGCGTTGAAGCACCCACCCACCCACAAACACCCACACTGCTCTCCATATCGCTCTGACAACACACCTTTTTCGTTTCTTTTCTTTGAGTTGTTTGAAGCGAGCAGATTTTCAACCGCTTGGCATCGCATACATCATCACGTAAAAAAGTTGCCGAGAGTATTGAGTTGTATCCATACCGCCCTGTTATTAAACAAAGCCTCGACAAAAAAGATGGTTATTGCGCTCGACAACGGTGACAGTTCGGAGCGGAGGGACCCTCCAAGTCGTTCTTCGCCATTCGAAAAAGTTAGCAACAAGCATTTCTACGTGCTGGGAGCCATTGTATTTTGTTATTTTCAACTCAATACACCACTCACATCACAGGTGATGGTGAACAACTATGCTGAGAGTGATGATCCAGACGCGCTCTTGCACAAACGATTCGACACCTATTACCGTGATTACCGATACGTGGAACCAGCCGAACGCCGCTTTAGTCAAGTGCCACTCCCGCAATGTGGAGTGCGGCCTGATTTTGTGAAATGGTTTGACCAAAAAATGGAAGAGCGATCCCGTTTGTCTGAAGATCAGATTATTTACAAAACCTTTTTTAAGGACAGCCCCAAGAAGTTGTTGGCGCATGGTACCACCAAGGGCATTGGGACGTACATCGAGCTCGGGGCATTTGATGGCGTTAGAGAAAGTAACTCAAGGTTCTTCGACGCCTGTCTGGGATGGGATGGCTTGTTGATTGAGGGGAACCCACTCGTTTACCTCCAAACTATTGGTACACGCCCGTTTTCTCATCGAATAAGCTACGCGCCCTCCTGCAAAGAGGCCAATTCCACCGTGCGCTTTCACACGGTCAGATGGACCAATGGCGGCCTGGAAGGCTCGGCCAAGACCTACGACGGAAAAAAAGTCCCACATGTGGACGTCCCCTGCGGGCCTCTGGCGCCGGTGATAGAAGATGTTTTTCGCAGTACCGCCGGGATAGTGACGGGTGGTAGCAATGGAAATGTTACCAAGTTTGGTGCCACCAAACCCACGGTGAATTTCTTTTCGCTCGACGTCGAGGGCGCCGAACTCCTGGTGCTAGACACGATTGACTTTCAAGCCGTTCACATTGACATATTAATGTCCGAAAATACCAACGCCGATTGCAAAGCCAACGACATCTGTGAGGTCCGGGAAAAAGTCCGTGCCAAAATGAAAGCCGAGGGATACACACTTTACGACGATATGGTAAGATTTTCCGACGTCTTTGTTCATGCTCAGAGTCGCTTTCAGCCATCCGAATACAATAAAGTGGGAGCACCAAAGAGTGCTACGACAGCAGACGATGACAATAGTGATTCAAAATTCTCAACAGCATAAAAATATCAAAATAAATTTTAAAATTCAACTGCTTTCCTTTGCCTTTCGCAAGGATTTCTGTCACAAGAATTCCTGAGCAAGATGCAAAGGCTCCATTGGCCTGGTTGCCAGACAGGGTAAGGCAAATGCTAATTTGAGGCACAGGAGGGTAAGCTGAAGACTCTTCCTGGCCCGAGGTGAGCAACTGCAGTGTGAGGCCCGCAGCGATGCCCAATGCAAACCCCCCCACCCACCCGCTCTCACTCTTACTTGCGATTCGTATAGTGACTTGCGTCAGCAGAACACGGTGTGGCGAATAGAGAATTTTTGGCTCTTATCCCTAGATTTCTGTTGTTGTTTTGTTTTCTGGATTTCTTGCAGGATTTGTTCTTGCTCGGCGGCGACTTCTTGCGTGAGGTACTTCCGCTGTTACCAATATGAGATTGATGTTTAGAAAGGCGTCTCAATTCAACCAAAAATTGGTTTTGTAGAAAGGCATCATCCGCCTGTTGGGAGGCCGTCTTGGGGAGTGCATGAGTGCTATTGCTGAATGCTGTTGATGGAGTCATGGTACCGATAATAATTGTGTTGATCTGGATTGATGTGATGGATTAGTTGTCTGGTAGTGTTGTAACGAGTTCGAGTAGGAGATCTCGCGCAAGTAAGAAGAAGATGAGAAAAATCCTGTTGAACCGAAAGCAAAGCGTGGGCTATTTTCAAAAAAAATCTCAAGTTGCACAGCGAGTTCTGCGTTGTTCTTTCCGCGATTGTCAATCGTGCTCAAAAGAACGGAGAAAATAAAATAACGATAAGAAACTATTTCATGCGAGAACAGTCTCCTCATATCTTCGCTTTCCGAGATCTCATAATCTCAACTTTCAGATATTTGAAACCAACCAAGCTTTTACAAACAACCACTCTAACAACCAACCAGAACAAAAGCCAACCAAAATTCGAAAACTATGGCCACTTTTGCGGCTCAAGCAAATATTCTGGGGCTGCAATACCGTAAATAAAGCAGCTAATTTAGTCCTTTAGACATTACTAGTATCTGTGATTCTCTATTAGTGAAAAAGCGATAGTTGAATGACTTTAAAAGAATTGAAGAGTATTGAAATTAATTTACTTCCCGTGGTAATAATTGCAAGGAACTCCAGGCGATGAGTTCCAATTATTTGTGGTAAATCAATTGATCTTGAATGCATCATGGAGCAAAACCAAGAGTGCTCAAAATTTTATGTCTACAATGTTCCAACCATATGGCTATTAAGTTTAATTAGTTTCTTGCGCTATAGTGGGGTGTAACAATATCGAAACACCAAATCTCCAGCGCGCCACACATCTCACTGATGATGCGATGAAACTTCATCACCAAGTATGCTGCAATAACCCAAGTGTAAATGACGATTACGTTTGTTAACCCATAGTTGTTTCCAAATACGACAGCCCAACACGTTATTCCTATCAGGGGCGAAAGCTGCCATCGCCAGGGCAAAAATGGTTGTGATGTCACATGTGCTAGCATTAGCTCGGTAGACATTTCAACAAACAGCACCATTGACAGATGTAAACTTGTGCGAGGTATAGTAAGCCAAATATTCGGATCGATGTATCCGATAATATAATAGCAAAATGCCAGAACGAACATGGGAATCAAGCCCGCAGCAGATCCTTTGCATTTTTGTGTGACTGTTAAAGTCTTCATGATTGTTTCCTGGAAAACCCCTGTAGACACAGCAATGACAATTAAGTCACAATTTCGGAGACTGACGTCCTCCATTATATTGCTCCATAAACCAAACGAGGATATGGAGTCGAAAACATCCGTTTGTTGCCAGTACTGACTGCCTAGCTTGTACGACACGAAGCTGAGGAGTGCTGTACCCAGCAGTCCTTCGCTGGGTCCATTAACGATGGGCATATTGAGTTCTCCAGTAAAATAGTGTTCCCATGTTGCAATGTAAAACAATAGAAACGGCCCGAATACCAACAACCAAACGGATAGGAAATTTTCGCTCGGATTTAAATTCATCCCAATAATGACGTTGGCAGATCCAAAAATGGAATTGATCGCATCGCAGCCGTGGTCAAAAATGAGGCCTAAAGGACTACTCGACCCTGTTCTCCGTGCCTGTTTACCGTCCATATTGTCGAGCGTTTGGTAGATTAGAATGGATAATCCATTCCATAAAAATATCCATCGCGGGGGGAAAAACTGATCGTAGTCTTCGCGTTCGTCGTTATTCGTCAATTCTAGACTCGGAATATACCACCAGTATGCCACATAGGAAGATATCATAAGGAAAAATCCAATACTGGTAATAGTATTCGGTGCCATGGATCTCGGAATGATTGTATTGACAAGAAACGCAGCAAGTGGTGAAAGAATATATTTGTATAACAGAGACATATCTACCCCACGGTAATTGTAGGTTTTGAGATTCTTCCTCGCATCTTCGGTCAAGTAGTAGTATTTGCCATTATGATTTGTTGAAAAGAAAGATGTGGATGTAGTGGTTGTCTTTGCATCTGACGGGTGCATACCCTTTGCAACCGACTCCGACCAATCGCCCTCTTGCCTAATTTTTGGAACCATTTTCTTTTTCAAGCTCCGTTGGTTTCTTTCCGTTGGATTCGGCACCTTGAGCTTTCGCAAGCCAGCAATTATTATCGAAACTAATCGACACTTTTCAAATACAGATCCTAGTGTTTTAGTGTTGACAACTTTCGAAATTGATTTTTAAAACAGCATTGGATGTCGAAATGAACGGTGCGTGCGGTGTGCTTGGTTGAGGATAAACTTGGCTTTATGGATTCATACATATTATTCATATATATTAAAAATATTAAGACTACATATGAAATTGTAGGTTTTCACCACGAGTCGGCCATCGCGGTAGGCATTTTCCGTTGAGAGATTGCATTCACGCTTTCATTAACTTGCAATTCATTCATTTACCTCCTGATGATTGATTGCAACTGACGTTCAGAAAGATTTGCAAAGAATGCTTTTCCGGTAGTTGAGATTAGAAATAAAACGAGGCGGATTATCGTCCAAGGATAAGCACAATGCGGAGACGGCACAACTTCTCGCGTAATCTTAGCAACAGTGCTTCTAATGAAAGTTGTACTGCTGATAATGGCTTCGTCGATACCAATATACATTCGCAAGACCCGGTCCCATCAACACCCTCGTCAATAATTGGAATGAAGAACTATGTATGGGTGAGAACTGATATTGTGAAGGCTATTTTGGAAAATGGCGGAACTCTACCAAAGGATTGGAAACTCTCGAGGAAGCGCGGAAGGGGTTCTACGTCTTGGGGATGGACTAGGGCACGAGTTGAGTCCTCGTCTTCAACTCCAATGAGTATGCCAAAATCAGCTAGGTCCTCAAAATTACGATCCTTTCATGAAAGGGGCGCAACATCTTCCCAGTCAAGCGCCGGTAGAAAGAACATTCTCAGTAATAATAACAGAACTATTGATGTTACCTTGACGATCGAAGATTGGGAATTTGCTGACAACAATTTAAATGGAGCGACTGTCTCTCTTTCGTATGAAAAGAACACCGAAGAAATAATATGCAATGCAAATTCATGGTGGGTCGAAACCGATAATCATGATGATCAAATTCCACCAGAGGATTTAACCTCGTTGACGCATCTGCATGAACCAGCTGTTGTTTATTGCCTTAAGCGACGCTACGACAAAAATTCTATTTACACCTACACGGGGAAAATTTTACTAGCGCTCAATCCATTTAAGATGCTTGATAACTTATATGGGGAATATATTATGAAAGAATACTGGTGTGAAGATCAAAACAACTTGCAAGAGGGGAAAAGACTACCACCGCCGCATGTATATGCCATAGCACAAGATGCCTACCGCTCACTCTTGCACGAGGGAGATGACCAGTCGATTTTGGTTTCGGGTGAGAGTGGATCAGGAAAGACTATTACTACAAAAATTATTATGGGATATCTAGCTAGTCAGTCGCAACGCAATGCTTTGGTTGATCTTGGAGGGACAGAGATTGTCAACGACACAAACAATATTTATGGAAATTTCCATAGTAGCAGTAGTATGAATAATGAAGATGGAATAGAGTCACAAATCTTACAATCCAATCCAATTTTGGAATCCTTTGGAAATGCAAGGACAGGTAAGGATCGAAATGGTGAACAAAACACTTATGTTTTGATATGTCGACTTTCTAACGTGACTCGATACTATTATTTGTTTTAGTGCGGAATGACAACTCTTCTAGGTTCGGAAAGTTTATTGAATTATTCTTTTCTCCAAGTACTGGTCAATTGATTTCGGCATCTATCGAAACATACTTGTTAGAAAAAGTACGGCTGATTTCACAGAGTCCGGGGGAACGAAATTATCATATTTTTTATGAGGTATTAGCAGGATTCTCATCACAGTCAGAGCGACAAGAATTGAAATTACATAACGTTTCTGGTCCGGAGGACTTTCGGATGACAGGCTGCTCTAGGACATACGATAGACGTGATGGAATACAAGATAAGGATACATTTCAAGATCTTCGGAAGGCGCTAAAGACGATCGGTGGCTTTTCCGAATCACAACAAAGTGAGATATTTTCGGTTATTTGTGCTCTACTTCATACTTCGAATATCACCTTCAAGGATTCATCGACAACAGAATCAATCGGAGCGGACGGTAGTGAATTGATGGAATCGGACTCTCTTAGAAATGCATTGAATCTCTTAGGTGTTTCCCAGGATGCACTCAAAAGTGCGTTATGCTTGTGTAAGATTCAAGCTCGTGGAGAAGTGTTTCACAAAAATTTGTCGGTCGCCCAGGCCACGAAGGCTCTCGAAGCACTTATAAAGACTACGTATGGAGCACTCTTCAGTCATATTGTAAGGACTATCAACAGGTCAATTGCTATCAAAATAGATACTTCAAACATGTCACGCGCAAAGGAATTCCCACGAATTGGTGTCCTTGATATCTTTGGATTTGAATCCTTTAAAGTGAACTCCTATGAACAACTATGCATCAACTATTGTAATGAGGCTCTTCAACAGCAATTTAATAAATTTGTTTTTAAATTGGAACAGCGGGAATACGAACAAGAGGGCATAGATTGGTCCTTCATCGAGTTCCCAGACAACCAAGATATTTTGGATTTGATTGAAAGGAAGCGAGACGGAATTTTGTCAATCTTGGACGAGAATTGCAGGTTGGCTAGTTGTACAGATGCAACGTTTTGTCGAGCAATCTATGAAAAATGTAAACAACATCCTAGATTCAGTGCGAGTCAGACCCAAAAAGCAAGTCTCAGCTTTTCGATCGAGCATTATGCTGGGACTGTAGCCTACTGCGCAGTTAATTTCCTCGAAAAAAACAAAGACGAGTTGCCAAAAGAAACAACAGAACTGCTAACCTCTTCATCGGTACAATTTTTGGCCTATCTAGGAGAGACTCTTGTGAAAGTAGATGGTGAATCAGGGTCAGGATGCAATCACCCATTTGCGAAAAGCTCATACAATAACATGGCTCCTATAAATGACAAAAGACGAAATGTTTCATCAATGCTTCGAAACACCGTTGGTAGTCAATTTAGTAACCAGCTCATGGAACTACGTGATAAAATTGACGCCACAACGCCACACTATATTCGATGCTTAAAACCGAACGATGATTTGGTTCCAGATCTATTTGAAGCTCGTATTATTGCAGAACAATTGCGCTGTGCCGGCGTGTTGGAAGCAATTCGAGTATCCAGAGTCGGCTTTCCTCATAGATATTACCACGAGCAATTTATAAATCGATATGGGTTGCTAGTAGGAATGAAAAAATCACATAAAAAAGAGAAGGATATTTGTTCAGCGATGATAAAGATGTTGATTCCTCAAGTGAATGAAACGCTCAGCAATCAAGACACTTCTCCGCAAATGGTATCTCTTTCAATGCAAATTGGATTCAGCAAGGTTTTCTTAAGGACCATTGTATTTGATGCTCTTGAATTGCTTCGGCACAAAAAAATATTATTCTCAGCAATCGTGATTCAGAAGTATTTGCGTAAATTTGAAGCTCGGAATCGGTACATCACATTTAGGATAGCTGCATTAACGATTCAATGTTTCTCTCGTCGAGTTGGTGCACATCGCCAGGCACAAAAAATTAAGGAAGATGCTGCCGCGGTACAAATTCAAAGCGTTTGGAGAACATTCATGGCGGAAACCGAGCTGATGGCTTGTAGGTTGATTGCCCACTTTGGTCAGGCATATTGGAGAGGCATCGTTGTCCGAAAATGGTTTGCAATTATTAATATGGAAAAGCAAGCAAGATTGGTTCAGCGCGTTTGGCGTGGATATTGCTCAAGGAGTCAATATCGAATAGCTTTGAATTCGATAATTGCAATTCAGTGCTGTTGGCGATGCAAAGTAGCAAGAAAAGTTTGTAGAGAACTTCGACGAGAAGCACGTAGTATTCGTGCTATTACAGCCGAAAGGGATCGTTTTAAACAGGAATCATTTCTTCTTCGTAAAGAAGTTGAAAAGTTAAAGTTATTGAGGGAAGAGTTAGGATCAGAGAGCGGGTCGAATTTAGAGCTGGAGGGTTTGCGGCAAGAAGTTCAGAGACTGCAAAAGTTCATTAGTAACACGCAAGGTTCAACTATCGAAGGCAGCGACACAATAAGTTTCAAGGGACACACAAGTAATTCCTGGTATGGAAATCCTTCTGGCCACGAACTTAACTGTAGTTATAGAAGTCCATCACTACCCAGTTCGATATGTGCGCCTCATCGTAGCGCTTTCTCGGGGAATGCACAAGACGTAACGATGAATTCAACACAGTCAATCGGTTTTGGTCCGGGAATAACGTCTCCGAGTACAAGTTTGTTAGACATAGATCCTCAACAAGATGGTCCAGGAATAACCTCTCCAAGTACAAGTTTGTTAGACATAGATCCTCAACAAGATCAGGTTGATTACCAAATGTCGATCGTCTCTAATTCAATTTCTAGCCCGGCTAGATTCGGCACACCGGTGCCTAGTTCTGTTCTCATGAATGATAACGCCAGGGGGGACGAATATCAACAAAGTGAGGTTACGAAGCTTCATCTCGCAATCAAAGAGATCAATGCAAAGCTCATGACTGAATTACTTAACAACTCAGATGATGCACTTATGTTAGTTAATGCATCGAACCTAGATGGCCAAACTGCATTACACGTGGCCGTGGAGGCAAACAATGCTGATGCCATACGCGAACTCTTAGAAAGAAACGCTGTTGCAAACGCCCAAGATTTTTATGGAAATACCCCGCTACACCTTTCAAACACGACAGATATTGGGTTATTGCTGTTGGAGCAAGGAAAGGCTAATCCAAATATTCCAAACACCGACGGTTTTTGTACCTTGCACAATGCTATTCGAAATTTAGATGTTGGATTCGTCCGTTTGTTGCTGGATCACAACGCTAAAATTGATGTAGCAGATAACATAAACTGGCATACTCCGCTCCACATGGCAGTGCTGCCGTGTAACAATTATGAAACTCTTCATCGTAAGGCGAATGATGGGTCACGTGCAATGATTGTTGACTTACTTTGCAGAAATAACGATATCAATATGAATGAAAAAGACCGCGAAGGAAACATGGCTCTGCATTACTGTGCTCAGCTTGAAACGCCAGAGACTGCGAAAATCATGGCATTGATACTGCGGAAAGGAGCTGATCCAACGACTGCGAACAATCGAAACCAACAACCTCTTCTCTTGCTTTGCCACAATGATGGCCTTCGACAAAACTATGAAGCCTACCAGGAATGCCTGTGCTCTTTGCTGCACTACGGAGCAGATCCGAACTTTCAATCAAACACTGGTTGCACTCCTCTTCACTTAAGCATGTACCACCAAGACATTGGTTCTGCAATTCATCTCATCAGCCGAAAAGCAGAACTCCATTTGTTATGGGATAGGGTAAGTTTTATGCAGTTACTTTCCCATTTTTCGAAATCAATTTTTATTCATCTTTCTCATTTTCTTCTTGATTAGCCTAAGTCCTGGATTCCAGCCGGAGATCCGGTTGGACGCTCGAGCGTTCTTGCTTTGGATATGGTAGTAGAAGATACGTCAATCCATCGTTTGCTTGCAGCCATTGATCAGCCGCCTAAATGGGCTCCAATCCGCCCATGGTGTATGCAATGCAAATCACTTCAGGAAACAACGGACAGATTATCTCACTGTCATCATTGTGGAAGGCATGTATGTGATAATTGTGCAAGACGTGCTTTGTCACCTGATTTTTTTCCAAAATCGTTCGGTATCTGCGAAAGATCATTAGTTTGTGTTGTATGCGAGGATATCTTGGTTTCAAAGAAAGAGGATTCCAGTAATAGCACAGGAACAACGAACCCAACTTCATCTCTTTTTGTTGAAGAAGATGATATGTCATCCAATCAATTGCATCTTATTTGAGAAAATTAAACCAAATTCTAGAATCATTCGCAACGTACTTCTTCTTATTGAGTATTTTTCCATCAGTTTAGACCTCAACACTTCGTCTTTACTGGTTATTTATTTCAGTTTTGCTCCCATATCCAATTTGAGCCTTTGTGTCAAAAATTCTTCATGGTGTTGGATTTGGGGGGAATATCACTGTTGCCACTGTTGCCACTGTTTTCCATGGATGCAGCAGGATGGCCCTCTTGCTCTCTCGCAGGCAGCGAGGTGGGGGCGCAGGCCACTTGGGTGGCAAAGCTCAAAAGGCAACCCCTGGTGGCCGTGCCTTGCTGGTGCCTGGGGGGCAACAAGCGGGTTTGCCCCCCAGCCACCCCTGCAAGTGTTGCTCCCAGGGTGCTCCACCAACCTGGGCAGTCACCCCAAGGGCAAAATGGGTTGTTGCCAGACTCTCCAAGGGACCTCTGGCTTGTGCCACCATATGGCCACAGAGGCCATGAGCTCCCCCAAGCAGCAGCCTGGGCTGGCCTGCGAAGGCAGGCCCCAACGGCCCCATGGCCAATGTCGCTTTA
>Ga0115013_10001205_pt1 | contig 15082 bp, 7 predicted proteins | sample SouAtlMetagenome_2_FD_88686 | JGI IMG/M metagenome (GOLD analysis project Ga0115013, IMG submission 88686) | Marine eukaryotic phytoplankton communities from Atlantic Ocean - South Atlantic ANT15 Metagenome | ecosystem: Environmental > Aquatic > Marine > Oceanic | place: South Atlantic Ocean...
AAATTTGATAAAAATCAGCACAAAGAGAAGAGTCAATCACAAGGCTATCAGAATAATGTTCTGATATCAGATTTCCATCTAAATCTAATGTTGAAAAGGTGTAATTCCCTGTACCTCCAAATGCTGTGTATTTCAAGACACCATCACAACTAGAAATCTGACCAGAACAACTTTCATTATTAAGTTTTGTAACTGTGTAAACTAATTCATTTGGTTGAAACACATCAACCTGAGCTGTCTTAGTACAACCATTGACATCTGTTACAACGACACTAGTCACACCTTCCGATAGGCTTAATAGAGTATTAGTATTAGATACAGATAATACTTGAGTAATTCCATCTGTTGTATTCCACTGATAATCGTATGGAGCAAATCCACCTGAATTCATAACAGTAACAGAACCACTTCCATCAGAAAAGCAATTTAACGAATCTGACGTCAATTGAAGTGTAAATGTTTCTTCCAATGGAATATCAATATTCAAAGTATCTTTACATGCATTGTCATCTTCAACGATGACTGAATAACTACCAGATGTTTTATTAGTTAAAATAGCTTCGGACTCACCAGTATTCCACAAAAATGAATACGAGCTATTGGTATTTAAAAAACCTCCAGAAGCAATAACTGACACTTCTCCTGTGGGTATATTAAGACAATAAGCTGAAACTAAATGACTGGTGTCAAGCACTAAAGAATCAGGCTCATTAACAAAGGCTAATACTGAAGATTGGCAAGAGTTGTTATCGGTAACTGTTAAAAGATATGGCTCGTTAGTGCTTGGTAAAGCAAATACATCTTGAGTAAAACTGAACGAATTTCCACTCAAACTCCAATCATAATTATATGGTGCTGTTCCCCCCGTTGCAGTTGACAAAATTGCTCCGTCTGAACCACCATTACATTTTACATCAGTCGTGAAAAGTTGTAACTTTAATGGTTTAGGCTGACTTATCTCTATTGTATCTTTTGTAAAGCACCCTAATTCATCTTCTACTTTTACCCAATATTCTCCAAAGGGTTGATTTGTAATTGTTGTATTTAAACTTCCAGTGGACCAATTATAAATCAAAGAACCTGTACCGCCTGAACTAGAAACTGTTGCACTACCATCTGAGCCATCGTAACAAGAAACAGATGCTGAACTAATATAATTTATAATCTGAGAGTTTTCATTAATTGTAACGGAGTCGGTAACAACACATCCTCTTGCGTCTGTCACGTCAACAAAATAAACACCTTGAGATAATTGATCGGCAACATCTGTAACATGCCCACTATTCCATTGATATGAGTAAGGTGGTGTTCCACCACTAGCTATAATTTGAGCGATACCTGTAGATTCTCCAAAACAACTAATGCTAACACTTCCCATTTCAATTATTAAAGGGGACGGTGATTGTTCTAATTCAAAGCTTGTAGATATCATACAGTCATTTACATCCGAAATTTCCAAATCATACACTCCAGCACTCAAATCATAGAGAAAAGATGAATTCACATTACCTTGGTTTGTCCACTTTAAATTATATGGTGGAGTTCCTCCTCCTGTAACGACTACCTGAATTTGTCCATCAGCACCACCAAAACATGTGATGTCCTCTGTTTCAGCAGAGAAGACTATAGGGTTTACTTGTTCAACAGAAACTTCATCTGTTCCTTGACATCCGTTATCATCCTCAACAACTAAGTAATACCCACCAGCAGGAACTTGAACGGATTCGGTTGTGCCTACCAACTCATCTGTTCCAGATTGAAACCAACTGTATTGATAAGAAGAGTTTTCAATATTTCCGCCAGAAATCGAAGAAACTGAAACAGTTGCTGAACTATCACCATAGCACAAAACATCTGTTGCACTAGCTAAAACATTTATTTCAGGAGCTGCAGAAGAAACTATTGCTATAGAATCCGTTAAACAACCGTTACCATCTCTAACTATCACATTATAAGTACCAAATTCTAAATTATCGAACTCGTTGTAACTAAAATATGTAGCACCTCCGTCAATTGAATAAGTTATTGGTGCAACAGTATTATTATTGGCTAATAAAACAATGGATCCATCTTGAAATCCGTTACAACTTACTGGAAAAGAATAGGTTTCTATCTCAAAACCTTCTTGATAATCTATATATAAAAATTGAGAGTCAGAGGGACATGCATTTACACCTTCAATTACATATGTATAGGTGCCAACTTCAGAAGTTAGTGGATCAAAAGTATCTGCGACAGTATCATTATTTGGATTATACCATTCCCCACCTGTTTGTGGAATTCCATTAAGCTCATTGAACATACTGAAGGTAGGATCTCCAGAACAAACTAGTTTATATCCTTCTACTCCAACCTCTGGTAATTTATTAACATTTAAACTTATAAATGATGTATCGTTACATAAATCATTAACACCGTATGTTATGTATGAATAATCACCTGTTGAGTTTTCTACTAAATCTTGCTCATTTGAAACAATTACATTATTTTTAAACCAATTACCGTCATCATCATATTCATCACCCAAATAATTAAATAAATTTACTGTTCCTAGACCATCGGTTATGTCACATAAAAAAATTGTACTATCCTCATCAGCTACACCCACCAAACCTGCATTTGTCGGCGCTGAGGTTTGAACGAGTACAGAGTCTACATTATTAATAGTTTCTCCAGTACATACATCAACAACAGAGATATAATAATATATATCACCTGTATCTGGCGTGACAGAAAGCGTTAAGGAGTCACTTAGAATATTTCCATACTGATCTGACCATACTACTGTTCCTGTTGCAATAGGGCTATAATCAATTGCATTTATCATGTAATCTGTAAAGTCGGCATTGGGGATAAATTCCCAACCCTCATCATCAGCTGTCCAATTTAATGGGAAATTTCTAGGCTGAAATAAAATAGGATCATCAACTATTTCAAATAGTGTACTGTTTTCATTAACAATTCCTTGAACTGCTGCTCCACCATTCCAACCTGGGCATAACGGCTTATTGTTTAAATGCATTTCGATTTTATTAGACCCTTCAAACATAAGTGCATATTGGTCAACGATTAGGTCGTTACATTGAAACAATGGCATATTGCACCAGACCACATAAAATACTCTATTGGGTGCCGCTCCATAAGTACCAAAAACAACACTTCCCCCTACACTAGGATCAATATCATGCCAAGGTGCCATAATTGCATTTTCAGGTAATTGTCCAGCATTTGGGATTGCATTATTAATTGTCCAAGGTGAATAAACTCCAGCTTGAGCTAAATCAAATGTGATATAACCATTAGCAGATAACACACATTGATTGTATGTATTGCCATAAAAAGTAAAATCAAACCCCATATCAATAATTCCAGAATGGATATCATCAGTATTAATAAATGATGGACTAATATTTGCTCCTGATGCTACAAGTGTAACATCTTCACCAGAACAAAGAACTGTATCAGTAGATGTGATAAATTGCGATTTAACATCAATGACAGCAAATAAAAAAGCTAAAGATAATAACTGGTATTTCATAAAATTAAGCTAAAGTATTAAAAGTATTTACTATAAATTACCTATAAATAGTAACCGAACCTTTTTCATTATATGGAGTTCCGTCTTCACCAGTAGCATTTAACACATAAAAATAAACGCCTTCTGGAACTTCTAAACCATTCATTGAAACGCCATTCCATGTGTCTGATGGACTTTTCATTTCATAAATTTTGTCACCCCATCTGTTATAAAATATAGCATTTAAATCTGAAATTCCATAATTTTCAAATGAAAAATTATCATTGATATTATCTCCATTTGGTGAGAAAGCGTTAAACTCAACTATTCCCTGAACAGAAATAACTAGAGAAATTGTATCAACGCAAGTGCCATCTGTAACCTCCAAAATAACCTCATGATCACCTATTTCGGTAAATGTATACTGATAAGAATTTGCAGCAAATCCCTCATAAAAATTTGATGTTGTATTGTTACCATTAACCCACCATTGATTCAGTGTAACATCTGAGTTTTGACTGACATCAATAAATTCAACAGTAAAGGGTGCTGGTTTAGAAACTATAGAATAAGGTCCATTAGCACCCGGAGTATTGATTACCCAATCAGCAATTACGTCTGCTGGGTCTATTAGAGTATGACTAGCTGTAACCTCACAATCGTTTTCATCGGTTACAGTGACAGTGATTAAACCAGAACTAAGAAAACCAACATCTTCAGAGTTTTCGCCGTTTGACCAATCAAAAGTATATGGCAAGGTACCTCCAGTAACTGTTAAATCAATACTTCCATCAGAAAAACCAAAACAACTTGGATTAGTTACTGCAAGAATAGGATTAGAAAGTGGAGTAGGCGAAGTAACTGTTTCATTAATTGTTATAGTACAATTATTAGCATCTTCAACTCCAACGACATAATTACCTGCTGGTAAATTGGCAAATACACCACTATTATTGTTAGCGGTAGAAGCTCCTGTTAGCGTATAATTAGCATAAGGCTGAGTACCACCATTTGCTACAACGGTTATCTCTCCTGAATTATCCCCATCACAATCAACACCTGCTAAAGAAACTAAGTCAATAGTTAAAGGAGAAGGTTCTGAAAGAATCACATTGGATACTAATGAAGTACAACCATTATCATCTTCAACATAAACTGAATAATTTCCTCCAGCAAGACCATTAAATACTCCTGTCCCATTACTATTAGATGCTGTTATATAATAAGTGTCATATGGAGTAGTCCCTCCAGAAGCAACTACAGTAATATTACCATTTGGCGCACCATTTGAATTATGACAATCTGGATTTGATGTACTTATATCAGCTGTGACAGCAGAAGGGTTTATTAACTCAATTGTAAAAACTGTATCACAACCGTATCTATCTACCACTTCAAGATAATAAGTCCCTGCTTCTTGATTTACGATATTAAAATCAAGAGATCCGTTTTCGTTTATTAAACCAAGTCCATTTAAACTATTTGGAAACCAAGTGTGATTATAATCCTGTAGCTGATCATTATTTAAAAATGGAGTGGCGCCTGTAACTGTAATTGATATTGAACCATCATTGTCATCCAAGCAAGATGGGTTTGTACTTAAATTATTTAGAGTAAAAGGATCTCTTTCAACAATTGTGACTGGAGTAGACGTTGCTTTACAAAGACCAAGCAGATAAGATGCTGTAACTTGGATATTTCCTGCTGGGAGTGTATTGGAAGTTGGGCCTTCATCGATAACCTCTGTTGAACCTTCAATGTGCCAAGAATAATCAAACGAAGGGTTTGAATTTAAAACTGATGCTATAGCATTACTTGAACCAAAACAATTAATGGTATCTGTTAAAAATAATTCGTCCGTATTTATTTCGGCAGTAACTTCAACACCATTATCTATAAAGAATGGATTAGGGTGTAGGGATGTTAAATCAAATATACCATCACAACCAGAAGCATCAGTGACCTGAATTTCCCAATTGCTAGATGCTAATCCGCCAACAGTTAGAGAGTTTAGAGTTTGGGCATTATTGCTAATCATAGTATTCATATCAGTCCAACTTACGTCGTAAGGAGCTACACCTCCAACAACCTCAACTACAACTGAACCGTCATCAGAAGATGCCGTGGGACTGAAGCAAGACTGATTTACTAAGTCTGTAACTTGAAAATCTACTCGAGTAGGGCCATCGACTGTAAGTGTATAAACACCTTCACAACCAAACTCATCCGTTACAGTTACTGAATAGTTGCCTTGCTGTAATTCATCAACATCAGGTAAGTTATTACCAGTTGCAGCTCCACCATTCCACTCATAATAGAAATCGCAACTATTGTCTATATCACCACAACCACCTTCCATAGAAATAGAAACTGTTCCGTCGTTGTATCCAAAACAACTTGCTGGTGTGGAAGATGTAAACTCTTGCCAAGTAGCAACTAAATCAATTTCAACTGTAATTTGATCAGCACACAATCTGTTATCTACAACTGTTACATCATAGAATCCAGAATTCATATTTTGTATAGAACTATATAATACATCTTCATCGGTTTGACCCAGCACTGACCACACGAAATTATAATTGTCATTAGCATTAGGAGTACCACCAGAAGCTGAAACTTGAGCCCAGCCAGTATTAGAGCCTAGCAAGTTATTATTACAATAAGCTGGTTTTGTCGGTTGAGTCAAGAACAATTCTAATTTTGGTGGTTCTATCAAAAATATTTCAGACTCAGATTGACATCCATTATCATCTGTAACTGTGACTTTGTATGGGTCTGAGTAAGACTGATAGTTCGGATTTAGAGCTATATCATCAGCTCCAACACTATAAGGAAGATTTGAAAGCGTTTGAAGATGATATGGCGCATCGTCAACCCAAGGGTAATTAGGGTGACTCCAAACAAATGAATAATCACCAGTACCTCCGTAAACATTAGCTGAAAGCTCACCATCTGAAAGTCCATAACAACTAATTTGATCAGAGATAAAAGCATCTACAATTAGCTGGTTGGGTTGACTTATTTCAATACTAAAATCTTTAGAACAACCTACACTATCGGTAACGACTACACTGTATGTACCAATTGGCAAATCAGCAATAGATTGCTGTGTACCGAATGCACCCCAATTATATGTATAAGGGGCTATACCACCTGAGGGGTGTGCCATCGCCGTACCATCTGTACCATTGTAGCAAGAAGTAGAGTCTGAAGTAAATGTATTGGTAATTGAATCGTTAGAAATTATTGTAATAGATTCCATTTCTGGAATAGTACAAATAGCATCTAGAACAGAAACATAATATTTGCCTTCACAAATATCTGAAAGAGTTGAAGTGAAATTATTTAAAACACTATTATTGACGTTGTTATTTATTGGGTTCATCAAAGAATCCATCCACTGCACAGTATATGACCCATCATTTTCTGGAGTACCGTTAATTACTTCAAGTTGAAGCTCTCCATTACAATCGCCATAGCAAGGAATTCCAACACCATTGACTTCTCCATTGACTATAAGACCAAGATCTGCTCTTTCTGTTTGCACAAAAATGGTAATATCATCTTGGACAGTACAAAATTCATTGACAGCTATAATAGAAATTGTAGTGTCTTGATTGATAACAATTGATACACTATCTTCAGAAGAACCTGTGCTCCAAGCAAATGTATTATACCAAGTTGTATCGGCATGAATGGTTGTTGACTCGCCAGAACAAACCGTATAATCTTCAGGTAATTCAAATTCACAATCTGCAATCAAACGAAAATCATCAAGACCAAAACCCTGCAAAGGGAGAATATTGTTTGTAAATTCGTTATCCAATGTATTACTGAATACAAAAGCAAATCGAACATTTGGCAAGTTATCAAGGGTATTACCCATATCTATGTAGGATTGTTGCCAAGTAGTGTCAGCAGACAAAGGGCCATCAATAAGCGTCCATGTTGTTCCAAAATCAAGAGAATAGTAAACTTCTGTACCAAACTCTGTTTCGGACCAAATACTATACCACCAATAAGAAACATCAACCCCTTCAAAACCAATTGTACTGTAATCAGGGGTCATAGCACAAATCAACTCTGGAATGTCGTTAACTACTTGATCTTTGTAGGTAGAGTTTAAGACAGCAGGAAGACCGCCATTTCCATTAATAGCATCAAAAGCTGCTGTATGCAAGTAATTACTATTTGGTTGATATCCTTGATCTACTGTGTTTGGAATTGGAATAACAGCAAAATCGTAAAACACATTTCCTCCATCGTACACATCATTCACAATGAATGTGTTGTGAACAGAACTAACTGTTCCTAAAAATGGCACAATTTCATTTAAGGCCCAATCCATTGTTGCTGGATTTTCAAAATCTTGACTTATGAAAACCTGCTGAGCCTTACTAGATGAGGATAGTAATAAAAGAAAGCAAAATAGAGCTTTCGTGTAAATTTTAATGTTTTTCATTTTTAATGCTTATTAAAAAATAAATTTACTCATATACATAAGAATTTACAAAAATATCATTTATATCTTACAAAACAGCCAAAGATAACATTAATAGTACTACTAAAGCAAATTAGCTAAACTGTACTTCAACAAAGTTGTTAACACTCTAGAAAAACAAGCTTATCGAACCTTTTTTTTCATATAATTGACCGTCTTGACCTGTTGCATTCATGTAATAATAATACACTCCTTGTGTTAAATTATCGCCATCAAAGTTTAAGCCACTCCACTTATAATTGGGGTCAGTCCAGCTGTAAACTAAAGAGCCCCATCTGTTGAAAATTTTAACGCTAAACTCAGAAATAGCATTATTTTCTTCGAAAGAAAAACTGTCATTTATACCATCTCCATTTGGGCTAAAAGCATTGAACATTTCTTCCCAATCGTTGATAGACAAATCAAAACCTTGCACTTCAATCACAATTGTTTTTTCGTCGACACATTCATGCTCATCAGTCAATTGTAAACTTAGGTTGTATGAGCCAACAGATTCGTACTCATGAATTGGATTATTATCGCTAGATGTTTCTCCATCGTCAAAATTCCATTGATATAAACCTTCACTACTGGCATTTGTAAGCTGAATAGTCAAGGGTACATCACCAATAATTTTGTCAACACTAAAATCTACGAACAAGGACACGCTATCCCTTAACTGACAACCTTTACTGTCTATAATCTCAAAGTCATAAAATTGATCTGGATTAAAACTAAGCAAAGAATCGTTTGAAAAAATAGCATTTGAAAGGTCTCTCCAATAGTACATGTAAGGCTTAACTCCCCCACTAACTTCAGCAACTAAATCATTAGACTCACATTTCAAATTTAAAGTTAGTAAATAAGGCTCTTTTAGCTTTATTTCAACTGTATCACTACACAAATTTGCATCCAAAAGTATGAGCTGATAAGTTCCAGCTGATAAGCCCGAAAAACTATCACCATTAACAGCCACTACGCCATTACTTAAGTTAATAGTATAGGGCTGAGCAGTATTCAAAACATTTAGACCTATTGCACCAGAATTATCTCCATTACAATTGATGTGAGTAGTATCAGAGATTTCTAGACTACATTGTGCAAAGGAAAAACTTGCTAAAAAGGCGCAAAATAAAAAAGGAATTTTTTTCATAAATCAATGCACTAAATTAATCAAATTTTATCGCTAAACAATATGTTGAAAAATGATTTAAATAATTGATAAATAAATTACATAATAGAATTAATTTTGAAAACAATTTCATACCCAAATACATTTCATTTTGAGTGATTTTTTAAACGAATTAAACCCGTCCCAAAAACAAGCCGTTCAGCATACAGTAGGGCCTCTTATGGTTATTGCAGGTGCAGGTTCTGGCAAGACTAGAGTGCTGACTTACAGAATTGCTAACCTAATTAGCAAGGGAATTGACCCCTTCAATATACTTGCACTTACGTTTACCAATAAGGCTGCTAAAGAAATGAGAGAAAGGATAAACCAACTCATTGGTAGTGAGGCGCAAAATCTGTGGATGGGAACTTTTCACTCCATTTTTTCTAAAATCTTAAGGTTTGAATCTGACAAGTTGAATTATCCCCAAAATTTCACAATATATGATTCGGCAGACTCCAAAAATCTCATAAAAAGTATTGTTAAAGAACTCAATTTAGACAAAGACATATACAAACCTAATGTAATTTTAGGACGCATCAGTTCACTTAAAAATAATCTCATTTCTTACAAAGCCTACATAAGCGACTCTTCATTACAGGCTGAAGATTCTAGTAGAAAGCTAAACGAAATGGCTATGGTGTACAGAACCTATCAGAATAGACTTTTCACTTCTAGCTCAATGGATTTTGACGACCTCCTATTTAATACACATATATTGTTAAGAGATTTTCCTGAAACGCTTAACAAATACCAAAACAAATTCAAATACATTCTTGTAGACGAATATCAAGATACCAATCAAGTTCAGTACATGATTGTAAAACGTCTCGCCGCTATGAATGAAAACATCTGTGTGGTAGGCGATGATGCACAGAGTATTTATGCTTTTAGAGGTGCAAATATTCAGAACATTTTAAATTTTAAAAATGACTACCCTGATTTTTGCACTATAAAACTAGAACAAAACTACCGTTCTACACAAACTATTGTTAATGCCGCCAATAGTGTCATTAAACACAATAAAAATCAGATTAAGAAAACCGTATTTAGCAAAAATGGTGTTGGCGACATCATTAAAGTTTGCAAAACGATGAGCGATAATGAAGAAGGGCAAATCGTAGGGCAAACTATATTTGAAACACAGATGAATAATCAATGTTTATTTAATGAATTTGCTATACTTTACAGAACAAATGCCCAGTCCAGATCACTTGAAGAGTCACTGAGACGCAGAAACATTCCTTATAAAATCTACGGAGGTTTATCTTTCTACCAACGTAAAGAAGTAAAGGATTTATTAGCCTATTTCAGACTACTCATTAATCCAAATGATGAAGAATCTTTAAAAAGAATTATCAATTACCCAGCGCGTGGAATTGGAGCAACTACCATTCAAAAACTAATAGTCTGTTCAAGAACAAATAAAGTGAGTATTTGGGAATGTATAGAAAACCCGTTTTACCATCCGAGAATTGGAGTTAACAACGGAACACTACAAAAACTCAAGGCTTTTGCTCTTATGATGAATAGCTTTAAGGTTCAACTCCAAGAAGATGCTTTTATACTAGCAGAATCTATTGCTAAATCCAGCACATTGTTAAAGGAACTAGATAAGGACAAAACACCAGAAGGCGTAAGTCGTTATGAAAATGTACAAGAACTTTTAAATGCCATCAAGGAATTTGTTGAGAAAAATAAAAAAGTAGGTGAACCCCATACTTTAGATTACTTCATGCAAGATGTGGCACTCATTACCGACCAAGATAATGATGACAAAGACAATTTCAATAAAGTCACTATGATGACAATTCATGCTGCTAAAGGATTAGAGTTTACATACGTTTATATAGTCGGTTTGGAAGAAAATCTATTTCCCTCACAATTAGCAGTACATTCTAGGGAAGAATTAGAAGAAGAAAGAAGATTGTTCTATGTGGCATTAACTAGAGCTAAGAAAAAAATTCAGCTTTCATACGCCACAAGCCGATGGAGATGGGGTCAATTAACCGATTGTGAACCTAGTCGTTTTTTGCAAGAAATTGATGAAGAATTTTTGGATTGGCAATACCAAACCAAAAGGAATTTCCAAACTAAGACCAAAGGAATACCATTTAGAGATAATACCAACAAACTTTTTGTTAAACCGAACCGCCCAAAAACAAAATTTATACCCAAACAAGCACCTACTCATCTTACAAAAGCTAATGCAGCAATGAGCAAAGTTGGTAGTGAAAACACTAAAAACAAACAACTAAAAGTTGGAATGCTAGTGAAACATAATCGTTTTGGAGAAGGTAAAATTTTAGAAATTGATGGACTAATAGATAACAAAAAAGCTATTATTCTATTTAATCAATCAGGTCAAAAAACATTACTACTTAAATTTGCCAAATTAGAAATAATAGAATGATTTAATATTCAAAAAAAGCGTACATTCGAACATTATAAAATTATCTTTTATGGATTTAGAATACAATTCGTCTCGAAACAAATTAGTCATCTCTGAATATGGAAGACATATTCAAAAATTAGTAGAACATGCTATGACTCTGAAAAATAGAACCGAGAGACAGAAAATGGCAAATGGAATTATTGAAATTATGGGTGAATTAAACCCTCAATTCAGAGATATTGTTGATTTTAAACATAAACTATGGGATCACTTATTTTTAATTTCAAACTTTCAACTCGATGTTGATTCTCCTTATGAAAAGCCAGTTATAGAAAAACTATTTGAAAAGCCTGAACCATTGGCCTACCCAAAAAATAAAATTAAATACAATCATTATGGAAAAGTTATTGAATTGATGATTGAAGAAGCAATTAAAATGCAAGACAATGAGCTAAAGAGTAAACTTATTGTTGCAATTGCTAACCAAATGAAAAAATCTTATGTAAATTGGAATTTAGACTCTGTAGATGATGAAATAATCTTTAACCAGTTAGCTAAATTATCAAACAAAAAACTACATATTCCTGAAGGAACAGAATTGTTTAAGTTTATGCCGAATCCAAAACAACAATATGCTAGAAAGAAAAAGAAAAATAATAGAAATCATAGAAATCATAAAAATTAAATGAGTTCATTTATAATTGAAGGCGGAAGAAAATTAAGTGGCGAAATAAAACCACAGGGAGCAAAAAATGAAGCTTTACAAATACTATGTGCTGTCCTTCTTTCTCCTGAAAAAATAACAATAAACAACCTCCCTGATATAGTCGATATCAATATATTAATTGATTTATTATCTGATTTAGGTGTTAAAATTCAAAAATTAAGTCCAAGCAGCTATACTTTCCAATCAGACGAAATTAATTTAGATTACTTGACATCAGACAAGTTCAAAACTAAAGGTACAAGAATAAGAGGCTCTATTATGATTGTAGGGCCTTTACTAGCACGTTTTGGAAAAGGTTATATTCCTAAGCCAGGTGGTGACAAAATAGGAAGAAGAAGATTAGACACTCACTTCATAGGATTTGAAAAACTTGGAGCTATTTTTACCTACGACTCCAAAGAAAGTTTCTACAGAGTAACAACAGACGGGCTAAAGGGAACATACATGCTGCTAGACGAAGCATCAGTAACTGGAACTGCTAATATTGTTATGACTGCTGTAATGGCAGAAGGAACTACTACAATATATAACGCCGCATGCGAACCATATCTCCAACAATTGTGCAAAATGCTAAATAGTATGGGTGCAAAGATTACTGGAATAGGCTCAAACTTACTGACCATTGATGGAGTTGATTACCTTAAAGGATGTGAGCACACGATTCTACCAGATATGATAGAAATTGGCTCATTCATTGGCTTAGCTGCTATGACACAATCTGAAATAACTATCAAAAACGTAAAATACGATGAGCTAGGAGTAATACCAGATGTCTTTAGAAAACTTGGTATTAAACTTGAAAGACGTGGTGATGATATTTTTGTGCCATCACAAAAAAGTTACGAAATAGAAAACTTTATTGACGGCTCCATACTGACCATTTCTGATGCACCCTGGCCAGGCTTCACTCCTGATCTTTTGAGCATTATTTTAGTCGTAGCTACACAAGCCAAAGGAAGTGTACTTATTCATCAAAAAATGTTTGAAAGTAGATTATTCTTTACAGATAAACTTATAGATATGGGAGCGCAAATTATTCTATGTGATCCTCACAGAGCATCTGTAATAGGACTTGATAGAAAATCACCCCTAAGAGCTACTCGAATGACATCACCAGATATTAGAGCTGGCGTATCACTTTTAATAGCAGCATTATCAGCAGAAGGAACTAGCACAATTGATAACATTAATCAAATTGACAGAGGTTATCAAAATATTGACGAAAGATTAAATAAGTTAGGAGCCAATATTAAACGCATTAATTAAATGAAAAGATTTAAAAAAATATTAATTATATTTTTTATAATTTCAAACATTAACATTGATGCACAATCATTAGATATAGGTGATAAAGCACCAGAATTAGCATATAATAATCCTAAAAATGAAGTTTTAAAGTTATCTTCTTTAAGAGGGAAATATGTAATAATTGATTTTTGGGCATCTTGGTGCGGACCATGTAGAAGAGAAAACCCAAATCTTGTTAAGACATACAATAAGTTTAAAAATAAAAAATTTATAAATGGTAATGGATTAGAAGTTTATAGTATATCCTTAGACAAGAAGTTCAGTAGTTGGATAAAAGCTATGACTAATGACAAACTGTTTTGGGAATACCATGTTAGTGATTTAAAAGGGTGGCAATCAGATGGTGCTGCAATTTACGGAGTTCGGTCAATACCTCAAACATTCATAGTTGATGGAGACGGCATTATTATAGCAAAAAATTTAAAAGGAGAAGATTTAAACAAATTCTTGAATTCCAAAAAAATTAATTAATACAAAATTTCAATTATACTAAGCATATTTTCTGACAAAATGTCTAATAATTAGCATTGGCACTTTTTTTGTCATAATATTTGTTATAGATTAATTTTATTGAAAAATGGCAAAGAAAAATAAAAAAAACAAAAAAGAAGAAAAAGCCAAAGAAGTAAAGCAAGAACTTCCTGCAGAAGAAAAAATTGCACAACTTAAGGATAAACATTTGCGTCTTTTTGCTGAATTTGAAAATTTTAAAAAGAGAACAGCCAAAGAACGTATGGACCTGTATAAGACTGCCGGAGAAAGTGTACTAACAGCTTTGTTACCTGTACTAGATGATTTTGAACGCTCAATAAAAGCCAGTAAAAATCAAGAAGATGAAGGTGTTGCTTTGATTTATAACAAATTAAAAAGTATTCTTGAAACAAAAGGCCTAAAAGCTATGGAAGACGCTGTAGGACAGGAGCTTAATACAGACTATCACGAAGCTATTACTAATATACCTGCTCCATCCGATGATATGAAGGGTAAAATAATTGACGTAATAGAAAAAGGATATTTTTTAAATGAAAAAGTAATTCGCTATGCCAAAGTGGTTGTAGCCAATAGCTAAATAATATGAGTAAAAGAGATTATTACGAAGTACTTGGGGTTAACAAATCATCTAGCGAAAGTGAAATTAAAAAAGCTTATCGTAAAATGGCAATCAAATATCACCCTGACAAAAATCCAAACAATAAAGAAGCTGAAGCAAAATTTAAAGAAGCTGCTGAGGCTTATGATGTCCTGAGTAATCCAGAGAAAAAACAAAGATATGATCAATTCGGACACGCAGGTATGGGTAATAGAGGTGGATTTGGTGGTGGTATGAATATGGATGATATTTTTTCTCAGTTTGGCGATATCTTTGGAGGCGGAGGTGGATTTGAGAGCTTCTTTGGTGGACGAGGTGGTCCAAGAAGAAACAAAGGCTCTAACCTAAGAATTAAACTTAGACTCAATTTAGATGAGGTTGCTAACGGTGT